>Ga0196905_1000414_pt1 | contig 17374 bp, 22 predicted proteins | sample CB_VirMetaG_3_FD_169098 | JGI IMG/M metagenome (GOLD analysis project Ga0196905, IMG submission 169098) | Freshwater to marine saline gradient viral communities from Chesapeake Bay - CB_1508_1S Viral MetaG (v3) (version 3) | ecosystem: Environmental > Aquatic > Marine > Coastal | place: USA... | reverse complement strand
CCTCCTTGGTATGTTTTAGCAAGTCTGTTGTACTTTGGCCGTCCAGCGTACTGATAAAATTTTTGTACGATGTATGCCTCAGGTAAAATCATATACCAAGGAGGATTATATACTATTTCTGCTTAGGTTCAATAGAAACAATACCTTTTCTAATAAAGGTACCGCTATTTGGGTCAATCCAATGAGCTTCAGTCACTACTTGACCGTTTCTTTCATAGGTATGTAACCTAGGATGCACTGGATTACCAGAAATAGGACTGGTAATCGGTACAGGTCGTACCATCTGCATGTTATTAATATTATTATTCATATCAAATATTTAATTTAGCTACAACTTCTTGTAGAGAATCGTTTAGTTTGAAAGTATTAATCCATTTATCTCTATTCTTAAGAATAGAACCATACTTATAAGTTTTACAATGCTCAAAAAATGTAGTAATGTCTTTTTCGGGCATGCCTTCTTTCATCTGTTTACTGTATATTGGTTCTTCTTCAGGATAATACTTATAACCAAGTTTTAGATCCATAATTTGTATGTTCTTGGTATAAATTTCATACTGCTGTTCGTTGAGTACTTTAGAAGGCTCTTCGTGATTAAACTTTTCAATCAAGTTAAGAGCACGTTTGTGACCAACCTTGTACAACCCTTTAATATTATCACTATTATCACCAATAAGAGCTTTGTAATCAAGAAAATGTTTAATTTCAACTCCTTTAGTATATATCGTAAAGTTATCAGGCGTTACAGTAACTTTTTGAATTGGATTAAACACGTAAGTTGATTCATTAATCAATTGATACAAGTCTTTATCAACAGTCACGACAAACTTTTTACCAGGTAACTTATGACAAAGGTATGCAATAACGTCATCCGCTTCCATAACGTTCGGATAAATGCTTTTGATACCCAGACAGTTAAGTAGGTCTTTAATTAGTTCGTCATTACGGTGAGCTTCTTTAGCTACTTCACTATCACGATTGCTTTTGTATGTACCATTAGAAGTATTCTTACGAAAGTTAGTAGAAGGATAAGTTAACTTTTTATCCCATGCAGCATAAACTTGAGTAGGTCGAAATTTATCTACATACGACTTAACTGCTCGTAGGAACATAAGAGTAGAAAGATCTTCTCCCTCAATATTGTTTTTACTAAACCAAAAAGTACGATACAAAAGATTATTTGCATCTAATATAAGAGTAGTCATTATTCACTTTTAGCTTTTTTGGTCTTTTTAGTTTTCTTGTTCTGAACTGCACCGTCTAGTTCGTCAATACGACGTTTAACTGCTTTTCTGATCTTAGTTTTTGTGTTTACAGAAGCTTCAGTATAACTAGAAAATTCTTCACAGAGAGAATCAATTTCTTTTTTCGTTTTAGCAATAATAATGCGATCTTTTAACGATTTCATACAATTATTATATGAAAAAGCCGATGAGAGTCAAGTGAGGTGTTGTGCTTCTAAAACTTTATAAACATCATTGGGTAATTTTTCAACAAATTCAACTATCCCATTATCTATCCCGTTTTCGAAGTCTTTTATAGGTACCTTTAGTTTATCGTTACCTGGTACTGCGAGAAAACAATAGTGATCTTGTAGAGTGTCGATATATGCAATAAACTTACCAGCGTGATCCCCGTTTTTTACTGCGTACAGAAAACGTTTTTTAGGCGTTTTGGTATTCTTTATAGTACTGAACCATTTCATCCCATTCTTTACTATCACGAATAGATCTTCTACATTTAAATCCAAGACGTTGTATTTTATCGTAGTTTAATGAGTATCTTTTATCGTGACCTTTTCTATCTTCAATATAATTTAACTTCGCATTAGTTCCAGTAAAAGTACTAATCATAGATGCAATTTCATTGTTAGTTAATTCTTCACCTGAACCAATATTATAAATATTACCTGGTTCACCATATTGCATTACTTTAAAAATACCTCTAGCGTGGTCTTCAGCATGTATCCATTCACGTATATTTGTACCATCACCATATATATCGATAAAACCGTACTTGTTTGCATACGTAATAGATTTAGGAATAAGCTTTTCAATGTGTTGGCCTATACCGAAGTTATTACAACAACGTGTGATACGTACATCTATACCATATGTACGGTAATATGACATTGCTATCATATCTGCACTAGCTTTTGATGCTGAATAAGGGGAATTTGGACTAATAGGTGAACTTTCTGTCCAAGAAACATCACCTTCATTTAATGAACCATACACTTCGTCAGTAGATACTTGAACGAAACGAGGTATACGAAGTTGTTTAGCTAAATTAAGCATGTTTATAGTACCAATTACGTTAGTATTAGCAAAAACGGTTGGGTTTTTGATACTATTATCAACATGACTTTCAGCAGCTAAGTGTATTAAAACATCAAAACGTTCTTGCTGATTAATTTCATCGTAAATATTAACAGAAGTAATATCAACGTTAAAATGTTTATCAACAAGAACGTTTTTTACTTTAACATAATCACAAGCGTAGGTTTTACAATCAATATTATAGACTTTACAACCTTTTTTAGTCAAATAGTTGCATAGATGACTACCTATAAAACCAAAACCACCCGTAATTAAAATATTCATATCTTATTGCTTCATATTTGTGATATAATCGTCAATAATTTTAGATAAAAATTCACGATCACTTACATTACTCAATTCAATACCTAATGTTTCTTTAATTAAAAAGTTATTAAGCTTAGTATTACTTCGTTTTTCTTTTGTAAGACCTTTCTGATTAAAATCTTCAAGATTTACAAGTTCAATTGAATCTAGATCTGATTCATTTTCAATGATACCTGCTTCTTTAAGCGCTTCTTTCTTTTCTCTAATTAATTCAACAAAAGTTGCTGCATTAAAAGTACCATCACTAGTTACATTATAGATACCATATGGAATTTCGTTTGAAATAATAATGTTATATATTACATTATGTAGATCATACAAGTAAGTAGCACTGTTATCTTCAGTAAGAATTGTTTTATACTTGAGAAGTTTATCAAACAAGTTTCTATTCTTACCTTCAGAAGGGACTTCACTGAAAGGCATTCTAATACGTAAAGTATAAGAGTTATTATACGATGAAGTTACTGAAAGTTCAGCAGCATGCTTAGTCTTTGAATACCAAGAAGAGTCATTATTAGACAAACCGAAGTTTGGTATATCCATTTCACTAAATCCATCTTCACTTTCAGATTTACCATCATAAATACAACCGGACCCAATATTAATAACAGAAGGAATTTCAAATTCTTGGGCAACTGAACCCAACATAGTAGGTAATACAACATTAAGGATGTATGCTAGCTCTTGATTATCTAAAGCATCATCAATATTAGATTCTCCAGCATAACCAACACAATTAACTACATGGTCAAATGAGATACCTTCAGCTTCGTAGTTTGCAAAAAAGTTAGTAAGTTCATTTCTATCTAAATAGTTAAGTTGATCTCGAGATACGTTATGTACCTCAACATTATCTGCATCAATAGATAGAAAGTTACTGAGAGTTGACCCAATATACCCCTTTCCTAAAACTAAAACTTTAATTTTATCATTTGGTTCATATGCAACAGATTCACTTTCAATTTCAGGTGTAACGTCTATAATATTTTCGTCTGTCATAAAATTATTTTATTAAATTAAACTCAATTTCCAGTTCTACCCTTATAATATGGTGATGTTTTATTGTCATTACTAATTTTAAAATTAGTTAAGAGTTTTTCAATAATAACTTCCATAGATGCCGTAGCAAATTTCATTGGCATTTTAATATTTGAATCAGAAAACTCAAATATAGGGTTATCAAAATCAGGATCACGTTTACAAGTTATAATAAGACTTTCTTGACTAGGGTTAACCATTATCGTCCATTTACGGTCATCTTGTTCACTGTAATTTTTGAACAAATCTAAAACAATAAACCCGTTATCTTTGAGTCTCTTCTTAAAATAACCTAATGTTGATATTTTATTTTTCATGATTGCAGTCCAGGTACAATATACTTAAGATTTACAACGTCGGTTTTAATATCAAACATACATAACCCTTGGTTTGTATTAATCTTAACTGCAATTTCTTCACAATTTGAACTTGCAAGCAGTCTTACAATATCAAAATGAACTGGAAACGAAATATCAGCATTAACACTTTCTTCACTCAATAGAATTGAGTAACTATCAACTGCAGAATTAGAACGATCAGTAATTTCACCATGAACTCCATCTTCATTAATATTAAAGTATAGTTTATCTGATTCAGAAACAAATGCAGCACCTTTTGCTAGTTCAGTAATCTTACTAAAATCGATTTTAAACTCAATATTACTTGTAAGTGAGTTAATTTTTTCAAGACTTAGCTTAGGAGATTGAATAATATTATCGTCTAGAAAATGATACTTAAATCTAATCTTTTTATCTTTATAAGAAAGAGCGTTTGCCTTATAATCTAACGCTATCTCATTACCTTCAATGAATGATAATACCTTTTCTAATCGTTTTACGTTAGGTATATTCAGTTTAATTGAGTCTTGAAGATCAATATTGTATGTAGCACATAAAATAAGCCCTTGTTCATTGTTTGCAATACACAAAAGCTTGTTATTTACATTTTTAATTACAACCGCTTCAGTCAATGCACTAATAGGCCTGAGGTAGCTATTGATTAATTGACTCTTATCTTTGATATTAATGACCATACCTTATTATAGAATGTATCCTCTGAGTTACAATCTACTTTTTTTTGGTTACGGTCTTTCTTGCAGTTGGTTTCTTTTGAAGGGACTCAACTAATTTATATAAATTGTTAAGTTTAATATCTATATCTTCTAATTTATCAAAAATTTGTTGTGCTGTAGCAGAATTATCAAAGTTAAACTCCATTTGCCCTGTATCTACTACAGGAGTTTGTTGTACTAAAACTGGTTCTGGGTTAGGTTGGGTAGGTAAAAGTTGCAGTTGAACGGGTTGTTGTGGTTGTTCTACTACTTGCGGTGTGGGTAATTGTTCAGTTGGATTTAAAACAGCTGGTACATTTTGTTGTACTTGTCTTTTACCCATCAATTCCATTACCCCTTTTTCGAGAATAGCTTTGCCATTTATCTTTTTACATGAATTAGACTCAGAAACCATGTTATTATTAACCATACGGTTAAATTCACCATGAACTGCGCCTAGTAATGACTTAAAAGCTAAGGCATCGTCATAAGGGTTATGTGGCCCCCCTTGAGGAGCCACATTTACTGCATCATAATTTACGTCGGTTTGTGTTTGTTCAGGCATACTAAGCTAGATTATCTAAACTAGCCAACAAGTCGTCAATATCTTCATCTGAACTTACAGGTGAATCAGTTGCTGCCTTTGTAGTTGCCACTGTTTCGGTAACAACAGGTGCTGCTGCAACTGGAGCTGTTGTTGTACTAGCACTTTCTTCATCATTACTTACACAAAAGAAATGCTCGTTCAACGTTTCTTTCAGCTCATCATATGACTTTACTGTAAATACCGACTCAAGATCATAGGCATCGTTATGAATAGCTTCAACTCCACCTTGATAATCAGTATTCAACGTCTTAGGTAACCCGAATTTTGATGAAACGTACGTTGGATAATCACCTTGCTTTTCAACCTTAACACGGAAGTCACAGCCATTAGCTACATCAAAGATGCGAGGACCGAAATCTTCAGCTTCTTCACCTTGCATAGCTTCCATAATGATCTTATGCAACTGTCTACCAAAGCGCAACAACTTAATTGTACCATTATTGTCAGGATTAACAGGATCATTTACAACATACACATTGACCATCCAGTTTTCACGACGCATAATTGCTGCTGCCTTAGACTTTTCTTCTTCTGAACCAGTTTTTGACAACCTATACCTTGCTTCAGCAATAGGATCACGTTCACCCCACGTATTAGGACTGATCTGATTAATGTATTGTCCAGTTGCAAACGAAGTCCAACCATGAGTGTAATAATGGAAGAACGTCTTAGCTGGGTCTTTAACATTAGGAATCAATCTTACAGTGTAAGTATTGCCTACTTCCGTCCTTAGAAACTGACCACGATTGGATTGTCCAGTGGTCTTTTCCATGCTATCTCTAATACTATCGAATAATGTTGCGATGTTTGTCATAATTTTAGTTTTAGTTTAGTTTTTATCTTATTCGTATAGGTAACACTCGTCACCTTACAAAAATAATTATAGAATCAGCTGCAATTAAATCAACCCATAACTTTAACAGCTGAATCAAAAAATTTCTTGAAGATGCTCTTAGTTTGTTCAGAGCAATTGTAGAATTTTACTCTCATTTTAGCGATATCATTGAAAGTATCACCAAGAATGTGTTGTCTAATCTCAACATCAACCGTTTTTAGTTGAGATTCAAAAGACGGATACATAAAAAGAAAAAGAAGAGTTATCTTTCCATGTTTAAGATGTTCAAAAAAAGAGTTCATCGAATTTTCCTCTCTATAATTAACATAATCAGAAAATTTTATCTTTTTTTCTTTACAGAACTTAATTACAAACTCCATTGATAGTTTAAAACTCATCTTAGCATCATCTGAATCAGGAGATTGCCTGTTTATTGAGTTAATATACTCACGGTACAACTTAACTGCTTTCATTGACAGATAAAAATCTAAACCTAAATGAGGTTTGTCTTTGTATATTGCAAAAGGAGCCTTAAAAAATTTGTTAATGTTAATATTTTTATGTTTGTTAAAGAAGTTCGCAAGCTTTGTCAAATATAATTTTGTAGATTCATCTACATTATCGAAGTTTTGTCTGAGTTTAAAAGGCTTACCTTGGTTAGATCTTGTTTCAGCAAGATGTTTATTATAAATTAGCTTTTCAAACTCAGTCATTAAAAAAATAATATGACTAAACTTAATTAATCAAATTCTTCCTCTTACTATTAACATACTTCATAATGTATTTGCTCTTATGAAGTGATGGGTCAAAGAATAAAAACATCTGTACGAACTCAAAATCAGTATCTATATCAAGTAACTCTTTGAAAAATGTTCGAAGCTTTTTATCTTTAAGTAACATTATAAAGATATTAGGTAAGTTTACCTTTTTGTTATGTAGAATTGAAATAAAAGAGCAAAACCCCATAAACGTATGAGTTACTTCTTTAACGTGTGTGTTTTCTACTGGGTTATTGCTTGTAATTTTCATGCTTTAGTAAATAGTTTTGAAAACTTTAAAAACTTTTCGTTGATTACACCACCTGCTGAATCAAAATGACCTCCTCCATCACAAAGTTTTTCAGCTAACTTACTCAAATTTACTTCACACTTAGTACTTTTCCTTAAACTTACTCCTTTTGACTTTAAATTAACAACTAAACAAATATCAGCTTTATGTAATTCAATTAATGAAGTAGCTACTTCATTAATGTTATGATCACATTGAATACAAACTACTTTTCTCTTAGTTCCATCAACCGGTAACGTAACAGTAAACACGTCTGATGTATTAACAGCTTCATCCACCTTCTTTTTAGCAATTGAAATCATATTTAACTGATAATTACTGAATGGAATAAACCCATTGTCAAATTCTGTTATAAACTTACTAATCCTATCACCAGTATAACTCCAAAGTACCGTATTTAGACCAACGCTTTCGGTATGTTTTAGGGTATAGCTATCATAATCGTCAATTAACGTAATTAGTTTAGCTTTAGAGGCAGTTAGTTTCGTTTTTAAAGAACTATCTTGTAACAAAAACGTTTTCAACACTAACTTAGTAGTAGAACTGTACGATTGATCGAGCACCAACGATGCTTTTTTGTAACTTACATAACCATCCTTACCATTATGGTGATCAATAATGACAATATTATCGTGATCAAGTAAATCACTATGTTCAGCAACGTTGATGTCGAATATATAGACTGTTTCATAGTCTGAAATTTTATTACTACCCATCCATTTTAGGAAATCTTCCCTAAAGTTTTTATGAGTTGTAACTTTAAAAGAATAATCACCTTTTAACCATTTACAAACTAATAAACTACCTACACCATCTAAATCACAGTCTGTGAATATGTAACTCTTACCAGACATAATTATAATTAGTAACCACTCTTTATTCTTCAACTATTAGCTTTTAATTCCATAGCGCTTAACACATCATTAGTAGCATTTTCGATATTACCACTTTCTCCATCAGTAATAGTCAAAGTAGGGTAATGAATACTAAATTCACTATTACCGTGATTAGGTCCGAATCGATTCTTCATTACACCCATTCTAAGTATATCTAAATCCTTATCACCTTCTTGTTGATATACGGAAAAGATAGCATCAGCACCCATAGCTAACCCAATACTTTCACCAATTGTATCAAGCCCTGGGTCTGCTTCATCATAACCAGACCTATTTAACTGGGTTGCTGTAATAACAGGGCAATTGTACTGATATGATAATGCACGTACTTGTTCTGTAGCATACTTGACTCGTTCATAACTATTTTGACCTATACTTGAATGCATCAAGTTAATATAGTCGAGAACAATAGCATCTAATTTGTTACCATTCTGTTCTATCTTCTTAATAAAGGCACCTAACTGAGCTGCAGTAATTGTACTAGGTGGAAACTCTTTAATTAACAATCTACTAGTTGGATTATTAGTAACAAAAGATTGTAACCTATCTTCTAGTCGTGGTATTTCATGTCTAAGACTGTTTATTTCAATACCCGTAAGGTTACCAGCTAATCTCTTAGCATATACCATTTCAGACATTTCAAGACTAACCAATAGTACCGTTTTACCTTGTTTAGCTATGTTACATGCAAGGTTACCTAACACAATAGACTTACCAACGTTAGTTTCACCTGCAAAGATATAGATAGAACGACCATTTTGTAAGAAGCCACCGTCTAACTTATTATCTAACCATTGATAACCTGTAGATATAGTAGGTTCATCAACTCTTAGTTCATCTAACAGTAATGAATAGTTACGAAACATATCGAAACCGGTATCTACTGATAGATTAATACCACAACAACGTTCAAACTTATCGTAAATAGATGCGGGGTCGATATTACCTTTAGAACACTCAGTTGCAACATCAGTCATTGTATGAAACACTGACTTCTCTTTAAGAAATCGTTCCGTGTTATTATACAACTCATCATTATTAAGGTTCTTATCAATATCTTTAATCTTACCTATAACACTCTTAAAGTCTTGTTTAAGTTCAGGTGTATTACAGAAAGAAAGTATCTCAGTTTTGTTAGGTACTGTAAATCTCTTTTGAAAGAATGATGTAATAATCGAAAATATCGATTTAAAGCTTTTATCAGTAAAGAATCGCGGTTCAACATGGTCAATAACTGATGCTAAATAACGTTCATCAGTAAGACTCTTGTAAACCACGACCTTTTCGAAGTAATCTAAGTCTAGTGCTTGTCTACTCATATATGTAGACGATTATATGCTCAAGACTCTTGTTTATCAAGTTTTACTTGTTCGTTAACCCATCTATACGTTAAAAGAAGACCATCTTTAAGGCTAAAGTTAGGTGACCAACCAAGTTTTTCTTGTATAAGTTTGTTATCACTGTTTCTTCCACGAACGCCTGTAGGTGCATCTAACTTATGTGTAAGTGAAACTGATTTACCACTAATAGAACCAAGGTAATGAGCCATTTTATTAATAGAAACCATTTCATCGGAGCCAATATTAACCGGTCCAGTAAAATCCGACTCCATTAAACGACGGATACCTTCAACACACTCATGAACATATAGGAAAGACCGTGTTTGTTTACCATCACCCCATATTTCTATGGTGTCTCCTGATTGGGCTTCGGCAAACTTTCTACATAATGCTGCTGGGGCCTTTTCTCTTCCACCTTTCCATGTTCCTTCAGGTCCGAAAATATTATGAAAACGTGCAATACGAACGGGTATACCCCTATTCCGATTATAAGCAAGGTATAACCTTTCGCTAAAGAGCTTTTCCCATCCATATTCACTGTCTGGGTTGGCCGGGTATGCAGAACTTTCTTCACAGTTAGGGTTCTCCGGGTCTAATTGGTTGTGTTCAGGATACATACACGCTGAGCTACTGTAGAAAATTTTAGTATCAATAGGTTCGTAGGAAATGTGCCCTAAACGTGCCCCATGATACCAATCAGATCGAACATACCGGTTCAACTCATCTACAGCCTTAAGAATATTTAAGTTAATAGATGCTGAGTTCTGCATTACTGAAGCATCATTTTCTCCAGTAAAAATATAACCAGCACCACCCATATCTGCAGCAAGTTGATAAATTTCATCGAACTGTTCTCTATATTGAATAGGCGGTTTATGGAAATAATTGCCGGTTGCAATTACTTCACGAACAAAATTATAATCTGTAAGATCACCACCAACAAATTCATCTGCTTCGGTTTTAGAGAATTCTGGTTCCTTAAGATCTACAGCTCTAACCCAATAACCTTCTTTTTTAAGACGGGAAACTAGGTGATTTCCAATAAAACCACCTCCGCCGCATACAAGTGCTCTCTTCATATAAAATATTATATGAAAGAACTATCTATATCAATGCAAAAGGACTATTACTTTTAAATTTACCAATTGGAGCAATTATATCTTCAACTAGATAAACAACTCCGTCTCTTAATGAAACGCTACCTTCAAATTTAACTGATGAAAATGTATTACCATCAAAAAATAATGTACTACCTTGTTTTACCAGGTAAATATTACCACTAGATCTATTAACTATCCAACAAGCAAACGTACCTTCTAATAAACTACACACATTTTCTATAGAAGTTACTTCTCCTTTATTCTCCTTATCGAGAAGAGCGGGTATATAACTACTATCAACTTCACAACTATGGTTTTCTAAAAGTTCTTCATGATTAGTTAAAACACCATTATGTGCAACAACCCAATCACCTAAAACGAAAGGGTGAGAAGTACTATAATTATAATTTCTTACTGATGAAGTAGGTGCTTGATCATGGGACAAAATGTATGTACTATTATAAAGCGGTTTGATATATTTTCTACCCCTTACGATCATAAATTCACCGTTTTTGTTACGAAAAACTGAACTAAATGCAAATCCACCACGTTTGTGATTTAGTTCATATAATGAATCATATTGTTCCTTATTTTTAGTACCAAATATTGCACACATATATTAAATAATATAAATGAAAGACAGAGACAATCAATTTTTATTTGAATCTTACAAGAAAACCTTAGAAGAAGGTCGTAAAAAAACATATAAAGAAAGAGAACGTAAAACTGTCGTTGACCCTGATACTGGGGAAGAACGAAAAGAATCATACTATGAAATGATGATGAGGATCAAAGGTAAGGGTACCGGGGTAAGATCTAGAGCTACCAGACAAAGAAAAGAAAAAACGAGTAACAAGGTAAAATTAGGAAAAAGAGAATTTAAAGTTGCAGATAAATCTTACCAAGAAAGATTAAACACAGCTCAAAGAGACGTAGTTAGATTTATTGAAGCAGATGATTCAGCTAAAGCAAGTGATATTTTAGGGTTCCTTACTAAAACAGGAATGGATCCAAAAGAAGCTGAAGTACTATTAAGTGGTATGATAACTGATGGTTATTTGGATGAAATATTCGGTGATGTTGAAACAACTTCTGCTGAGTCAGAAAAAGCGGTAGATATAGAACCTACCGCTATGATGGACACAGAATATGATGAATATCAGGATTATGAATTAGAGGATTACTAAGGTCCTCTTGTACCTTCTTTAGTTAAAAAGAACCCAGTAGGGCATGGCTTACAGTCATGCTCTTCCCATAGCTTAGTCAAATCTTGCTTGTATGGTTGAGGGTCAATATAACCTGCTTCAGCAAAACCTTGAATACGTAAACTACTACTAGGTGTAGTAGCATCAGCAATTTCATCACCACTATAACACGTATAGGTTTCACCAAAATCTACCTTCTGACCAACACCGTGAAGAATAATTTCACGTTTACCCATGTTAATCAGAGGACATTTAACTCTAATATTACTTTGTCTATTCAAAGCAATAAGTTCGTTAAACTTAGTTTCAAATTCAGGGCTACCGTCCCAGTAACCAGCAAGACTATCAACTTGTGTAGCACCATGATAAACAGTTTCAGCACCAATAGCCTCAGCATAAGCACATGCAACACTTAGAAACAATTGGTTCCTAAAAGGTACGTAACTAGCAGGTTGAGCTTCACCAATCATATCACTTACATTAGGGTTATCAATATCTGTGTTAGTAAGAGAACTGGTAGGTACCAAATCTTTAATAAACGATATATCAATAGTCTTATGAAAGATCTTATGATACTCAAAAGCATGACTGAATGAACTAATTTCTGTATGCTCTACTTGGGTTCTTGCACAATCAATTTCACGTCTATGACGTTGACCGTAATCAAATGTAAGAAGGTGTAGCTCATTAACAGCTGTATGACACATTCTCAACATCACAGCACTATCCATACCACCGCTAAATGGCATTACTGCTTTTGTAGGGTTATCAATACTCATATGCTATATTATATGAACTATTACCAATGTTTACCATAGTAAAAATCTTCAATAATGAGATAATCCATTTGAGAGTGTTCCAATACCCACATTGCATCTGCAATTGTATTCAGAATAGGTTTACCTGCAATATTAAATGAGGTATTAAGAAGAACACCATGACCTGCTTTCTTTTCAAACTCAGTTAAAAGATCATATAACCATTCATTCTGTTCTCTTGTAACTGTTTGAAGTCTTGCAGTACCATCAATATGGGTAATTGATTTAAGTTTATCTTGCCATTCAGGTTTTACTTTAGGGCAAAACAACATATGCCTTGAATCGCCTTCCCATTCAAAGTATGTCGAAGCATTTTCTAACTTACAAACAGGAGCAAAAGGTCTATACCATTCTCTATTTTTAACTTTAAAATTAAGAATGTCTTTCATTTCAGGGAAAGCGGGGTTACATATAATGGACCTATTCCCTAACGCCCTTGGTCCGTGTTCACAACGACCACGTGCAACCCCGAAAATTTTACCACTGCAAAGTTCATTTACTATAGCTTCAAAATTTACAGGTTTGGCTACATTACTTTCAATCCATGAAGGGTATGTATTTTTATCAATTAGTTCCGTACCACCGTATGTAATATCAATAGGGGTATCGGGTTTATTAAAACCTGCGAGAAGACCAAGTGCAATTCCACAATCGTTAGTATTAGGAGCCACGAAAACACCCCGTCCAGAATAACGCTTTCTAAGATCAGTGCTAAGCAAAATGTTAAGGCCGCAGCCACCAGTAATAATGATAGGTAACTCATATTTGTCAATGTAAGGTTGTGCTACTTCATAAAAACACTCTTCAAAAGCTTTCTGAGATGTTGCTGCAACATCCCAACTTAACTGTCCCTCAAGTCTATTGTTTTCATCAAAAACTAAACCACACGGATCGCCAATGTATTCTTTAAGTAATCTGGTATAGTTTTCACCATCCGGTTTAGCATAATAAAATTTCTTAAAATGAGGTAACCATTCGTCTTTACATTTACCGTAATTGCAAAGACCCATAATTTTACCACTATAAACTAGATTGCCATCTGAAATCCACTCTTGCTTAATATCTTTACAAAAGTGAGCAAAACACATATAAGGGAAGCCAAAGTCAAAATCATAATTAGTTCGTTCGGCGGGGTTGGTTTTATCAAGGTAGCTAACACCGTTCTTTCTATCGGCTAAAAAGATGTTGAAAAACCCGTCATTACCCCCGCCGTCAAAACTAAAAATTAATGCTTGTTGAAAATCTGACTGGTAAAATGAACTACTTGCATGTGCATGATGATGCCAACCTTCATATACATTTTTGGCAGGAATGTAATCCTTATAACTATATGTTATATCATCATGAACACATTCAGTATTGATATGTAACATATTTTCGAAAGGAGCTTTAAAACCTAGTTCCTTATCGATGTAATCTAGAATAGCGTAAACAGCCTCCTCACGATAGCGAAGAGGCTTATACTGTGCTAAACCGATATTTTTAATGTTAAAAAATCGTTCAAATTCAATAACATGATATTCACCATTGTCTTCTAGTGCAATACCACCATTGTGTGAGCCGTATATTGCGATGTTAGCCATATAAGGCTATTTACCATATTTGTAAGCGGATTTCAACTTCTTATCCAATTCAGGAATAATAAAGTTTTCCCATAACTCTATATCTTTACGAAAGTTTTTATAATAACCAATTTTATCACCCACTTTTCGTTTACCATCTTCACTTTCAACACCTATCTGAAACGTAGAACCTGTCTGAGTTAATACTCCATGATTTACTGCCATATCCTTAACTCCACTATATTTGTCTAGACCAGTTTTATAGTTAAGATAAATTTCAGCTTGTAGTAGAGGCGGTACAAAACGATTCTTTGTAGTTAGAAACCTTAGAGTAGTACCGGAATAGTTACGGGCTTCAGGTAGAATTTCATCTTCATCGTTACTTGCATCTTGACGTTCATTCTTCTTAGCTAGCTGACATAGAATAGAGGCCATATACTGTGGTCCGCTACCACCAGCTGCTTGCTTAATCAATGAAGGCATCAAAGCAGACGGGTCATCATAGGTATGATTACTGAATAGAATAGTACAACCAGCTGCCCCTGCCTTATAAGTAAGAATACGCATCATTGACTTAAGTTGTTTAGCTCTAAGACCCATATCCATTGCAGACTTATCCTTAGCAGCATCATCCACTTCTTTTTGGGATGCAAGGTTACCTAATGAATCAATAGAAATAATAAACTTACCTTGTAAACCTTTTTCTTTAATAGAATCCAAAAGAGCAACTACCTGATTACGACATTGTTCTACAGTATAGACTGGTACATACTTAGTTCTACTTGCGTCTAGACCAACACCTTCAGTACTTGCAGCATCTACAGCAAACTCAGTATCAAAGATAACAGGGTGAATACCTTGTTTCTGTGCATTACCTAAAATCTTGTTAATAATAAATGTCTTACCAGATTGTGATGGCCCGGAAAAACCGACTAACCTGCCTTTAGGAACACCCCCTTCACGGCAACTACCACCAAGGATAGCATTTAGTGCATAACAACCAGTATCATACCAGGTATCAACATTTGAAAGTGCGTTATCTTTAAGGTATGTAGCTTCAGGATTAAGTTTATCTAAACTTGCAAATACATCATCTAATTCATCTTTTTTAGCCATATATCAATATTAGACAATGATCAAATTATATCAAGACATAAAAAAAGCCCCTTTCGGGGCTTAAAAATATTTTTTTATTATTCATCAAATAGTTTGACCACATCACCGCTTTCGGCTGCGGCAGGTGCATCAGGGGCAACAAGATTTTCAACAATCTTTGTATATTGATTTACAAGCTTACTATCAAGCACTTCAGCAGCAGTAGTATCAATAATACTATCCTTCTTAAATCTAAATGTAATACCGGTTTCACGCCCATCAAGAGTTAGAAACTCCTTAAAGAAAAGAGGAATAGTTTGTACTTGTAGTTGACCTGACTCATTAGGTTGAACATAAATTGTTGCTGCGTTCTTAAGAACATACTCTTCTGCGGTATCTTCTACTAGTTCGCCGATAATAGTACGACCAACGTGATCGACCAAAACTTTAAGATTAATGTCTGACATATGTTTATATTAACAACTTATCTGAGTATTTCCAACCACTCTTGCTGTTCTATTTTGAATAGCTTTTACATAATTACCAGCTTCCAACAAATGATTATGAGTACCACAATCAAACCAAGCCATGTCATCAGACAATAAATCTACGTTTATAAAACTCTCTTTAATATACAAGTTAATAAGATCTGTAATTTCAATTTCACCTCTTGGTGATGGTTTAATTCGTTTAGCTTTTTCAACTACGGTTTTATCAAAATGATATAACCCTGGTACTGCATAACTAGAAGGTGGTGTTTCAGGTTTTTCAATTATACCAACTATATGATTTCCGGTTTTATCAAAATCTATAACCCCATAAGCTTTAGGGTTATCTACTTTAACCCCGTATACCGAATTTGCAGAAACTAAAGGCGGAAATTTACCGTCAAAAATATTATCACCAAGTATAAGACTAACATGTTGTTTATCAATAAATTTTTCACCAACTAAAAAAGCGTCAGTTATACCTACTGCGTCATACTGAACAGTAAATTCAAATTTAACTCCTTTAATATCCTTTACTGCTCTACCAAACGCTTCACAATATTCAATACTTGATGCAATAATAAGTATCTCTTTTATTCCAAATTGTATCAACGTAGAAATAGGATAATGAATAAGCGGTTTATCATACACTGGTAAAAGCGCTTTCGTAGTTCCGTATGTTAATGGGTAAAGTCTACTACCTTTACCGCCTGCTAATATAATTCCTTTTCTCATATTTTATTCTCCTAATAAACTAAACAAGTCACATTGCACTGCTTGATTGGGTAAGTAACATTTCCAACTAACAGCATTATAGAAACGTTCAATAGGCTGAAAGATAAGCTTCTCAAAAATTTTATCATAATCAGGTTTAAAGAACTTATCAAACTCTTCAGGCCATTCGTACTTAAAAGCTATACTATCAATATTGTATTTGTTAGGTTTTTTAACATAAAAGAACCTAACCTTATCACCCGAACCAATTGCTTCATACTTCTTACCAAGTTTATTAGCCTTAAGAAGTTGGTTATAATAATATGAAGCTTTACAGTGTATAGGCATACCTTTAACAACGCTCATTCCGTTACATTGAGCAGCATACTTTTCATAACCTTTGATACCCATAACAGATGCAATTTCTGATATACTTAGTTCCTTAAACTTATCATATACCACCTTCATAGCTTCGTTAGTTTGAGCATAGTCTTGAGTTCTAAGCATAATCTCGATAACGTTTTTCATATACGGTTTCAACGAGTTAGGCAAGGTTGTTCTAACAACTTCTACCCCAGTATATTTCGTTTTATTAACCTTTGCACCTTCGTCATCAAGAATGTTTAGAACGTAACGTTTTTTCTGTAAGAATACCCCAACTTCACCAATACACTCCCGTTTGAATATAAACCTACAATCCTTACTATTGAACGTTTTCTTACCCCATATAAGAATTTCCTTATTCAGGTATTCAACCAACTCATCTTCAAGTTTATAAATGTCCTCATGTACTTCTCCTTTTTCATTTTTAAAGGTAAGTCCTAAATGTTTGATAAGTAACTCAATCGAGGCATATGATGAATCCGTGTCGTTGTAAATAATAGGGTCTTTCTTCTTAAGATCTTCATCAGT
>Ga0196905_1000413_pt1 | contig 17388 bp, 16 predicted proteins | sample CB_VirMetaG_3_FD_169098 | JGI IMG/M metagenome (GOLD analysis project Ga0196905, IMG submission 169098) | Freshwater to marine saline gradient viral communities from Chesapeake Bay - CB_1508_1S Viral MetaG (v3) (version 3) | ecosystem: Environmental > Aquatic > Marine > Coastal | place: USA... | reverse complement strand
CATCTAATAGATCCTACAGCAGAATTTGATAGTAAGTATTTCTTTGTTAGAACTAAACAGATGATAGATAACGCAGATAAAGTTCTAGCCATCTGGGATACTCGTAGTAAAGGTACAGAGTATGGTATTAAGTATGCCCAGAAAAGAAATCTACCAGTGATGGTAGTTAAAGTCCCTGACTAGGGAGACGTGTATGGTAGTAGGGGTTCGCCTCTCCTCTACTACCTATACTTTTACAGGAGACATATATGTTTGAATATGTTTTAGTTGTATATATCAACAACACACCTATGTACGAGGGCAACTTTGAATCGTGTGCCCATGCTACAGACTACGTTAATAAATGTTTAATTAAAACAGTAGAGCCTAAAGACTTTAGGACTGCTTGTCTTTATCAAGATTATATAAACCTACCTGCCAACTTCCATCCAATTTATCCTGGTAAGGAATGTTCCAAAGATTAATTGGAGGTAGTTTAAACGATCCCCAGTTAATCAATGAATGGACTCTTTCCTTGAGCTATTCTTTTCTTAGCATGTTCTATAGCTTTTTGTTTAATAGCTTCAGGAAATTCTTTATCATTAGTCATTGTTAATAACTCTTGTATCTCTGCTTTAGTTAGAGTAGGTACTATAGAAGGTATTAATACTTTCTTACCATCTATTGTAGGTTCAATAGAATATTCTGTCATTACATAACCATCTGGTCTTTCTAAAGGTCCTAACCATCCTGCTCCTTTATAAGTACCATCTTTTCTAACTCCACCAATAGACTTCATAATAGTATCAAGAGGTACTTCTTTGCCTTCTACTTTAGTAATACCCTGTAATAGCTTACCTAATACTTGAGGATTATTAATGTCTATTTTCTCATTAGTTTTAACTCCTATAGATTGAGCTACAATCTTTTCATAGTTAGCTTGACTAATATCTTTTTCACCTCTTCGATCTGAAGCAGGTCTCCATAGAGCTATAACATCTTTAACAGTCTTAGTAGGCTTACCTTTAGCAGGACCTTCTCCTGAAAAGTATCTAAACAGTTGATCAGCAGAAGCTTTAATACCTTCTTCTACATTCTTAAACTCTCTAAAAGACTTAGCATCTGCTGTCTTAAGGTTTGTTGGGTTATTGCTGCCAGTAGTATTATCTGATTGCGATACTACTGGCTCACTGCTTTTGTGAGGGAGGTACTCCTGTAAGCCCCAATGAGGGGATAGTAGCATAAAACTCATTTGCTGCTTGTTCAAGAGACATACCTGAAGTATGATAGAAAGCCCTAAAGCTAGCATTAATTTCTTTAACTGCTCTACTGAAAGTAGATCCAACAGGTAGACCTTTGATTGCAATAGTACCATCATCTCTCCTTACTGTTTCGAGCTTAAGATCAGGATTTGCATTCTTAAATTCTCTTGTAGTATTTTCTAATACTGTAGAGAAGTTTAATACATTCTGATTAGCATTCATTATAGTAGTAGGATCTAGTTTACCATATAAATCTTTAATTGAGGGGTCTTGTAAAGAATTAATTAAGTTTCTAGTAGCTAACACTCCTTGTTGCTGAGTAAGTTGATCATTACCAATAACACGAATATGTTTCTCAAGAGCTTCATCAAACTTAGGTATATCAGTCTCATTAGCTTTAGCTTGTCTTAATGTACGTTCTGTATAGTCTTGTAAAGAGGACTTATTATTTAGTTCTTTTCTAGGTTTAATAGCTCTTATTGAATAACCATCATCATCAGGAGTACCTATAGTATAAGTAGACTTTTGAATGTCTTTCCATGATTGATTTATAAAATCAGATCTTAGTAATTCAGGAAAGTCTTTAGCCATATCCATTAAATAATTAAACTTATATAGATCTTTACCTTCTGCTTCAAAGTCTTTAGCTAGTCTTTTAATTGCTATATTTTTATTGACAGATATATCATTGTCTAATTTGGTACGATCATAAGTACCATTGGCTGTTCCTATAAAACCTTCTTTTAGTGTTTTAATTTGGTCTTTTACATAGGATACTCCATCTTTAATAGAAGGATCATTAGGTGACAGCCCACTATTAACCATTAATTTATTTACATAGATGTTTAGATCTTTCTCTAGATTATTTAATAAAAGTTCTTTATTAGGAGCATCTGAGTTTATAATCTCTAAAGCATCATCTGAGAAGCTATTGATAATAGTTTCCTGATCTATAGAAAACTGCCCACTAGCAGAATACTCTTCTGCATTAAGAGCATTTAAAGTTACTCTTGAATCTTTAATAAAATCTAATCTTGTTTTATTTTCTTTTAAAGCTCCCATACGATTTACATCCATCATATAAGATTGATAGTCTGTTCCTTGAGGAGTTTGATATTTAGGTTGCCAAGGGAAGACACCTAAAGCTACACCTGTATCTACAAGCTTTTTAAGATCAGCTTCAACAGCATCTTGTTGGTCTTTAACAGTCTTAACATCTTGTTTTACACGAGCAGTAATATTTAACATATCTGCTACTTTTGATACTTGACCCATGATTTCACCTGCATAGGCAGGGTTCCTAGATACAGCTTCTCGTGTAATCTTAGCTAATCTCTCACCAAGTTCAAACTCTTTCATAATACCTTGTTCTTTAGCTCTCATTAGCTTAGAAGTTTGTTCTTCAAGAGCTCCTGTAATACCTCTTGTTTGTTGATCTAGTTCTGTATTCAACATAATAGGATATGATTCATCATAGCCTGAACTCTGTTTAATCATTTGAAGTTGACCTTCAGAGGAAGCAATACCTTGCTGTAGATTCTGAATTCCTTCAAGACTACGGCTAGATCTTTCTTCTTCTAATTGTTTAAGTTGTTCTGTAACATCTGCTAATGTAGATTGTTTATCATAAGCTTTATAAGCTTCTATGCCTGTTGAAGCAAGGCTAGATATAAACTCTCCCTCAGCAGCAGCCTGCATTCCTTTAGACTTATCTACAACTCCTTGTTGTACATAAGCTTTAAAGTTAGAAGGTGATATACTTTGTTGAAAGTCAGGTGCTTTAGGCATTTTCTTATTCCTTGATTGGTGATAATTTTCTGTTTACGATCATGTCATAGTAATCCTGAAGTACAGGATCATTTTTCTTTACATTCTTAAGGATATTAACAATAGATTGCATATCCTCTCCTCTTCCGTCACTATTTAATAAGTAAGTAAATAGAGACCCTGTTCGAGTAGTTGTTGCTCTTGCTGCTTGACGGCTAAGAACTTCTTTATAAATCTCATTTAATTCAGAGCCTGAGAAGTTACCTTCTTGTCTTAGTAAATTCATTTCAAAGTTAAGTAGTTTAAACTTAGTCTCTGCATCTGCTCTTGAACCTGTAAAGATATCAACAAAGACTCCATCTAGATCACTAATAGCATCTTTAACTCTTTGTTGTGAACTTCTTTTGAGTTCTTCTCCACGTCTTAGTTCAGCTTCTTTAAAGGTTGAAAAACCTAAAGCTTGCCAGAAAGCATCTGTTTTAGTAATTTCTAATCCTTTAGCAAAGCCATTTTTAGTATAAAGATCTTGCATTCTCCATGCTCTACGAGCTTTAGCTAAGTTAGAACCTAACGAAGTAGCTTCTAAAAGAGCAGGCATTACTTCAAACATAGAATCTCCAGTGACATCTCTATATTTAAATATGTTTTCTGCTTTAGAAACAGATTCCATAATTCTACCTACTGCTTTATTGAAAGGTATATTAGGAGCTTGTGCCTGTCTATCTCCCATGAACCAAGCAAATGATTGGAAAAGACCATGTAATACTTCTATAGGAGCATTAGTTGCACTTACAGAAGCTGATTGAGATATACTTACATCAGACTTTTCATCCATTATTAGTTCAGAAAGATATTCAATAGATAAATCTATAGCACCTTTTTGAAGAAGCTCAGCATTAGCTTGGATTTCAGGATCATCATGATTAGCAAAATAATCATATATTAATTTACCTGCTCCACCTATGGTACCATATTTAACACCATGTAGTAGAATTCTGTTACCTGCTAACATGGCTCTTTGTCCTCTAGTTAGATTAGTAGCATTATCTTGTAATACGTTTACTAAACCTTTAACGTTAATAGCTTGGAACTGTGTTAAGAAAGAAAGAATAGGTTGTCTTTGGAATTGAAGAGCACCTGCTCGAGACATAGCACCTGCTTGTTTCCATGCTTCGAATGCTAAACTTTGAACATTAGCTTTGGTTGTCCAGTCTTTTCCTGGATTAGCTGCTTTCCATCTTTCTTTATTCTGTAAAAACATACCTACTAAGTTACTTAATTCAGATACACCATAACCATACTTGTTAAAGGCACCTGCAGTGACACCTTCAGCAGTTTGTACAGGTCTAAGTAGCTTACCTGCTATAGTAGTTCCTTCATCAAAGCTTCTAATACGTCTACCTAAAACTTCATGAGCAGCCAAGTTCTGGTTAATTGTTTCAAGAACATTAGCTTCTTTAAGTGCTTTTAATTCAAGATCATATTCTAACTTAGCTTTAGGATCTTTAATAACAATACTTTTAACAGCACTATTATCAAAACCTAATAGTTCTGAAGCTAATAAAGGTGTCTTTGTAAAGGTAGCCTTAGCTGTCTTAGGAAATACTGTAGCTTGTTCTACAAACATAGAAGGTTGAATAATCCAATGTCTCATAGGAAGTACATAAGTAATCATAAGACGAGTAGCCAAAGCCTTACCTACAGTAGAAGCACCACTAATACCCATACTTGCTAACTCTCTAAGAACAGGAGCAGGTACTTTAAAGGTACGAGACTCTAAAATGTCAGCCATTGACTGTAATGAATTAAACCATGCTCTATCAAAAGCTCCAACTTCACCTGCTTGAGTAAAATGATCATGTCTTTTCCATGCAGATTTAGCATTTATAACCATCTGTTCTAAGGCAGGAGATGCAGGTAAACCTTTAGCTGTTGCTGAGATTTCATCTAATGATCTAGGAAATGAATCTCCAGGGATTACGTCTTTAAAGTCTTTTACAAACTTTTCAGTAAAGGCTTTTTCAAACTGAGAAGCTGCTGCTGTAGAAGTAATTCTACGAGAGCTTTCATGTAAAGCTTTTAAAGGATCCATGATAACATTATCATCTTTTAGATATCGAACACCTTCAGCTCGAGTTAGAGCGTTCTTATAATTATCAGTATCTAATTTATAAATAGCTAAATGATCACTTATGCTATTGGCTACTGATTTTTCAGGAGACATAACAACAGCATCAGGTACATAGTTAGGAGAGTTAGGATCAGACATTTCTTTAACTAATAAATCTGCTTCATACTTTGTAGTAGCAGTTCCTTTAACTTCTATAAACTCATCTGGAACAGCACGATTAGTTCCTCTACCATACTCAATACCATTATGTTTTACATAAGTAGGTTTAGTTTTAATAAAGAAATGACTTTCATATTGTTTATAATAGTGTCCAGGAATCTTATTAATAACTCTTTGTGGAAGTATTTTAAGTTCTGATTTACCTTTAGCACTAATTAGAGCATAGTCAGTTGATGCTCCTGTAACATCTTTTTGTTTTTTATTTAATCTTATTAACTCTTTACCTGAAGCTATATTAACAGAAGGATCTTTAGCATTAAAGATATTTCCTTTAGATTGATCAGGTACATATTTAACTATTCTTCCTGTATCAATGTCTAATACTTCTGCAGGAACTTCACTTAAAGATATTCCTGTTTTTTGATTAAACTGTTTAGCAAACATAAGAGTAGGTTTATTATTGATATAAATACCTTTATCAAAACCTTCTGCATACAATCTAGTCTTTTCACCTTGATTAGTAATTTCAAATAGAGTATCTTGAACAGTTCTCCACTCTTTCTGTAAAGCATCAAGTCTTTCAAGTTGTTTAGATGTAAGCTTGTCTCCTAAACGAACTCCATTAACTTCAATATTAGATAACTCAGAGAAACTATAAAGATCTATACTTTCTGCTTCCATCTTTCTTGCAATATGTCCCATGTAAGGGTTAATGTCTGTACTTACTTTAACCATATTGTCCATCTTTTCAGTAACACGATTTAAAAGGCTTTCAGCTTTCTCACCAACACCTTTTCTAGACATCTCTACCCATTTAGGAAAGTATCCTGTACCTGAAAAGTATTCACTAATAGAAGATGTTTTATAACCCCCTGCGTTTAAACCACCTAAGAAAGACATAGTTTCAGAGTCTAATCTATTGTCTTGTATAACAGGATTCTTTAATAAGTCATACTCTTTTTTAAAGTCATATTCAATTTGAAACTCACCTTTATCTAATGTTTTAGCTTTAGATTTAAGGAAGGCATCTGCTTCATATACTTTATTAGTTTTAAGATCTCTTACTCTAATAGTACCAGGACTATCCATAGCATCTACTAAAGGTTTTAATTGTTTAATTCCATGTTCAACAGCAGCTTTAGTAGCAAAAGCATAGTCAGGACCTTGGGTAAATACCATCTCTCCTGTTAGGAATTTATCTCCCATATTAAAAGTAGAAGCAGGAAGATTATGATGTAACTTAGTAGACTGTGCTATATTAAAACGTCTTTCAAAGTCAGCAAAACGAGCAGGAGAATCTACAATAGTATCATCAAATAAAGAGTCATAGATAATCTTAGCTTGCTCTGTCATTCCTTCTTTTTCTTTAAGTCTTCTATTAATGTCAGGAATAGGACCATTTTGAAGGGCTACATCTTGTCTAGTAAGAGTTATTATCTCACCTTGATCAGCAGACCTCATATATTCCATGTCTTGCCCTTTAGTCTTCTTAAATCTAATAATATCAGGTACACCTTTTTTCTTAGATTTAATTACTTTTTCTATCTCTCTATATACTACATTTCCATCTTCATCAGTATATTTAAAATATTGAACTCCTGTATCTGCTTTTTTACCATGTTTAGGTAGGACATTCTCAGCTATAATAGCTTCTGGAGTAGTACCCATAGCATCAGCTAGAGTAGCTCCATCAGGACCATCTAAGGAAGTAGCTAGAGTGTCACCTGCTAACTTTGGATTAGCAGTTATAGTGGCTACTGCAGGAGAATCTTTAGGATGTGTTAATTTATTGTAACCTGATTTCAAAGGTTTCCATGCAAAAGGAATCATCATACCTATAGCTTCCATAGTAAAGAGAGCTGTATCTTTATCTTTAGCTATGCCTTTTTCTACTGTCTTTTCAGCTATTAGTTCAAACTCGCCACCTAACCAATTTAAAGCCTGAGTAGAATAAGCTTCATCAAACTCTTTTTCTACACCCATCCATTTAGCAAGAAACTTAGGATCTAAATTATCAAACCAGTTCTGTAGTTTATCTACACCTAATTTAGTATTAGACTTTTCTTCCCATTCTTTTTTATAACGAGCTATATCTACATCATTACCTTTAAGAAGGTCTACAGTTAATCCTGCTAATTTATAAAGAAACTCACCAAAGAAACCTTTAACAGTACCTACACCTAAATTACCTACAAGAGCTGCTGCCTCAGCAGAAATAGGTTTAGCATAGTCTTCATCTAATGTTTTAAGAAAAGTAGTATTCTCTTTTATAGCTTCTATATTATTAGTATTTACACGAGTATTTACAGAATCAACAATTTGATCTTGTCCTTCCATCTCAAGAGTAGACTTGCCTAATTCAAGAACAGCGATGTCTTCAATGTATTTATCTTTAAGAGTTTTAGGAATAAAGCCACCTAAGCTATATTGACGTAACATTCTTTGTTTCTGATCTCTAGGAATAGATTGATCACCCATTAGGTTAGCTATAACTAACTTATTCTTTTCATCTGATTCTAGTTGATAAGCTTGTTCTGCATTTTGATAGACATCAGAGTACCCCATTTGAGTTAAGTCATCATACGTTTTATTAAAAACATCTACAGCATTATCTATATTAGACTGAGAAGCTAAATAAAAAGCTTTCTCTTTTGCTTCATTTTCAGATAGAGGTCTTCCTTTAAGTTCTTCACCATCAAACTGAAGCATTGTCGTATTTTCAAATTCCATTAATTAATCCTATACGTTGAAGATATTGATAAAGTCTTTTGACATACCTGATGCTAATGTTCCCATGTTCTGCCATTGAGATGCCTGAACTCCTGATTGGTAACCTTTAGAAGCAGCTTCTGCTGCAGCAATATTATATCCTGATTGTTCTTGAGCAAAGCCTTGAGCTACATTAATTTGACCTATGTTAGCTGCTGCTTGAGTAGCCATACTACCTACTGCTCCAGTAAAGCTAGATGTACCTGCCATACCTAACCCTGCTCCACCCGTTGCAGCTACAACTTGACCTGTTCTAATACGTTGTTCTCTAACTTGAGCTAATCGAGCCTGTCTAGCTTCTACTTCACTTTGTCTTTGTCTGGATTCTTCTAATTTCTTAGCTTCAGCTACACGAGCTTCTTCAAACTTTGATTGTTGCCCTGCATATTTTCTTGCTTGAAGTGAAGAAGCAACTTGAAGACCAAGACCTGCTACAGAAGTAGCCTGTGATAAAGAAAGACCTGTAGTTGCTAGTTTAGCAAAACTTCCTAAACCTGATCCCATATAACCAAAGCTTCCCATACCAAAAGCAGCATAGCCACCAAAGCCTATCGCAGCTACTGCTGCTACTTTAGCAATAGTTTTAACAGCTTTTTTATATTCAGGAAGTCCTGTATAAGGATTTATAGTACCTGATCCTCCATAAGCTTTTAATAATAAAGCTTCTTCAGGATTAATATGAGCAAGCATAGTATCACCATCTTGCCCTTTACCTGCAATATCATGATATAATTCTTTAAGTAACTCTACTTTTTGTTTAGTAGATAAAGTTGCTATTAAACTCATAACTGTCTCCATTATAAAACTCGTTTTGTTAAAATTTGATCCATACCATCTGTAGTTGTAACTATTAAATTGGTAGGTAACATTCCAAACATCATATTAAATTTCAAATCTAATTTAGTTTCAGGTAAACCATAAATTACAGATATTCCTCTTTCTTTAATCTTAGCAAGAATATATGTATCCCATATCTTTAGATACCTTTTGTAAGTCTCAGGACCCCATTGTATAGAATCCATGTGTATCATCCATCCTGGTAGGTCTGAATCGTATCTCATACCTACAAAACCATTACCTGGTTCTTCGTATAATATTTCCATTAAACAACCGAAGTTGCTGTAGCAGGGTAAGCCCATCCTAGTAACTTCATATCTTTTCCTTCTTCTGAATTTATCTTTAAACTTAAAGTTTTACCTGAGCCTCTTAGTTTATTCTTTGTTATAATAACTCCATCACCATAGTCAAATGGATCATTTGCTCCACTTGGAATATAATTTCTTAATAATCTATATGCTTGGAACTGAGAACCCCACTTACCACTATTAGCACTGTCAGACCAATTCCATTGTGATTGTACTAAACAAGAAGATTGATTATCTAATAGTAGGTTGCTACCACTTTGAGTATAACCATCTTCGGTACGATTAAAATAAAAGAATATATAAGGTATTTGTTTAGATCTCATTACATCTCCAAATAATTCATAACCTGTTACAAGATAGCTACTATAAGTAACACCAGTGCTATTTTCTGTTACCCAATCTTTAAATGCTAGACTATTAAATTTAGATATAGTAAATGAGGTTCCTACAATAGTTAGATAACTAAACTGAGAACTTCTATTAATTAAAAGATCTTCTGTTGTAACGACTGTATCACTGTTACTATCAATAACCACATCTCCACTTGTTACCTCTACTGCTTGTTCAAAACTAGAAACAGCATAACCAGGAACTTCAATATAGTCAGCTACATAAGGAGAGTTTGAAGCAAGACTACTAAAAGAATTCTTATACCACGCTTGGAGTGTAAGATCATATACAAGTTCCTTAGTATATCTGTTTATATAATTATTGTTCGTATAAGTAACATCATCTGAATCATTATATAACCAACGTACTCTATTTTCTTTTTCATCATAGAACCCTTTACAGTTGTTCTTACCAATATCAGGAATATTTAAATATAAAGATTGTATTGTAGTAAGAGATATAGATTCAGCTTTGAATCGTCCTGCTACAGAGTCTGTAGATAATAAGTAAATACCTGCTTTTGACCAGTATACAAAATTACCACCTACATTTACTACAGATTTAGCATTTAAGATACCATTTGGAGATATTTTACTTGCTTGGAAAGAGGTAGCTACGAAACCATTTGTATCTCCATATACTTCCCATACTCCATTCTCTGCAAATACAAGTAAAGAAGACTGAGAAGATGCTATTTTAATAATACGAGTAGCTTCAGGTATCTGAATCGTACCTCCATCAGAATCAATAATGTCATTAATACCAGGGTCTGTAGGATCAGCTTCTTGATAACATTTACCTAAATCAGTATTAGATGTTACAACTTTAGTAAAGAATATATATCCTGAATAATTAGGAGATTTAGCATCACCATCTGTAACACTTGAATCAATACCTGAATAGAAAATACGCTGTGCATAAGAAGCTATCGTAGATATATTACCTGTTTCTGTATCTGAATTTAAACCAGTAACATCTGTTCCTGCTTCTCTAGAAGAACCTCTATCAAAAGCATCTATAACAATAGAGCCTCTTGATACCGAATATCGAGATTGTGAATTCTTTTGTAAAACTGCAGCATCAAATTTCTCATAGTCAGCAGAAGCAGAGTTACTAATTTTACCTAAAGTCCATGAATCAGAGTTACTAGGATACCCTCCAGTTACTGCAAAAGTAGTACCTAAAGCATCAGTATAGGTAACCCCTCCTGCTGTTTTAGATACAGCTTGGATTGTAGTATTCCATCCTTGATTACGAAGATTATACTTATGATCATTTGATAAAGTAGCAGGTCTTTCATCGTCATCTAGACCATCATCAAGACCCCATATATCTCTGACTTTAATATCAATAGTAGATTGAGATACAGTATCTGTTGTGCTATTATAAGAAAGTAATACAGGTTTATCTAAGTCTTTAGATACAATAATTAATTGATTATTAATAATAGCTGTTTCAATGTTATTATTAGATAATCCTGAAATAGTAAGAGCATTACCACTATTTAAAAGGTTATCACTAGGAGCATTAGTAAGTAAATCTACAAACCATAGTTTGTTTTTAATACGAACAACACCTATAGCAATAGAAGAGTTACCACTTGGAGTATCCCATCTATGAAAAGATTGTTTACCTTCTTGAAGATCAGCAGCAGTTAAACCTGTAGAAGTCTTTGCATATAAAGATTCGTAGTCTATACCTAACCTTCTTGAACGAGAACCATCTCTATTGAGTACAAAGTTTTCTTCGTCAATAGAAGCATTCTCTGGAAAGGTTAGAGGACTAGCCTCAGTAATTAGACCCTTGACAAAGGATCTAAAGACTCTTTCAGTTTTAGCTGCCAATTATTATTCCTCGGTAGGTTGTTCTTTTTCTTTTAATGATTGTTTTAGTTCATTAACAAACTTCTTATTTTCTGCTTTCTTTTCAAACCTATCTTTATTATTTAATAGATAGTTACGAACAGCTACTTGTGCTACAGCACTAGAAGTATAGAATCCTGTTAGTTCTTGTGGGAGTTCTCCACCTTGTGTAAATTGTATTTGATAGTGTCCAGTACCTGGAGCATTAACAATCTTTATCTCCTTACCATTTGGGGTCATAAATGTATCCATTGAGTATCCTTAAGTTATTTAATTTTAGTTTTCTTATAGTTCTCTTCGTTTTCTATACGAGTAGCACTGCTTCTTACCATAGATTCTTTAACTATGTTTTTCATACCTTCATAAAGCTTTTGACCTGCTTTGATAGGTGATGGAGGTTTACCTTCTCCCATTCTAGCTTTAGTAGAGTTAGCATCACGTATCTCTGCTATTTCTTCAGCCGTCATTTCACTAGGCTTTTTACCTTTATATAAATCTCCCATTAGTTTCCTCCCATCATTTTACGAGCTTTACGTTCAGCTTCTCTAGCCCATGACATACGATCTTCAGAACTTGTAGAAGATGCCTCTGATTTTGTAGATAAAGAACCTGTTGCTACTTCTTTGTTTGCACTTAAATTATTTACATAATCTTGTACAACAGGATTATTAGCATACTTTTCTGCAGAAGAAGTAGTATCTTTTGTACTAGATTTATAATTAGGACCCTGTCTAAGTACATCATCAGACTGTCTTACTACTGAAGTAGACGGAGCTGTTGACTTACGAGGGACATCATAATTAGGACCTCCTGTAGTATCAGTAGGAACATACTTAGGTTTAGTTAAATTATCTCTATACCTTTTATTAGCTTCTTTATTAGCCTTTTCATAAGAAGGTTGTTTATACTTTTTCATTAGAGCCATGATTAATATCCTTGTTTCTTAGGTTTACCCATTTTCTTCATAGGTGTTTTTTTCATAGGTTTCTTTTTCATAGTTTTCATTTCTTTTTCCTCTTTAATTGAAACTGTTTAAACGGATTTGTAACTTTCACTCCAGGTTTCTTCACCATTCCATACTGTTGTGAATGTACAAAGGCTTGTGTGTTTGATGTTAGTTGGCTCATTAGTAGTTAGGTTTTCCTTTCACTCCTGATTTACGACCATAATTACCAAAGGTAATTCCATTCTTTAACTTCCATGCTTCCTGAGACATTCTACGTTTTTGTGATACAGAGACTTGTTCAGCCTTAGGATTAGCCATTTGTTTTAATGTTACAAAAGCAGTTGACTTAGCTTCAGCAAGTAAGTATGTAAACATTTGAACAGGAAGATCTGGTGTAAAAGAGTCTGATAAAGTAAAAGCAACTGATCGTTTACCATGACATTGAGTCTTTGCTTTAACTAAAGTAGAATCTACAATGTTATCATAAGAATCAAATACAAGAGTATCATCGTCAAATGAAGTAAAGTATTGAGGAGCTTTGTCTTTGTAAATTAATAAAGAAATACCTGTCGTATCAGTAACTGTTGTTACATTAGATGCAGAACTATCTCTTTGGTTTAAGATATAAAGAAAGTCTTCAGGTGTTTTATAAAGAATCTCTTTGTACTTGTCTTTTGTATCTGTTGATTTCCTACAGTTATAACTTATAGTTTTTAGATCAATAATAGTTTCTGGAAGATCCATGTGAGTAGGTCTAGAAGTAGTTCCACTAGAATCTAATTGAAATGTTTCATATAGAAAAGGAAAGTCTCTACCATCTATAATATTATAGTAAGTTGATTTAATGATTTGAGCTACTTGTAGGGCTTCAACTGTATTATTAATACTATTGACTTCATCAGAATCCATGTCTGACATGATGTCTTGTACCATTTCAAGTAGTGTCATTTTAGCCATAATTTATTTCCTAATCTAAGAAGAGAGCTATTAAACCTGCTTCAGTAGGTGTTATGTTTTGTCCTGAAGACGTTCCGTCTCCTCCTACAAATATTGATAGAGTTTGATTAGCTGTTACTGATACAGTTCCTGTTGATGATAATGTTAATTTATCAACACCATTAGTAGGTTTAACAACAGAACTTAATCTAGTTCCTACTGAACCATCAATAGCATACTTAAAGTTATAAGCAGATCCTGAAGCAATAGCTGTTGTTGTAAAGTTAATCCAAAAGGTTACTAAGTAATGTCCTGCTTGGTTAAGAGTAATAATACCATTACCTGGAGTTACTGTAAGAATGTCTTCATTACCTGAAGCTGTCCATTCTCCACTTGGATTAAGTAAAGAATAAGCAGAAGCACCTGCTAATGTATGAGCAGTTGATCCCCCTGATATATAGATTTCAGCATGAGCTTTACCTGGGGGGTAATCCCATGTACCTGAACCTGATCCATTAGAAATATATACTCTACCTGCTGTAGCAGTGCTTACACCCTTGGGTTCATGTATATCTGGATCATCTATAGCATTATGTTGTATTGTCATAAATATATATTCCTAAAAGATTAGGAGGGGTCCGAAGACCCCTATCCTAATTAGTTTTTGTCGTAAACGTATTCAACTACGATTCGACCTTTACCTGTTAATAGGTCATCAACGTTAGGAGCAACTACAAGTTCACCTGCAGTAGCACCGATTGTTTTACCTACTAAAGCACCTGCACCAGTAACAACGTTACCTGCTGTACCAATAGCTGTTTGAGTAGCCTCTGAAGCAGAGATTAATCCGTCAGCATCAATAGCAGCACCTGCAGAAGTATACAATCCAACAACTAAGTCAGTTGTAGTAGATGTAGAAGTAAATGCTACATCAACATATAACTTAGCTGAAACGATTGTTGCGTTTGCAGGGATAACAAATTGTAAATTGCTAGTACCAGAAGCAGGAAGGTTATTATACGCAAAGTCCCATTGGGCTCTTTTGATAATACCTGTAGATGCTGTTTGAGCACCTTTACTGCCATCTGTTGTTCTAGCTCCGTAGTGGTTAGCTACTCCACGTTTAGCATCAATTTCATAACTCATTGTTTCGTCTCCCTATTAGTATGTAGCTTCGTCAGTTAAAATAACACCAAGTGTATCTACACGTTGAGCACCGAAACCAAAGCGAGAAGTAACTTGATACTTGTCAGCTCTTTCTTCTTGATCTCTCCAACCTTCTGTTTTAGGAGCACGTCTCCATGCGTGCATGATTGGCTTGCAAGAGTCATCAGCAACACACATAAATACGTTAGCCTTGTCACCAATTTCACCTGTGTCATTAGCTAAACCATAGCCTGAGCCATCGATAGCTTCTGTAGATGTTAATGATGGTAAGAAGTTAGAAGTGTAGATGTCAAAACCAAAGATGTTTCTTACAAACTTATGGTCACGAGCAAAACCTTCTGTTACGATACCTTCGAACATTGGGTTGTTTGATACGTTTACTAAGTTTTGTAAGCTGTTCAATGTAGCTTCAACAACTGGGTCTACAATAGCGATACGACCACCTGATGGAACATTAGCTTTATCAAATGCTAATTTCATAGCGATGATATCATCTAATGTCATGTTACGAGTAGAAGCACCTGCTCCACCTGCAACCCAACGATGTGGACGACCATTTACTAAGTTAGCGTTAGCAGCAGTGTGAGCACTGTTAGCAGCAGCTAAGAATTTAGTTTCATGGTTTTCACCTAATGCACGAGTAGATTCCATAGCACGCATAGCCATGAGTGTATCTACTTGAGAACCATCTTCACGAAGGTCATCAGAAACTTTCCAAGCATCACCGATGTAATCAGTAATAGCAAGTGTTAAGTTACCTGTGTCAATAGGAGAGAAGTTTAAAGGTGTATCCTCAGCAGCATCTTGAAGAGTTACAGTACCTACTGTCTTGATGTTAAGAGTTGTACCTGAACCGAAGTCAGTTACATCTCTCCACATACCTTCTGGCAATAGATAGTCGTGTAAGTTCTCAAGAATAAACTGTGAATACTGTTGAGCTTCAATAAAAGCTGTAGTATTGCTAGTTAATTGTGACATAATATTTCCTTATTATAATTGAGATTTAACTTTCTCACCTGCATTTCTCCATGCTGCCAACATGTCTTTAGTAGAAGCTCCTCTCGGCACTCTAGCAGACATTTCTGGTTTAGCTGTATTGTTTAAAGCTTGTGTATTAATAGAACTTGAAGGTTTACCTACTGGTGTAGGTTTAGTTTCAAATCCTGCAAGCTTCATAACAACATTAGGAGATGTTGCAGCTAAGTTATTAAGTTGTTGTACAGTCAGTCCTGCTTCTTGAGCAATCTTATTATAAGCAGCTTCAGCTTGAGCTCCATACTGTTCAGTAAACTTACTAGCTACTGTTTGTGCATTTTGCTTAGCTTTAGTTTGTTGCTCTTTTTGCTCAATAGTTTGATTAACTAACTGCATTAATCTATCTTGATCAAATTCAACACCTTGAGGGGTAGCCTCTGTTGGTTGAATGCCAGACTTCATTTCATCGAGTAGTTCTGCTGCAGTTTTACGTCTTGTGAGTTCTTCCTTTAGCTGAGCCATTTCTTCCTCTAGGGTTTTAATGTGCTCTTGTGCATGAGGAACAGATCTCAACGCATCTTCTGCAGATTTGTACTTTTTACCTTCACCTACAAAGTCTAGAGCTTCTGTCGGAATCTCAAACTTAGGGGTAGAAGTATCTGCTTGCTGAGTCGCTTGGGTAGTTGACTCGGAAACTTGTTCTTGTTGTTGTTCTTGTGTATTATTATCTTCAGCCATTATTTTTCTCCTTGGTCAGGAATAAGATTATATAGTTTAGTAAAAGCCTTTTGAAAGCCAAGTTGGAATGCTTGATGTTCAGACCATGCAGGAAAAGAGAAATTATCTTCATCTACACATTTACGTCTTGACAACTCAATCTGTTCTGTTAGATAATCTTTTATTTCTTTAAATACTTGATCTTTAGTAAGCGACTTAGCTTTATCTGATTTTAGATCCATATATAATAGTATACCATAATTTCATTAAAAAGTCAAGTTAAACTTGAGGTTCCTGTCCTGCTCCCAGTGTCTGTGCTTGTTCAGCCATTAACTGTTCTTCCATTCCAGGTTGCTCTTGTTCAGCTTGAATTGATTGTTGGACTTGATTTATAAGTCTTTGAGTCTCTGCTTGTTCAAATATAGCAGCGTTATCTTTAATAAATTCATATTGTTCAAAGCCCATATATTCTTCAACCATCTTAGCAAGACGTTTAGCAGATATATGAGGAGCAATAACTTGTCCCATAGGACTATTAAAGACACCAAGCATATTTTGTACAAGTTGAGCACGAGCAGCAAAGTGTCTAGCTCCAATAGGACGGAGTTTACCTTTTGCTGTTATATCCTCTTTAGTAATAGATAAGAAGTCGGCTACACCGAGATCGTCATCCATTACACGAGATACTTCTACAATATCCATGTTACGTTTAGAAACTTCTAACATGGTATTTAAGATTGGTTCTAAGAACTCAACCTCGAATTGGTTAATTTTATGTTGGAATATTCTGCCTGCAGCATTCTGTAATTGTTGTACTTCAAATGCTGTTTTTTCACCAGGACTTCTAAAGCCCATAGCTTCTTTAGGTGCTCCTGCCATTTCTTCCATGATAGCTAGTAAAGCAGCTATTTCATTATTAACTTGGAAAGCAGCAGGATTAGGAGGCATCATACTTACATCACCATCTTCAGGAATATGAATTACTGATTCAGGACCCCATTCAAATGGTTCTACATCACCTTTAATTGCAATCGGTGGATGTATAGTTAAATCTAGAGCATCTGCTTTTAAGTTCTCTAAATGGTCAATACGATATTGCATACCTACTAAGTTATCTAGAGGACCCATAGCATATAAGTTGTCTGGACGAGTTCTCCAACCAACATGATTCTTATTGTCTTTA
>Ga0196905_1000411_pt1 | contig 17409 bp, 12 predicted proteins | sample CB_VirMetaG_3_FD_169098 | JGI IMG/M metagenome (GOLD analysis project Ga0196905, IMG submission 169098) | Freshwater to marine saline gradient viral communities from Chesapeake Bay - CB_1508_1S Viral MetaG (v3) (version 3) | ecosystem: Environmental > Aquatic > Marine > Coastal | place: USA... | reverse complement strand
CTTACTAAGAGAGACTCTAGTCACTAATGCATCCATTCAAATAGAGAAGATCAATGAAGAGCTTAACCTTCCAAGCCGCGTGACGGTCTCAGGATACTCCGACACAACAGGAGTAGTTGAAGTCCTGTCTGATAACACTATCCTTTATACTTGGGATACTGATGCACTGAAGACCCACGATGAAGTTTTAAATGGTAACCTTGGATCCCTTCAAGGTACCTACTTGGTTAGGGTCAAGTATTCAATACTTAACGAAACAATTATTTCTGAGCCAATGTATCTAATATTGACCTAGGATATATTGGACCATAATCCTGGGTATCGGACTCTATCCAGGACAGGATATCTTTGTTATCTACAAAGGCATCATTAAAGTCCTTGTATCCTTTTCTTGGAAAACAAAATTTAATTTCACCCATTATATGTTTCCTTCTTAGGTATTCAAACTTATCAAGACCTTTTCTTCCTGCCTCGTCGTTATCAAAGCATACAACTATATTCCTTACACCACTAACTTTCAACTGCTCTATTTGATTACTAGAGATCGAACAACTAAGGCAAGTGGTGGCGTTAAGACCATTTAGTTTTAGTGTAAGAGCATCAAAAATTCCCTCACAAACATATACTGTATCCTGTGTGATATCAAACGGCAGTAGAATATTTGAGCTTTTAAAAGCTTTATAATTCAAATACTTTGGATACATTTCACCTAAAGCTCTTGCCTGAAAGAAGAAAGGTAGTTCTGATCCATCCGTCTTATTCCTATAGTATGGGATAATTAATCTACCAGAGTAAAAGCCCTTATCACAATAATAAAACTGGTAGTTCTTACTAAGAAGCTTCCTGTCGTATAGGAGGTTCCAAGCTTCTAATTCTAACCTACTTTTTCCGTCTGGAATATCACTAACAGGGGTAAAGTTTTCAAACTCCTCATCCATCCTCTTGTGAGCTACACTAGGCTTTGTATTTTGTCTGGCTTTGTTTCTCTCTTCTTCTGTCATTAGGAAGTCTTCAATAATAAACTTATTGTAAGCTTCCTTCTTAGTGATCCCTTCTATTAGTGCGTAAAGCTGAACAAAATTACCCTTCTCACCAGTCTTGAAGCACTGCCAAAGTCCTGAGTCCACGTTGACTGACATGTGCTTTTTAGGGTCATAGTCAAGAAAGACTGACTCTAAAATAAATTCTCTGTTAGAAACTTTATAAGTTTTATTTTTATCCTTGCAGATTTTACTAAGATAGTTTATAATATAATCAGGAGAAATTATGTTCATAAATACGCTCTCAAGCTCAAAAAGTGATACTATAGATCAATGTCTACTTAAGTACGACTATAGATATATCAGGAGGTTTCCTGGTTATGAAAGTGGAAATGAGGATTCTTTGAATTTCGGATCTTATATTCACAAGATTTTCGAGGACGGTCACCAGTGTAATCATATCAGTGATCTAGAAAATATAGCTGAAAATCTTAAAAAGAATTATAAAGTTCCTTTTCACTACAACGATAAAATTAAAACTTGTATTGATAATTTTTATCGTTTTAACTCCAAACTTGGTGAGACTATAGGTTTAGAATATGAATTCAAAGTAACTCTTTCTGAAGGGATGGAGTATATTGGATTCATAGACAGGATAGTTAAAGGCACTGACGGTGGGTACTTAATTATTGACTATAAAACATCTAAACGCGAAAAGAAGAGAAAAGATCTTCTGACGGACAACCAACTAATAGGCTATGCCTATGCTATCCATAAAATTTATGACGTTCCTATAAGTGAAATTGTGTGTGCTCACTACTACCCTTTAACTGATAACTTTGTACACGTTAAGTTCTCAACTCAGATTGTAAATCGGTGGAGAGACAGAGCAATCAAGAAAATCTGGGCAGTGAGAAAAAAGAAGAAGGACGAATTTCCTGCAATGGAAAATAAGTTCTGTAACTGGTGCGAGTACAAAAAAATGTGCCCAGTTCACGTAGACGAATATCAAGTTAGTATTCGCATAGAGGAACAGAAAGTTCTAACTGAAGAGAAGAATAAGACTAAGTAAGCTTCCCTATTACTACTGGGTAGTAGATACTGATATCTACAGCATCAAAAAAGTTCTCAACTTGATCCTCTGAATAACCACACTTCTTTGACAAGTGGTTATATAAAGACTTAATTTTTAGAGGCTTTCTATTTTGTAACGAGCCTAAGATTTTAAGTTGAAATTCCTTTAGGAATAAAGGACTAAATCTATACTTCCATCTATCTATAAATTCTTCTTTTAGAGTGAAGTTTATTAAGTCTAAGAAGTCTACTAAATCAGTATCTGTAGTATCATTCATTTATATTTATCTAATAATATTAGATTATAGTATAGAGTATATATAATATGTAAAGAAATTAGATAAATATTCAAAATGAATTTACTGGAAATAGCTTCAGAGTTAGAGGAGCTTGATTCTACTAATAAAGTTAAGTTAGGGACAACTGGACCATCTTTATTTCGGCCTGGAGATATAATATCTTTTAACTACAGGTCTATAAAGAAAAACATTGTATCCTCCAGAATAGGTTTAGTTGTCTCGTCCTCTAAAGCAAAGAATGGAAAGAGAGTATCCAGTAAAAACAATCAAATAGTAAATGTTATTGATATAAGTAGCAATTTAGCTTCTTTTATCCCAATATACGAAAATTTTTATAAAAATATAAAAAATAGCAGTTATGAAACTAATAAATCAGCTTTATATTCAATTTTTGGACTAGATAGATTTAGGACTTTTGCTGTAAAGAATATATTACAGCCAAAAGCCCTAATTATATACAAGGCTAAAAAATGACAGGTGTTCCTCCTCCAAATCAACCAAACCAATCAAATACTAATCAGAGTATTAATAATTTAATTAACTCAATAAATTCCTTAATTTCTACTATTAATTCTGATTCAAAAAATAGGAAGGGGAATAATAGGAAGAGTCAAGATCAGAATAAGAGCCTCACACATAGCCTAAACAATGTCGCTGTTCAAATGGCGAGTTTAGCTAGTGTTAACTTGTCATTAGCTTCCCAGTTTAAATCTGTAGAAGATTTACAAAAGAAAGCAATAGCCCAAAATACAAATGTATCAAACATATATTCTAAGAACTCAGATATTTTATCGAAAACTCAAGGTAGTAACTTTGAGTTACAAGCTCAGATAATGAAGCTAAATGAGGAGGGTCTTAAAGATGTAGGTGGTTCAGTTTTAGCTCTAAGTTCAAGAATGAAGATGACTGGTCAGAGCACAGACACGCTAGCAAAATTCGTAACCCAATCAAGATTGCAAATGGCAATGACTGGGGAAACCACGGAGGAGCTTGCTGATAGGATAGCTTCTCTAAGTGCAAAATATGGAGTTTCAACTGAGAGATTAATAAAATCATTAGATAAAGTCGCAGAAACAACAGCTAAAGCAAATCTTCTTGGATTAGGTGGAGGTAACTTCTCTAAACAGATGCAGGCGATGATGTCTCAGTTTAAAGGGTCCGCCGCTGAAGAGGCTCTATCACAGTTCTTTAATATGACGATGGATCCAAGATCCTTGAAGCTACAACAACTAGCTGGGGCAGAAGCTGATATTGCCGCTCTTCAAAAGGGAGGTCTTGGTCAACAAGAGTTTGAAAGAGTAGCAACTTCAGCAATGACTAAGATAGAAAACTATATTAAATCTAGTACTGCTTCTATAGGTGCTAATCAACCAGGAGGAGTTAACATTTCTAGGTATATGGATTCTAGACTGCAAGCATACTTTGGGGATGTTTCAACACAACAGTTAACTGCATTTTCCCAAATGACAAAGGTTCTTGAAGAGACCCGGCAGGACGCTAAAAGAGGCACACAGGATGTAAATACCTTTGAAAACGCTATTAAGTCTGGTATGAAGCCCGTAGAAAACATAATGCAATCAGGTTATACCTCCATCATAACTTCTCTTGGCGATCTAATAACTAAAGTCACCCCAGTATTGGCGATACTAGCTATGTCTAAAGGTTTAGGCGGGGCTACATCTTTACTAGGTGGTGGAGGCGGCGGTACAGGAGGATTATTAGGTGGTTTAGGAAGGATATTAGGTACTGTTGCAAGATTTATTCCTCATTTAGCCATTATAGGGACCGCTGTTTGGGGCGTAACAAAGGCAATAGACTACTTCTCAGACTCAAGTAAAGAAGAAGAGGAGACAACAAGAGAAAAGATAACTGAGGCTATAAAGTCAGAGCAGGAATGTAAAGATAAAAATACAACTACTTCTAATGCTACACTATTAGAGGGAATAAATAATTCAATTAGGTCTACTATGATTCAATCATTGAAAGCAGACGAAGCAGTTAGATTGCAAAAACAGACTGTTGAGGCTCTTAGATCAATAGATGGAAAAACAAATGTAGATCCAAAACTTCCAAGAAGAGAATCCAACTATCTAAATACTAATGGAGGTAAATAACGTTGGCAGGTACATCAAGTTTTAAATCCATACGTAGTAGATTCTTACCAGAAAGATCAAGACTAGTTTACAGATTTCCTACAGAAAAAGGTAAATACCTTGAAGTGGAATTACCATTTTTTGAAAATATCCGCGTAGAAGAAAGACAATCTGCCAACTTAGAGTCATATAAGCTTCTAGGCCGCCCTGGGAATATATTCGCATACCTAGGTGCAGATTCAAGGTCATTGTCATTGGAATTTTCTATAACCTTACCACATTTAAATTATTATTTTAGTGAGGCGGGATACTCAAAAGCATGGAATAACTCAAAAATTCTTGAGTTCGACCCAGCCAATAAAAAAGCCGAGAAAAAAAGATTTTATGAATCTAAAAAGGCTTCAGACTATAAACAAGCGGGAGGTAGATCTTTTCATAATTATTATAGCCTAGCAAGGCAACAGTTTAACCTTCTGGCTACAGATGGTTTTGAGACTGATAGAAATAATACTGATCAAGAGCTTCTACAAGGTTTATCTAGAGATGCTAGAGGTACAGATGAGGAACTAAACGAGAAAAAGCTTTTAAATGATTTAGGGGGTAGACTGACAGATTCTCAGGAGAAAGCGAAAACATTGATAGATTATTATTTATTTTTAATTAACATTGTAAGATCATCAACCTTAAATAATTCTCAAAATCCTTCATATGGACCACCTTTAATATATTTAAATCATGGGACTATGTACAGGAATATTCCATGTGTTTGCACTGACTTTTCAATAAAAGTTGATGAGTCTGCTGGTTTTGATGTTCTAACACTGACCCCAAATAAAGTTGATATATCTCTTAATTTAAAAGAGTCTAGAACCGGGGACTACGATGACCATTCACCATTCGATCATATTAAAGGTGAAAATGTGGCTGGTTGGGAATCAATCATAGAGCATGGAACGCTTGACCCATTTAATAGTGAGCAGGACATTATGGCTAATTCATTTGAAACAAGAAGAGAAGAAGTTGTTAGTGGTAAAATACAAATGATGAAAGATCAAATTGTTGAAGAAGAGTTAACTCCATGGGCAAGCAACAGTCTTGAAGAAGAGTATGATATGGGAATAGATTCTGGTGGAGGGCTTATATCTATACACCGCAAGGTCTAAGGATTTAAGCCGGCGGATTTTATAAGTTTATATATATGAGTTATTTAAATCATCAAAGATATGGGTTTTTAACAGTAAGACACAAAGGAAAAGTTATTACGTCTGCTTTTAACTCCCAAAGTTTCGAAAAAGGACTTAGGTCGATTATTAATGGACCTTATAACTTAGGTTATGTCCAATCAGGGTATGAACATAGACCAGATTTAATATCTGAGCTTTTTTATGATACTCCCACATTTGATTGGTTAATAATGATGGCAAATAATATAGCTGACCCTTTCCAAGGGTTAAATGTAGGTGATAGAATTAAAATTCCGGTATTATAATGTCAGATATACCAAATTATTCAGATCTCCGTGACCTAGGTCTCACTCCCAAAGAGGCCCGCACAGCATACAGGTATTATAAGCACACTAATGCAAATCCCAGTGTTCCTAAAGCAGAAACTCCACCCAGCCATGGAAACATAGATAGGTCTATGTCATTTCCTTATTCACCTAACTTCTATTTAACTACAAATAGAGAAAATATAGAAAAATATTTTCTAGGTGAAAAAAGAGCAGCTAGTATTTTTGATATTAATGCTGATGAAGGGTATTTTCTTTCAAGGTCTGGTGGTCAAAATTCATTTATTACAAACTTAGAATTTTCATATGGTTATGAAACAGGGGATAATGACCACGCTTTAATTTTAACAATTAAGGATTCTAACGGTGACTTTGAAAATCAATTTTTATCTAATGATTATTTAGCTGAAAATTTTATTAAAGTTCTAAAATCTGCTGAACAGTCTCTAAATGTCTCTTTATCCAAAGATAGAGAGGATACTAAACAAATAAAGGAATCCTCATTAGATAAGATGAGGAATAATACAATGTTCTCCCCTGAATTTCAGGAAGCCTATCAAGACTATGGCGCTGCTGATTTAAAACAAGAACTATCTGATGAAAAGGATTTGAGAAGTTTAAACAGATCTAGAAATTTAATAGAAAGCCAATCGCAACCAAAATTAGTATTATACTTTGCTTTTGGAACTTCTGAAGATACTCAATACTGGGCTGGTCCATTTAGAGCACGTTTAACTAAGGCAGAATTAAGAATATCATCTGAGGGTTTAAGAGAGATAGACCTTGTATTTACTGCTGAAAATTCTATTGTAAAAAGTCCATACTTAGGCTTAAAGAATTCTATTGAAGATTATAATACCTTTTATGGATCTAATGATATGGACTTTTCTTTAGTTCAATCGTTGGTAGTTACTCCTGATAAAGAAAATCCTACAGAAGAAGATTACTACAAACATATTGTAGAAAAAATACATGAGTATGTAGAAAAATTAATTATAGGTTATATGAAGCAGGCTTTTAAAACAGAAAATATTATTACAATATTACCTGATATGAAACTTGTTTTAGATAAAGCCATTGAGTATGGACTACCTCCATTTAGTAAACTTGCTAAACCAGATTTAAATATTTTGGCTCGCTATTTAAATACTTTATTTAGAGTACACTTAGTTCAAGATAAGAGCGTTGAGCAGCTTAAAAGTACTCCTAATTCAAAAGATTACATAGCAGAAAATAATAAAAGTATTAGAGTAACTTTAAAATTTGGGCATATTAGTGCTGAAAATGATGATCCTGATAGGTTATTTCCTAACTTCTATAAGCCATTAGCTATGTTTTCAGATACTACAAATCGACAAAGCTTGTTTGACAGAATAGGACATGAAATAGCAAGTGAGTATGTAGAAGATGAACTGAATAAAAATAAGACAGAAAAAAGTAATAATGCAAGTTATTTCGTACCCGGTATTGCTAGGGCCGTTGAAGCGGCAGTTGACACTTACGATGAGTTAGTTGGTTCAGAGCCATCAGATCAAAAATTTATTAGGGAACTAGAAGATCAGAGGAGCGAAATAATAAATTATAATAATAAAAAATATGCCGCTTATTCTAAAAGATTTACTGTAAAAGAGGAAATAAATTTAGACATCATTAATTTTTGGGCCAAAAGAGGTCTGGTTGAAAGTCCAGACGACCCAGTTTACATTTTTGGAAATGAAGATGTAGTAAAAGATACTTTATATGGGTATTCTAAGGGGACTATTACTACTAACTTTGAAAATCCAAATGTTGATTATGGAGACTTATTAGATAATTATCTAATAAGTATACCGGGTAGATCTTCTTCCAAATCATTAAATAATGATTATATTAACAATGACTACGCTTACGAATTTTCAAAAATAATATTCAGAAGCCTGCCTACCTCAAGAGATATTTATGGAGCAGATAAAGCATTATTAAGTTTAGATTTGAATAACGGGGAAGCACTTAATAGTGCAATTAAAAATAAAATTAATTTACCGATATTCTTATTCAATACACAAAATTCTAATATCCTATCTTTAATTTTTGAAACTAATAATCAATATATAGATTTACTTCTTGCCCAACCTATGTCCTCAAAGGCTAAACTTATTAGTGAAACTTTAGATGGTTATAAAAATAAAGCTCAAGATGTACTTAAAAGCTATTTTAGTAGCGAGCAACTTAAATTTATATTAGGTTTAGAACAAGGGAAAAATCAGTTATTAGAAGACTTAGAGTCTGGTAAGTCTGGAGCGGAATTAAAAGCACAGGTTTCAGCGAGAATCATAGATCTAATAAAGAAGGACTATAATAAAATTATAGAGGTAGTTAACAGGAAATTTAAACCGGGCGTAGCACTTATAAAAGGGGAAAGTAATGGTTTTGCTACTGAACACGATAAAACTAATACTATAAACAATTTAATTAAAAGGTCTATAGTGAGAAAATTTTATAGTTTATCATATGATCAAAAGAAAGATAGTTTGATAACTGATTTTAACCCTAATGAAATAGAAAACACAAAAATAAATAATGTAGCTAATACAATTGTATTTTATTCAATTTATACTCCAAGTAATATTAAAGTTGTATCTAAGGGAGATGATGACGTATTATCAAGAAAAGTGAGTTTAAATGAAGCATTAAGTAATAGAATATATAATCTAAATATCAGGACTCTTCCAATGTTTCATATATCTAGCCAATATTTTATACAATCAGAAAGTATAGTTTTAGCTAAAAAAGTAAATGGGATTCAATCCCCTGTTGGTGGCAGTTCAGATACTTCGTTTGAACCTTTCAGTGGTGTTTATTTATTAAATGGTTTTAGACACATTATATCAAATAAAGATGCATACTCTGAGTTTAAGTTACAAAAAATATAGAATTTAATATGAGTATTATAAAAGGTGTAGTTAAATCAAATGTAACTAAGAATAAAATTCCAAAACTTATAGTTACAATAGGAGAGGTGGATGTCCCAGTAGAGTACACCTCTCCTTACTACGATAAGTACTTAGGTGGCTTTATAGCTTTACCGGCAGAGCTTCAAGATGTTTTACTATACCGAGATGTAGCAACTAATAAATACTATTATTTAAGTACGGTAGTTTCAGAGAACTCATTTGCCGCTAAAACAAACGAATTAAATGATGATTTAGAGTTAATACCCGACAGGGTCTCCCAGACTACATTTGATGCAACAGGAAATCCAAGAAGTATTTCCCTTTCTGATGCTAAAGGTGCGATAATTAAAATATCAGACTATTATACTCCTGAAAAAATTGTAACTGGATTATTCGCAAAGTCTCAGACAGGGCATAGTCTAAAGCTCATTGATAGCCCCGAAACAAACTGTATAGATCTAAAAAATAGTGAAGGTTGGGGTATTAGAATAATGGGACCTTTAAATATTCAAGATCTTGGTGCAGCTAACTCAATACAAATTGAAACAAAGGGTAGTCAAACATTTACAAACAAAAATTCTGATACAACTATATGGGTGCAGGATGGAAGAGACCTAACTATAAAGAATACATCTACAGGAACTTTCAAAAACCCTGGAAATCCAGAACAGTTTGGAAATGTAAATATACTAAGTGAGCATAAAGATATAAATATATTTACTGGGCCTAATCCTCCGATGGGTGAAGGAGCAACCCCAGGAAATGTTTTTGTATATGCTAGAGGAAACAACTCTATTGTCCAAGTAAAGTCTAATGGTGAAATTACTTTAATATCAAATGGCAATATAAAAGTTAGGTCATCCGGTAATATAGAATTTTTAGCTGATGGAGATTTAAATTTTGAGGGTGAGAATGTGAACATTAATAGTAGGAGTAATTTCAATGTTAAATCCAATGGGACAATAAAACTGGATGGGGCCGGGAACACGGGCATTAAGGGTGCACAGGTACACTTGAACTCACCAGGAACAGCGGATGTAACTCCTCCGAATATAAATATAGAAGAAAGACAAAATTCATTAGGGATACAATAAAATGCCTAATATAGATTTAAAAGCAGCACAAGCAGTATTTGGACAGGGTGGTACTCCGATGGATGTGGTCGAGACCGCTTTTGGTATTCCATCTTGTATGGCTAGCTTACCTGGAGACGTAATGGGCCTTATACCTTCAGATATTCTTGCTGGTATTGGTGATGATATTTTTGATTCAAAAAGTAATTCTGAGGGAGTTTTAGCTGATGCCAGTAACTTCTTGCGAAGTGTTAATGGAGGACTATCTGTTGTAAATGAAAATGGTGGCTTGACCGTTATTTCTGATGCATCAAAGTCAAAAATTGATAGAAATGAAGGATTACTGGGTAAGCAAACGGGAGGCTTCATGGATGCGATATCCGAAGCCGTCAACCAAGGTCAACAACTATATCAAAATGTAAATTCTATAATTTCTGAGGTTGAATCTCAAGCAGACTGTGTTAAATCATTTAATGATTTCTTAAGGATGAAAGACTCAGCAGGTTTAAAGTCAGAACTTTCTAACATGGATCCTGCCGCATATGACTCTTATATAGACGCTGAATATGGCTCCCTAGCCAGATCAGCTAGGGCCGCTAGAGCACATATAGACGCTTGTAATAATACTCTTCGTTTAATTGATGAAACGCTAAGAAGTAGAGAAGAGGATCCAAGTCTCGAACCTGTATTTAATCCTCAGCTTTCAAGTATATTACAAGGTCTTGGATTTAAGTTCCCAGACCAAGTGGATGAAGAAGATCCAACCCCAGAAGAGATTATTCGTCTTAACTTCGGACCTCCAAAGTCATCATACGGACAGTTTATATTCTCTCAAGACGGTCTTTATTATGATTCTCAAACTAGTGGGTTAGTACCCGTTCTAATGGAGTTAGATGCTAGGAAAGCTAGGTTGAGAAAAGAGGACCTGTGGACATTTGAGCATGATCCTAACCTTGGAGGAAGAGGAAAGGGATTATCTAATAAAGATCTAGATAGTTATTTTAACACAATCCTAGATCCAGAGATTATTGATGACTCAGTGTTCCTTTCTAATTATTATAAGAAAGATGGATTCCTTCAAGATCTTATAGGTCAAAGAAACAAAAGAATAAATGATATTGAAAGACAGGTAAGAGAGCTAATCAATAAAGATGCTTCCCAGCCAATAATATTTAACTTAAAACAATCTTTAATATCCGAAAATAATTTTCATAGAATTAGAATCAATAAAAGGAAGAAGCAAATTGAGCTAGCCGTAAAGTTACCATCTATTTATGGTTCTGATATAAGATACTCAGTAGGAGAAGTTCCGATTAATGATTTCTCTTACTTACAAGGGACAAACATAAGTTTAGATATTGAGAAGCAAAGATCCATGGTCCTTAATCAAGAGGACATATCTGGAGTCGTGCTTCCTCTTACAGCACCTACATTCGTAGTCCCTCCTGTATCCACAAAGCATACTGCAACGTCCCATTTATTATTACCCGACCTGGGAGAGGGATCTTTTATATTCGATGGTACAAGCAGTGTATACACCCCTTCAGCAACGAGACTAGATGCTACTGACATGATAGTGACTGACTCACTATTTGCTGTATATAACTATCTTCACACTAACATAGAGTTACCTGACTCAACTTATTTCCAAACTAGAAATTCAGAATCAGATACTGATGAAAATAATTCACAGTTGGTTGCTTCAAGTGTTGATGATGTTTTCACCGATGGTCTTGCTATTCCTTACCTTAGAGGAGTAACTAAGCATTACAGTTCTTCCGATATGAGAAACCCACAAACTGTTGGAAGCTATGTAAAGTTACCTGATACAAATCAGTTTAATGATTGGATGTATAACAGACTAGGGGCAACGTTTGAAACATGGGTACATCTTCCATATTTTGACAGCGTTGATATGGGTTATAACGATGGACCAACTCAGGCATCAGGACTTTATAGGTTGATCCTTGCTAATGAAAATACAGGACTGGCAGCAGGGTCATTAAAACAAGATGATATCCTAAATCTTAGAAGATCAGATGGATCTGATACTGTTAGAGGTATGGTATTTGGGTTTACAAGAGACAGAAGAATAACTTCTTATGAGCAACCCTCTAACTCTAATCTAGATAATAAAATAGATTCACAATGTTTATTTATTGCCCCTACTCAGTCATATGATTCATCATCAGTTGGATTCCTGTCTAGGAATTATTACGATAATGAAGTTTGTCAATCAAAAAATGAATGGCACTCAATGAAACTAGACGCTAGTACTGTAGTAAATGGAAAAGCTGTGTCGAGTGTAGGCTTAGAATATTGTCATATTGCATTTACTCTAAATCCAAAACTTGATGAAGTAAAATTTTATTTAGATGGTACTTTGATGTGTACTTCAAGTCTTTCATTCGTATTCGGCGTAGACCCAGGAGATATGCCAAACGTTCCATCAACAAAACAGGCTAATAGTTTTGAATATAGCACAACAACTGTAGGCCCAGAGGCTGATTCAATTATTAAGAGTGGTCCTAAACTTTATGACTATACTACACCCTGGATCCTTGGAGGTGGTTATACCGATGGTATGGCTGAAGGTGGAAACTTCATGGGTGGTAAGTATGGTGGTGTTATAAGTGGTCTAAAGGGCCATTTAGGAGCTACTAAATTTTATTCTAAATCATTAACTTCTGACGAAGTTCTTAATAACTATAATTTAAATAAGGATTTCTTCAAGAATATTGACGTTCCAAACACTATGTGGGAGCCAATAATATCAATAACTTTTACAAGCTAAAATGGTAGACGCAAGTTCATATTTTTATAATTGTCGTGGATTCAACTTCGTTCCTCATATGGAAAAGGAGTTTAGAAAAGGTGGTAGACTCCCAAGATACAGTAAACTATACTACGATGGGTATATCCCAGAGGATGGACAGTTCGCTTACGTACGATTGGGTGAACCATGGCATGATGCAAGTAATGTATTTTTAGGTTCTAACAAAACTGCTCAATGGTACTACTACGATGGAGATGAGATAGATACTCAGTTCTCTTATCTTAGAAGTATTGGAGTTAATGCAGTGAGAGTTTTCTTAGAACCTTATATGTGGGGTTACGAAAATAATACTAGCATTAACTCTGAATATTATGATGATTCTTATAAAAGAACTGAGTTAAGAGAAAAGCATTTAAAGGACATACAAGATTTACTTTTCAGAGCAAGTAAATATAAAATTAAAGTGATGTTTGCTATCTTTGATGCTATTGATACGTTACCGGCGAGTATTGTCGCATATACTCCAATGTCAACTAGCGCACCAATTCAAAATTTGCAAATAGAATCTATGGCTAGTGGACTAGAGTTTAGGCTTCACGGTTGGACTAGAACTCCATTTGGTTTAGAAAGAGCTAAATCCTTAAATTTTAATGAATATGGGGTAGGTGGTTTGGCTTATAACTCAATTTTAGAAGGTGCTTGGGCTGTATATTATGCTGATCCAGGTCCCCCATATACTTTGGCGACATGGCCTCATTCAGTTAGAGCAGTAAATACTTATGGGTCGGACGCTGAGTTAGATGATAAATTTTGGAAAAATGTACTACACCCTTATCTTTCTTCTGTTTTTGAAGTTGTTAAAGATAAAGAAAGTATGTGGTGCTTTGATATAGCTAATGAGTTTGGAGCAGAAATAGGGGGTACAGAAAGACTTTTACCATTTGATGTAAAATCTTATTTAGAGTCAGATGATACTAACGATTGGAAAAGTTGGTACCAGGAAATGGATGCCTGGGTTACCGGGCTCCCAGACGAAGGAACGATAAATGGTGTCTCTCACTCTCTTTTTAAGACTATTTATGACGCAATGTTAAAAAATAGTTTTTTCCCAATTACTGATGGTGCCGATAGATTAGTTTTGAGTGCAACTACATACCTAAGAAAGAGAATTGACGATGAGGGATTAAATATAGCTATTACATATAGTGATGCTGACCCATATTTTGATCACACTCTGACTTCACCAACTTCTTTTTCCAACTCTAAAACTATTTATGGTGAAAGCTTTTTAACTCAGTTGGCTGGAGAAGCTAGGATAGACTTTGTTTGTTTTCACCCTTATGCATACTCCTCCGCATGGAGAAAAAGAAATACTGAACTAGCTTTATCTGGATCTAAAACATTCCAGTTGCCTTATATGTATAACGAGGCAGTATACTCAGAAACTTTCGACAGCTATGCAATAAACGTATCATCTTTCTTTTTAGATGGCTTTGGTGGTATGCCTTGGCAAGCGATGGTTGATAATCCTTTCTCAACAATGCCGTTCGTAGAGACATGGGGCTTATTCTTCTCAGACGGAGAAGTAAGATGGAAACCTGATGCAGCAGCATATGTCAATGTAGCTAAACAATGGAACTGGCTAAAAGACTCTCAATTAAAAGTCCCTGATGAAAAGGGATACTCAACAAATAACGGTCTTGATGGCGGCTACACTTCAGCATTGCAATCTTATGATTTTTATGATCCTAATGATTCAGAAGTTACTGTGACTAGAAGGCAATGGGAGGGATCTAAGTTTTTTACTGATTCTTTCTATGGCGCTAATGCAAAAAATTTCTTACCACCATTTACTTGGGATTTAGGAAGAAGCTTTGTTGCTAGGGACACTAATATCGTATCTAAAACTGATTTTGACTTTTTCAGAACAACACCTCAAGATATACAAAATATATTGTCTGGTTGGGCTGATGCAGGAAGTGTAACTTTTGATGGCCTTACTCTTACAGGTATATTAAATGATGATGCACAAGGAAGTTCCGTTGCTTTAGAAAAAATGGAATTTCTAGGCTTCCTAGTTGATAGGTGTTATTTGTTTGAACTTAAAGATACATTAATACCTACTTGGGGGCAGCTAAGTGGTAGTGATTATCAATGGAGTTCCGTGTCAGAAAATAACAGATTGAGTTTTTCTTCTGCTTATTTACCTTTTGCTGAAGAAGACAGAAAATTTACTAATACCAATGTTGAACACCCATTTTGGGCTACTGGGACGATATACCCTAATCCATTGATAGTATTATCTAATGCTGATGGAAGTGTAACCGGTTTAGATACCGTAGTATCGTCAATAATGTACCCAGGATGTTTAAAAAATAGAGGTTCCCAAGCCTCAGCAGCATATGTCAATGCTGTATTTACAACTTCTTCTATTGGTACTTGTTTATACACTGAGGAGGGTTTAGCTTTAACATCCACATCAGTAGCGGATATTGAAGCTCAACATGGGACAATGGCTAAGTTTATAGATTATGATGCTTATCAACAAAAGTATAATACTTTATTTACGGAACTATATAAATGTACTGTTGATATGAAACAAAATGGTTATGATATAGGGTTTAACTATACAAATCCTCCACCATTAACGTTCCCATATTTTAATAAAGGTAAGTAGCTATGGCAGTAAATTCCGAAGTAACGGTTTATAATAATATTTTTAATTATCCCTCGCTGTCAAATAAATCAGCGATTAGGTCTGCCACAAAAAGTATTTACGGATTTCAATACCCAATTGACCCGAAAACTTACGGAAGTTATTTTACTAAGGCTAGAGGGGTTGATCTTATAAAGAGTAATTTAAGACAAATGCTCATGACCAACAGGGGAGAAAGAGTAATGCATCCTGACTTTGGCACTAATCTCAGGAGCTATATGATGGAGCAAATAGATGAATCCCTATTACATAAAATAAAAATAGAAGTTATTGAGTCTATGGCTAGATATGCTAGGGATGTTAAACTTCTTAAAATAAGAGTAATCCCAAATGATTCTCCTAACGCATATGGAGATCAAACTCTAACAATAAAACTTTATTGTAGATTAAAAAATGTAGAATCTGTAAATTTTGATTTAGAAGTAACATTATAATGGTATTTAAAGGAACGGTAGAATCAGATTTTCTAAAGACTTTGGATGTAGATCTAGAGGCTAGAAATAAGTTTATAAACTTCGCCGCGACAGACTTTTTAACTTTGAGGCAGGGTATGATTGATTATGTCAAAGCTGTATACCCTTTAGATTATAACTATATTTCTGAATCTGATTTCGGAATGATGCTAATAGAACTTGTAGCTTATATGGGTCATGTTCTATCCTACAAAGCCGATTATCTATCATATGAGAACTTCTTAAGAACAGCTAGGACTAGAAAGTCAGTCAAGAACTTGTTAGACCTTATAGGTATCAGATTAAAGGGTCCAATATCATCCGCAGCGAATGCAAAAATTACTTTAGATGAAACATTTACTATACCCGAAGAGGATAAACTAGTAATAGAAGCGCCCTCTAGAGTAATTAATATAACCTCACCAGAAGACGGAGCACCATTAACTTACACCTTATATAAAGTAGCTGCCAATGGCGATATAGATGTTGAAAACTCTGAAGGGAATATCAATCTATATGAAAATGAAAAAGTAGGTAATGAGTTTACAAATCTAGTTCTTTTAGAAGGGTCTTTTATTCGTGAGGATGGGGCATTTTCTAATACTGAATCCATAAAGTCAATTAAGTTATCACAATCCCCCGTAGTAGAAGGTAGTGTTTTAGTTTATATTAATGGGGATGATGAAACCACTGCCGGTAGATACAAACAAGTAGAGTCTGTATTCTTTGCTTCCGGTCCGGATGATAAAGTTTTTCAAATTGCAACTGACAGTTCTTACGCTGCTACAATACTTTTTCCAGATAGTAATGTAGGAAAAAGCCCTAATATAACTGATTCTTATACTATTTTCTATCGTGTAGGTGGAGGAACTAGAGGTAATATAAGAAAAGAGTCGTTAAACTCTCGTATTTCTTGCAGTCTCGGTGGTGAAACAAAAACAGCTACTATAGAAAATACTTCCGCTGGTACTGGTGGAGCTAATGCTGAAACTATCTCTCACGCTAAACGTTATGGTCCAAAGCTTTACAGATCATTAAATAGGCTAGTTACACTTGACGATTATGATGCTTTTGCTAATACTTACATGACTAGTTATGGATCAGTAGGAAAAGCAACTGCATCGGTAAGAAGAGCTTACTCATCAGCAAATATAATTGATCTATTTGTCTTAGAGAAGGCCAGTGATCTTCAATTAAGGAAAGCAACCCCTGAGTTTAAAAGACAGTTAGTTGCTGGAATTGATGAGAAGAAAATGATAACAGATGAGGTTGTTGTAGTAGATGGCCTAATAAGGACTATAGATACGAGTATAACAGCTAGAGTTGATAAACAATACAAAGCTAACGAAGAAACTATAAAAGCAAAAATAAGAGCAGTCATACTAAGCTATTTTAATGTAGATAATTGGCGTTTCGGACAATACTTTGTTCCTGGCGACTTAGCTAGAGAAATCTTTGAAATTAATGAAGTCAGGTTTGCATCAATAGATAATATTCCTGAAA
>Ga0196905_1000409_pt1 | contig 17474 bp, 27 predicted proteins | sample CB_VirMetaG_3_FD_169098 | JGI IMG/M metagenome (GOLD analysis project Ga0196905, IMG submission 169098) | Freshwater to marine saline gradient viral communities from Chesapeake Bay - CB_1508_1S Viral MetaG (v3) (version 3) | ecosystem: Environmental > Aquatic > Marine > Coastal | place: USA... | reverse complement strand
GAGTTGATAGCAGAAGGTGGCGATTATGCCGCATATTTTACACAAGGCACAAACGAAGACGGTGAACCAAGTGCATGGTTTCTTGCTGATGATGCAAATCAAGCGGTGGCTCAAGCATTACTAGATGCTAAAGTTGCTGAGTTATCTGCCATTGGTGCAGAAACTGCTAACGGCGAAGGTCCAAGTAATTGGGACGGTTATACAGCAATTCATTTTAGCAATGATGTAGTTGGTGCAAACTATAGAGCATGGTTTGTAGATGCTAACGGTGATTACTGGAAAGCAGACAACGGCAACAGTGATACACTTGCACAAATTACTGACAGTGCTGAAATAGAAACATTGTTAAGTGATTCAGGTTATATCGCAGATCCAGAATAATGACCCTTGCAGAAATCGAAGAAAGCATTCGTAAACGTTTAATGGCTGACACCGGAGGCGCAGGCGCCGGAGGTACTGGTAGTGCTGGAGGTACCGGAGGTACTGGTACTGGCAGTGCAGGTGCCGGCTCATCAAGTTCAGGCGGAGACACTGGTCCTGCAGACAGTAGCAATACTGATTCCAGTGACTCCACACCTGATTCAGATCAAGGAAAAGCATCAGGTGGAATAGGATACTTTCTTCCATGGGGGTATGCACCTGTAAAATCAAAAAAGAAAAAGAAGAAATCATCTAAAATCAATTTTGGAGACGGTGTTTATTAATTGCCGGATCTAGTCAAAAAAACAATCAAAACAAAGTAAATATATTGACAATAAACTAATTTTAGTGTATATTTTTAATATGTTAGAAAAAGAAGATTTCAGTTTCCTAACTTCATTAGAACCTAAAGATTTATACGATTACATAATTGATCAAGGTTATGACACTGTAACAGACAATGAAACTTTGAAAAAACTTAAGGTGGACGACAACAAAGTACACGGCTGTCAAAGTAATGTTTGGGTATTAAGGGAAAATAATGAATGGTTTTGGGAAAGCAATGCTTTCCTAGTCCAAGGACTGATAAACATTATGATGTCACACATAGTTACAATGACTGATGATGAGATTAAAAACTTGTCAATGGATTATTTTCCATTTCTCTGTACAACAACATTAACAGCAGGAAGAGTCAATGGCATGAAAAGTTACATCGAAAGAATAAAACAAATTGTAAGAGAGGACTAAATGAATTACATTCCATATGTTATTGAAAAAACTTCTGCGGGTGAACGCAGTTACGATATTTACAGTAGATTGCTCAAAGAAAGAATTATCTTTTTGAATGGTGAAGTAAATGATCCAGTATCAAACAGTATTTGTGCTCAACTGCTATTCTTAGAAGCAGAAGACCCCAACAGTGATATTAACTTTTATATAAATTCGCCAGGAGGATTAGTAACAGCAGGTATGGCAATGTATGATACCATGCAGTACATCAAATGTGATGTGAGTACTATTGTTATGGGACAAGCCGCAAGTATGGGATCTTTTCTTGCTAATGCAGGTGCCGCTGGTAAACGTTTTATGTTACCTGGTGCACGTCATATGATACATCAACCACTAGGCGGAGCCAGTGGACAAGCCAGTGACATTGAAATTCGTGCAAAAGAAATTGTGCGTATCAAACGCGAACTCACAGAAAAGTATGTAGAACATAATACCAAAGGCAAAACATACGAAGAGTTTGAAAAGGCTATGGACCGAGATAATTTTATGACAGCACAAGAAGCACTTGATTTTGGATTAGTTGACGAAATTATCACCAAAAGACTATAGATAAATATTGATATGAGCATAGAAACATACAATCCAAATTCTATCACAGTAACACAATCTGCTAAAGAATATTTGTTACAACAGGTAGAGAAAAATGATGCTTTGGGGGTGTCATTGAGTCTTATGCCTAATGGTTGTGCTGGGTTTGAATATAATTGGGATTTCGTTGTAACTGAATTTTACCAACAAGATTATCATATTGTAAAGTTAGACGATAAAGTTTTATTAGTCAATAATTTAAGTTTTCCTTACCTAGAAGGCAGTGTAATTAAATTACAAGATGATGGTATAAAGGGAATTTCTCTTGTGGTCGAATCACCAAAGGCTACAGGAAGTTGTGGGTGTGGTGAGAGTGTTACCTTTGATGTCTAAGTTAAATTTTTTAGAATATAATGTCAATCCAAATGACAGTGTTGATATTGCTGATGTAATCATAAAATTACGTCTGTTAGGCTTTCAACAAATTAGTACTGCTAAAAACGAAAAAGCAACTATGTGGGCATTGAACAGTTGTGTGTTACTACTGAGTAGGCATGAAAATACATCAACTGGACTAAGTGGATTGGGTGTTAACACTGACGTAGCACCAGACAATAGTAGACACTGTGAAACCACAGGAATGAATGTAGTCAAAGATGTTAATGGCTTAAACATATACAGTTTTCCTTTGAGTACTTTTAAAGACACATATGATAAACATTTTATCACTATGCACGAGGCAGGGTCTGCAACATCATTAGAATTCTATGCTGGTGTTGTGTACAGAAGCACAGCATCTATGAACATGTTTACATCCGAATTAAAATTCAAAGAAGTTAAAAAAACACCAGATTTCATTACCACAGCATGTTCTCTAAATAGATTTAATATTCTATGGGACTTACACAATGATATTGGAAAAATCGATACGTTGGTAATTAAGACAGATGATATTTCTGATACTATAGCAAAAATGATTGCAAATGGATTTGAAAGTAAAAGTTTACAACCTCAAAGAATCATAGATATAGAACAAAAGTATTCAAAAGATAATGAATACCCTCCTATACATTTTGTAAAAGGTTGGGGATTAAACTTGGGTGGGACTAGCAAAAGTTATGTTGTTGAAAAATGTTTTGAAAATGCTTTACCCAACTTAGATATTATTATTAGCCAAAGATATAACCATAATGGTTTAAACCAAGAAACATTGATGTATTATTCTACTCTGAATACTAGTCAACTTGAGGAGCAACATGCTTGATAACACCCTGAAAACTCTAAGAGATATTTTTCCGGAACACAAAACAAATGGTTTAAAAATGGATACACCTAAAGAAAGAGCAGAATATTTTGCTAAACTTTGGGATGAATGGAAGGACACAGAAATAACACTTAATGCCATAGACAATTATGAAATGTATGGTGTTCGATATGATTTACCAAAAATAGAAATTAGAAAAATATTGAATGCTATGGAAATATCAGAATTCTGGGATTATCAAATCAGAGGCAGAAAAATACGATTTAAGAATGAAACTATGGCAATGATATTTAGATTGAAATTATGAATCCTTTAGTAGACTACACCACAAAGACCACAGAAGAATTATTAGAACTTAATAAAAAATACACACAACGACTGTATTCTCTTAATGGTGACAATCCTTTGTATACATATATCTTAAATTTAAGAGATCAAGTACAAGCAGAATATCATGAACGCATGCAACTGCAAATTCACAAAGAAAAGTTAAAAAAAGACAAAGAACAAATCATAGAAATTGGTGAAATTCAAAGCGAAACAATATTCTTAGACAACGCAACAGAAGAAGAAAAACTGCTCAAAGCAGTAGCAAACTTATACACGGATAAAAAAGATGACCAGAACAGTTAGACTTAAAAAATCAAAAGAAATAAACTTGTTAGCAGTTTTCAATATAGATGATTCTGCTGTAGTAGATTCACTACAATCAAATAAATTTTTAGTATCTTGGACCATGTATGTTGAAAAATATCCAGATTCAGACATAACAGATATCAGCATTAAACAAAACGTAAGTTATCAAAAAATACTGCATTTCCTAGATAACTATGTAAACGACAGTCTGTGGTATGATCCTGAATGTATTCCTTGCATAGATAGAAACTTTTCAAGTGCAAAAAATTTCTTGTTCATCACACCCACTGTTAACTTAACCTGTTTGTCTAATGTGTTATTTAGAAAATTCAATGCATTATGTAGTGACAATGTTTTTGTAGACAGTATAGAAATTTATGATTTTGAAACAGATTTGAACTATGAGTATTTCAATGATACAAAAGAATATGACGATTTAAACTTGCCCACTGCAAAAGAGTTTGTGGGAGAATATAGCATATATGATAATCCATGGTGGGAGAGATCAAGTATTAGCACATATGATTATGCCGTAAAAACTGAGCAAGATTTAGTTGATATCAGAAAAGAACTTGAAGAATCTGAGAAACTTATGGAGAAAGATTTAAAGGTGATTGAAGAAGAAGTAATTAAACAATTCAAAAAGACTTACAATGTGGAAACTGCCAAAGGCGAATTGATCAAAGTTGATTTCACAAGCAAAACAAAAACTCCTAAAAAACTTGACTAATAGCACAGAATCATATAAAATAACTAGATGTTAGACAAATTTAATAGATATCTTACTGATGAAAAAATAGGCATAGAATGCTTGTATCTAGGTAAAAATATTGATGAGTTAGAATTTTCTAACACAGACGATATAAATTTATACAACCTTAATTGTGAAAATTTTAACCTAAATAAACTAAAAATTCTAGGTGAAACAGATTATGACCGTATAAATACATACAATATTCCTCAACACTACAGAGAATTAGATGTTGAGGAATATATAAGAGGATTAGTTCCAACAAGTGGAGATTCAGCCGAGGCTGTCAAAGCAAGGGTAGAAATGGAACTAGCACTTTATAAAGAAAGGAATCTCTTTCCTGTATTACAAGTATTAATTTATCTTGTGGACACAATGAGACAAAATGATATTGTGTGGGGTGTAGGTAGAGGATCCAGTGTAGCAAGTTATTTGCTCTATTTAATAGGCATTCACAAGGTTGATTCTATTAAATACAATTTAGACATAAAGGAATTTTTAAAGAGGTAATATGGTACAACGTAAAACAAATAGAGGAAAGGTCATAGACATGGAAAGTCTACTAGCACAATACGGTGATGAACCTGCAATGGGCAACATGAACGTTAATGGTAGAGGTGATCTTTTAGGCAAAAACGGTCAAGTAGTTCAAAAAGCAGAAGATCGTGCTAGAGCATATTACAAGGATAATCCAAAAAGTAGTACCGCTAAATCTTCTTTGAGAGGACCTATGCCTGATCAAACAAAAACTGAAAAGTCTGCTATGGACCCTGAACTTAAAACAGCAAAAGCTCAAAAGACTGAAGCAGATCAAAGTGTTATGAATGCAGTTGAGCCAGAACCTGTACAAGAAACCAAAACAATCGTGGGATACAAAGAAGTAGAACAACCTAACGGTGATATTGAAATGGTTCCTGTATATGAAGATGATTGGTCAGAAAATGAGTAAAATTAGACCACTAGCAGATAACATTCTTTGCACAGATGGTGACTTTGGTGACGTACAACTAAAGTCAGGCATTATAATAAAATCTACTATAGGAAAAGACACAGGAATTACAGCACGTTGGTTCAAAGTGTATTCTGTAGGACCAGACATTGATTGGCTTGAACCAGGTCAATGGGTGTATGTAGAGTATGGTAGATGGACAGAAGGCTTTACAGTTAAAGGCATTGATGATTTAGAATCTGATCAAAAGATTTGGAAAGTAGATCCAAAAGGCTGTTTAGCAATTTCAGACGACAAACCCGAAACAACAAACTTAGCATAATATGAAATTACCAGAAAACAGAACAGGACTTACCACCTCCGGGTTGGCAGGTTGTGTTGTTCTTGCAGGAGTAGTTTTTGGTGCGATCAATCCTTGGTGGTTGATTGCTAGTGCATTTTTAATTCTAGCAGGTGTTGGAATTGAAAGTGGGCAAACTAGAAACTAATTACTTGTAACTCACAGACACAGTAACATTACCTTGTGTACTTGTGCCGAAGTTTGGATAAGCAACAATATCAGTATCACCAGCACCATAGATATAACTTGGTGAACTTTCATAACTGAATGCATCTGTAAGATCACTTTCATCAGCAGTCATTAGACGTTCATTGTCGCCTGCATCACCAACAGTGATTTCAGCATTTACATCATCAAACGCAGTGTTCACAGTAATTGTTACACTTGTAACCTTACAGCCTTCACTGATATTACCAATAACAACATTACCACTAGTGTAATCAAACGTAGCAGTGATTGTACCTGCATCTGTAACAGCACTATCAGCAGTACCAATAAGAGTTAAATGACTTAATTGACTTGGGTCTGCTTGATTAGCAATGTATAAACCATATTCACCATCACCTCTATCATCTACTTTGATAAAGTCTCCTGCTTCAATTGTGCTGTCAGCAAAAGTTGCTGTTAAGTCTGCAAAATTGTGATATACCATACTGGCACCAACTGATGTAACACCAGTGTTACCCACGTATTTTGCACCACTAACATAGATTACATTGCCAGTGCCTGTGCCAATTGATGTTGGCAAACTATCACCAATAAAGTGAAGTATACCTGATTGATAATCAAAGTACCATTCGTCATCATTTCCTGACCCAGTTTCAAATAGTTGTGTGCCGGCAGTCTGAACATTTGCTGTACCGCTTGCCGCGGCATAAACTTTAAGTTGATATGTTGCACCAAAACTAGGTGGCACCCAATTAGTTACATTTGTTTTCCAAGTCCTGTTATCTGATGCAGAAGTATCTTCTGTTGTTTCTAATGCGCCACTGATGCTGTCTGCATATACTTCTACTATACTGCTGTTAGCACTTGGAATAGTGCTTGGAACACTACTGCTTTGATTCCAAATGTCTGAATCCTTTACAATAAAAGAACTAGCATTTGGTTCGTTAGGTGCTTTCTTTTGAGCATTGGTATCTGTTTTGGCTTTGCTGAAACCTACCTTTTTCCAAAGTAAATCAATTTTTTGTGAATCAGATATTGCCATTATGATATACTCAATGCTGTTAGTGAGTCACCTGACTCTAGTTTAATTCTCACCAACACAGTATTACCGATACTGTTTGATGCGTTCTGATCACCAAGTGTCATTGTAAACGAACTATTACTGTATGTTGTACCGTCTATAATTCTATCACCTGATGTAAATGCACAACCATCTGAACCATTACCGCCTGATCCTGTATTTGATCCTGGTGTACCTGACCCACCATAAGTTGTGTCTGCGGCTAACCAGCCGTTTAAGCCTGATGCACTGTCGATGTTAGTGCCTGGTGCGGCTATCCATAAGCCGCTGATTGTACCACTAAGTGTGATATCAAAGTTTGCCATAGTGCTTCTTCTAAAAGCAAAAGTAAAGTACTGAGCACCACTTCTGCCTGTTGCTAAGTCTGGACCTTGTGGGAAGTATGCTGTACTACTTAAATCTGTTGTGAAATGTTTGATAATACCGAATCTATCAACTGCTTCTGCTGTGCCTGCAATAGTTTCTGCACCACTCCACACATTTGCTGTATAGTTGTTTACACTGTTATCAAATGCAGGAGTGTCACTTGCACTGCTGAATCCTGTAATTCTTAAACCATCATCATCATGTGTGGCACCCAAACTGTCGCTGACAGGAATTGAATTTTCATTAATGCCTGTGTTACCATTCCATGCTTGGAAATATTTTGCATTTAATTCTGTATAATTACCTGTGCCATTCACGTTGTCTAACTTGGCTTTGAGTTGTTCAATACCAATTCCGCCACCGTTCACATTCACAGTTATATTTCCTAGTGTATAAGCATTACCTGAATCCTTACCAGTGTTTGCTACAGGTATGCCGCCACTTAAGAAACTGTTTGTAGAATTGTCAATATCTGCATAACTATAACTTTGTGTGCCTATAACTGTACCACTGGTACCTTCTTGATTAGTACCATTTGTGATATCAAACGGAGCACTGTCATTTCTATATGCTTGGCTCATCCAGTTGTAAACAGCAATACCACTTAGATCTATGGTAGCATCGTTTGTGTAATAAGGAATACCTGAAACGTATCTCAATGTGCCTGCACTGTTTTCTGTAACTGTGACATTAGACATGTTTACCACAGCACTTGATGTTAAATCATCAATCAAAAACTCCACAACATTTGTATTACCGGTTGTGCTATGGGCTAGTTTAAATGTGTACACACCTTCGTCATTTTGATAAATGCTAGTGGTCAAATACATTGATGCTCTGAAGCCTTTGAACGCACCTGGGTAGTATGTACTACTGCTAAAAGTTGTGCCTGCACCTGAACTACTTAACAATTGATAATCGCTTTCTGCGGCAACTGTCAATCCATTGAATGCACCAGTCCTACTGTAATTGCCAGATTCATTACCGCTAGTGAATGTTACATTACCTATCACACTGTTACCGTTAAGTATGGCTTGTAATTCACCACTGTCAGCATCTATAGCATATGTACTTGTTGTACCACTGCTAATTGTTCCGCCAGCACTGCTACCTGTGATACGAGTTACACTGCTACCAGCAGTGAGTGTAGATTCAGTTGATTTATCTGTAAATCCGCTCACCAAGTATGGACTCGATCCTGTACTGCTCTCACCGAATGTCAGTGTTTTACTGCTTAGTCCATCTGGTGTTGTTGGTGTAATTGCATATATTTTAATACTTTGTGTGGCAGTAGAACCAGCATCGCTTGGATCTGCTGTACTATGACTTATTTGGGTCAATGTGATTGTGAAAGTACCTGATCCACTATTAGTATTATAGGTATGACTTATTCTTGCTTGTCCAACATCTCCGGCGTTACCACTGCCTATTAATACAGGACTACTACCATCACCCCAATCGACACTGTAAGTACATGTAGCACTTGCTGAATTAGTTGTGGTGTTTTCCAAATAAACTGTGTTACCTTGTACCAAATATAGATCATTTCCACTTAGCACTGAGCCACTACTGCTGACATTATACAAATCAAAATCAGCAACTGGTGTTGCTGTGTATAGAGTTATAAAACTAGTTTCGCTATGACTGGCTTCCGAACCAGACCCTGCACCATTTGTGTTTCTTGCTGTGACTTCCACAGTGTATGGTGAGTTTGCGTTATTGCTGTAGGTATGAGTAGGAGTACTGTCTGAAGTTGCTAATGTTGTTGTACCATCACCCCAATCAATGTCGTATTGGTTTGCATTACCAGTTACATTGATTGTGAGTGTTGCTGTTAATGGATTACCGCCCGATGTTTTATCAGTGGTAAAACTGACATCTCTAACATAAGTGTTGTTTTGAATATTCCACATTGTTTCGTTGAGAATATCAATACTTTCTGCAACACTGGTATTGTTTGTCAAACTGATAGCACCTTCCCTTTTAACAGAAGTATTGCCATCATATATACCTTGATCTGGTGTAATAAACCAATCACCATCGCCCTCAGCAGAAACGTTGCCCAATGATATATTGAAAGCATTTGTGCTGACGTTTGATAAAGATGCATCTAGTTGTGCCTTAGTAACAGCATCCGTATCAATAACTGCATTGGCAATTCTGAGATTAGATAGAGTTGAGCCGTTGGCTAATGTTACTTGTAAAGCACTTGTTGACGCATTTGCTACCAGTCTAGGTCCACGTTTACCAAATTGTAAGTCTGTGGATACACCCTTTTGACCGTAATTGTATTCGTTTGACAAGTTTCGCTCCTACGATATTTAATGTTATTTATCACTTGACAACAATATAATAAAAGTGTATAATTAGTCTATAAAACTGGAGATTTATATGGCAATAGAATTCAATACAAAAGCAAAATTCAAAAAATCAGCAAGGATTGTTTCAGATTATGAAAACGATATGATTTTTGAACAACCAAGACCAGGTCTTATTCAACAAGAATTGGTAACATATGAGAATACTGAAAATGGTGTAAAAAGAACTGTGACCACTAGGGTTTTTACCACTAATGGCGACTACAGTGATCAAACATCAATAAGTATTTTGCAAAACACTCTATAGGAATATTCAATGAAAGAATTATGGGTAGAAAAGTATCGCCCTAACAGCATAAGCGATTATGTTTTTAGAGATGCTAATCAGCAAGGACAAGTTGCAGGTTGGTTAAAAGAAGGAGCACTGCCACATTTGTTGTTCAGCGGAGCACCGGGAGTCGGTAAAACTACATTGGCAAAAGTTTTACTTAACGAACTGGGTGTGGACAGCATGGATATATTAGAAATAAATGCGAGCAATGAGAACAGTGTAGACACCATCCGTAGTAAGATCACAAACTTCAGTAGCACCATGCCGTTTGGTGATATGAAGTATGTACTTCTCGATGAGGCTGATTATATTACCCCTAATGGACAAGCCGCTCTGCGTGGAGTTATGGAAACATATCACACGTCTTGTCGTTTTATCCTAACCTGCAACTATCCTAACAGAATTATTCCTGCACTTCACAGCAGATGTCAAGGTTTTCATATTCAAAAATTGGATATCAATGAATTCACTGCTAGAATTGCAACCATCTGTATCACTGAAGGTATTGATGTTGATTTAGAAACACTTGACACATATGTCCAAGCAACATATCCTGATTTGCGTAAAGCAATCAATTTAACACAACAGAATGTTGTAGATGGTGTATTACAAAAACCTCAAGAAGGTGATGGTAATAGCTCAGACTGGATGTTGAGTGCTATCGAACTTTTCAAAGCAGGACAATACAAAGAAGCAAGAAATATGATTGTGAGTCAAGCACGACCAGAAGAGTACGAAGATGTGTATAGATTCATGTATCGCAATTTAGACTTATGGGGCAAAACAGAAGCACAACAAGATCAAGCAATTATAATAATAAGAAATGGTATTGCTAAAAGCATTGCAGTTGCTGACCCAGAGATCAACTTATCCGCTACTTTAGTTGAATTGCAAATAAATAGTATGGATGCTTAAAAAATTAAAACATTGGTGGAAAACAGTAATATACGAGGAATATCACCTAACCGTATGGTTTTCAGGCGGTAGTGTTATTGCTCCAGACGGCAGTGTTGCAACAGGCAAAACCAAAAAAGAATACAAACTTAAATCCATTAATAAAAAAACATCTACACATATTGTAGGTAAAGATTTAGATGGTAAATATTTTGAGATCAAAACAGTCGAACCTTTTGACTATCATATCGTAAAGGTATACTAATGCAACTTATCCCCGAAAATCAACTTGATAGAAGTCTGGCTATAGATAATCCTTTGCCTGGTCCTACTAACAGTGACATTGCCTGTGTTCTATTAAATTATGTGAGACAAACCAAAAACAACATTATTCTCAATGAGTTTATGAAGACCACTGCTAAGACTGCAACATTGGTCAGACAAGTTAGTGAAAATCCTTTATATTTACATGATCTTTTTGATCAACATCCTTTGGCAAACAAAATGTTTCAACAAACACAAAAAGATCTAAGCGGATATAAAGATATTAACTACAACAGAACAAGCCCATTAGATGTAGACATGGATCAGTTGGAAAGAAATAAGCCGTATGATTTAATCTATACACTGTTGCCATTTAAATTAGAACAAGCACCTAATACAACAGAAACTGTGATCTCTAAAACATTAGAATTATGGGACTGGGCAAGCAGTGATGGGACTATCATATTGGGCCCTGATTACAATAAAACCAATGTGAGAAGAATGGTGGATTTGTTCTGCAAGCAACACAAGTATCAAATGGAAACTTACCTAGACACAAATTATCTTAATCCTGAAAAGGGTCCTGATCCCTTTATGTTTGCCTTCCAAGTCAAAAAATAGTCAAAAGAAAAGGGACCTGAGTCCCTTTTCAAAATTTGTGTAAATTTATTTTTTAGATGAACCGTGGTCTCTATTAAACAAATGATACAACACAAAGGCACCTACGAGACCTAGCAATCCTTCAGCGGAAAGTCCCTTTAAGATACCCATCAAATTATCTACTACTGAGATTTCAGGCCAGAAAGGAATTCCTGATCCTGAGAATAGTACTTCTAATACTACTCCTAATGCCAATATAGACAAACCTGTATGTGTAAGTGCTGACGCCCAGGCGCCAATTTTACTTATAATATCCATACAATATTCTCCCTTGAGTTTTTTACTCAAAAATTATTTAAAGCCTATATCTTCACTATTAAAATATATTTTAAGTTAAATACACACATAATCGGAGTAAAAAAATAGATAAATGTCAAGATTTTACGAACAAAACATAGATGTTATACTAGAACCTAATGCTTTGATCAACAACATCAAAGATTTGAAATGGCATTATGAACTATCAAGTATATTTGTAGTCAGTACTCCAGCGGCTAGACAACGTGGCATTGAAAGCATTTTAAAAGATGCTGGCTACGAAGTGGTGATGTGGGGTGAGCATTATGAAGATCTTACCGAACCTACACAGGATCAAATACTAGAAGCATATAAGGAATTTGCTATCAGTGATTGTGACTGTGTGTTTGCCATTGGTGGTGGCAGTATTATAGACTTGGGTAAAGGTGTTGTGTTTAACAGCCTTGCAGATACCAGACCATTTTTTATAGCAGTACCAACCACATACAGTGGTGCTGAAATTACAAAAGGTCTGATGATTGTGAAAGGCCCGGGCAACAAAAAACCTGTATATGATGTGAAAACCAGACCAGATGTATTGATCATAGACAGTGAATTAACAGACACATTACCTACTAGGACCGGGCTTATAATCGCCGTAGATGCTCTTACACACTGTTTAGAAGGTGCGGCTAGTACAATTGAACATCCTATTGCAGAAGGTGCGGCATTGCACGGTATAAATTTAGCATTAGAACATTTACCCACAACGACAATTACTCCTGAATTTAGAGAAGCATTTGCAAAGGTAGGTTTTTTAGGCAGTAAAGCAATGGACTGTGCATTAGGTCATATTCACAATGTGAGTTTCAGTATTGGTCCTAGAACCGGATTAAAACACGGAGAACTTAACACACTGTTTGCTCCTGCTATCATACAAGCAAGTTTGAGAAAAAGAAATGATGCATATAGATTTGTGGATATAGAAAAGGTTATGAACATTTTTGATTTTTACATAAAGGATTGGAATCTATATGAAAGATATCTTCCTAAGCATCAAGAAACTTTTGTTGAAACTGCTATTGCTAATGCTAACTATAACAGTCATCCTGTTGAATTAGACTCAGATGACTTTAGGTGGATATTTGACGTAACAATGGAGAGAGCAAAAGATGCCATTTGAAAATGAAATACAGAACATAGAATCTGAAACAGAAATAGTGCAAGGTTATGACAATGTGTTGATTTCTGTCTTAACATCATACATAAATGACTCGCAACGAGTTGGCTTGTGCGAATATGGTAGAGGTAACAGCAATCTGTTTGATTATATCAATAATAACTTAGGTGCTTCAACAACTATCATAGAAGATTTTAATCAAACTATTTTTCAAGCAGATAGAAACAAGTATAAAGGATTAGAAGATCACATAGTGGAATACAATGTGCTAAACAGTAACAGTTGTGATGAAAAGTTTGATTTAATATTTGCCAGTTTACCAAATTTTGTCCCTCAGTTTGATGTTGATGTTTTTCAACAGAGATTAAACATGGGATTTGAAAACATGATGTCTATGTTAAATCCCAAAGGATATCTCATATCTGTAGACTATAACACCTCTACCATCAAACAGGCAGTCAAAAATTTAGATCAACCTATTTCCAAATACATTGTTACGAACAATGACGAAGTAAATCCAGAACACTTCGTTTGTGTGGTTTACAAAAGTGAATGATCTGTTGGACTTAGCAGAAGAAATTCTCAAAGAACCTGAATTCAGACCTCATGGATTTGTGTGGAAACATTTTGAGAACAAAAGTGCAGACCCGTTAAGATCTGTTCAAAGCACAGTAGACCGAATGAGAGAACTATTTGACATAGAAGATCATCAATTCGGCCCACTGTGTAATTTAATTCACAATAAACTTATTGAGAAGTTTGGTAAATCTTAAGAACTTCTGCAACTGCTGGATGTCTTTCCACATGGGAATGATCAAATTCAACAACACTTATTCTATCAGAGTTTGTGATATTGAGTTTTTGTAAAAACTCTTTCAAACCGTTTGATTGATATCCTCTGTCATGCTGTGCAAGATCACCATTCACAATCATTTTACTGTTATCACCTATTCTGGTTAATAGCATTTTCATTTGTTCTTGTGTAGCATTTTGCATTTCATCAGCAAGTATTATACTGTTTTTAAAAGTTCTACCACGCATGTATGCAAGTGGTGCTATTTCTAATACATTACTTTCAATCATATGCTCTATTTCTTTTGGATGATAATGCTCCTCAAAAATATCAAATATAGGTCTGGTCCATGGTGCCATCTTTTCCTGCAATGTACCGGGTAAGAAACCATGTTGCTCATCAACACTGACTGCTGGTCTGGTAATTACAATCTTGTCTATGTTTTTTGTTTTGAATTCTTTAATAGCATACAGTGTGCTGATTAAAGTTTTGCCCGTTCCTGCTGGTCCCGTGGCAAAAACAATGTCTAATTTTGGATTGGTAAGGGCGGCTAATAAATCGTCCTGCTTGAAGTTTCTTGGTATAATGTGTACTGTCTTTTGTCTATTTAACGTCTCGACTTGACCTCCATTGATTATTTTCAAATTTGTGTTCTCCTTGAATCTTGTTTTAAATTCTTTTTCTTTACGTTTTCTTCTTGACATTGTATACTCCTATAGTCATCAGAATTTACACCAAAGATGTTGGTGTCAATATCTAATATATTTGGAAAAGTTTTTGGACTGTGCTGTATGTTGTGATTTAACATAGTCATAAATTACTTATCATCGGCTATCAAATACATAAACTAATATGTTTATTAAATGATAAATACTTGTAAATAGGATTGATTATATGCAAACTTTAAAAATTATCAACGACAACATTAGAAAAATATCTGACACAAACACTTTGCTGGATATGCTTCTTGAAGTTGAAGGTGTAATAGACAGTTTTGATATCTATGCATACAAAAACTGGAGCAAAGGTGAAGTGATAGCAGGACCTAAATTAGGTCGTTACTTCATTGAAGTTTCTTTGATGTATCCTTACAAAGATATGCCAGATCCAGAAGCAATTCTTAGACTAAAAGCAAATGATGTTGATGTCAAAATGTACAAAGATCAACTGTTAAAAGCAAGAAAAATAAAGAGTGTGGAAGATACTGAAATCAGAGTACGTGATAATGTACCACGCAGAGTAGCAAAAACAGAAAAGCATGATGTTTGGATTGTGGAAATCAAAATGCCAAGACGTTTTGTAGATGAATTCAGCATGGAACAAATTGAAGCGGCAGAAGATGCTTACATTGACATGGAAGATATTCAAAGTGGATTAGATCAAAATATTGATCAACCATTACAACAAGATGTTATGGCACCTGAAGCAGATCTAAATCAAACACAACCAGGAGTAGGTCTATAATGATTAACGAAAATTTAAGACACGAAGATTTAAAAGATGTTGTGTTAAACAAGATCAGTATAGATGAATTTGAACCTAAAACTGGTGAAAAAGAAAATGTTGGTGTTATTGGTTTTTATGCTAGAGAAAAAAGTGTAGCAGAAGATCTTGCAAACTTTTTGGAAAAGGGCAAATTAGAAATGCGTGATGTAGAAGTCACACCTAATCCAAATCCAGAAAATTTTTACATGGTGTTTGTGGAATTAGACAGAACACCATCCATGATAGAAAATATCAAATCCTTAGCCAAAGATATATTAAATATCACAGGCAAATTAGAGTGGCAAGCAAAGCCATTACTCAGTGACAACGTATTCAGTCTTGATGATCCTTCATTGTTAGAATATGTTAAACAAACTCCAGAAGAATATGTAACAAGAGAAGAATACGAGGTCAACATGAACAACCAAAGAACAAACAAAATCATAGAATTTATATTAAACAATACAAATGCTTTAGATGTTACATTAGAAGAAAACACATTAAACATCAAAGATTACAAAAACAACATCAAACTGGAGTTAGTGAATTTCGGACAGGGCCAAAACACTTTACAGGAATCAGGATTAAGCGATTTAGCAATCGATTATGATTTTGATAGATACCTTATTAAAGTGTTAGAGTCTATGAGAGGTACTTTAAACATTATACCTATCAATAGAAATATTGTTTTACACAATCCTAATACGGACGAAATTCTCATTACAAAACCATGCTAGGACTTATCAGAGCGTTACCCATATTATTACTAATTGGCGGTCTAGCCTATGGTGCTCACTCATGGATCGTGAATAGATTAGAAAACCAAATCACAGTTCAACAACGTCAAATAGATGAACTTAATCAACACAATGTTGCACTACAAAGTGCGGCAGAGCAAAACGAATCCACCATTCGTAACTTAGAAGCAAAAGCACAACAACAAGTACAACAAATTACTGCACTAACTAATTCAGCCGCAGAATGGGAAAACCAAGCAAAAGAATACATGAGCATTTTTGCCAATCATAACTTTACAAGATTAGCAAGATTAAAACCAGACACAATTGAACGACAAGCAAACGATGCCACCAAAGCAGTGTTTGACAGTGTTGAAGCAGACAGCAGAGAGGTAGAAAATTTAAATGAGCCACAAGACAATTAAAAGTTCAGCAATAGTAGGATTAGCATTATTGTTGGGTGCATGTTCAACCATGCAACAACCTTATCAACCTCTACCTCCTGTTAAAGTAATTACAGAAACGGTGGAAATGGAAATATATCAGCCACCTTTACCAAAAGAAATAAAACTATCAGATGTTGATTGGAAAGTAATTACTAATACACCTTGTAAGCCTGCAACAGGAAAAGAAACTGTGAGAGGCAGTGGAGGCAAGTGGTTCTACACCACAGAACGTTTTGCCTATGAAGAATACACAAAAGAGGACGGTACTACTGCCAGACGTGTACAACGTGATGCAGATGGCAACAGAATTGAATTACCACAACTGTTAGATGAAAACGGTAAAGGTATAGAGTCTTGTGGTAATCTACAGCAAAAAATAGCAGAAATAGAAACTATGTTAGATGGTGAATTTGTAGTACTTGCAGTAACTCCAGTAGGTTATGAAAAGTTAGCCGCTAACTTACAGGAAATTAAACGATACATTAATCAACAAAAAGATATAATTTATTACTACAGAGAAACTACTGCACCAAAAGGCGTAGAAGGTTGGAAGAAAGAAAATGAAGAACGTCAACAAAATCAACGAGAAGAAGAGGAAGCCAACAACGAATCTCAGTATCAAGAAAAACCAAAAGCCACAGGATTCAATTTAAATAAATTAATACCAGGAATAAACAATGAATAAAGACACAATAATAAAAGCAATAGCAGACGTAATGCATATAGACAGCGAAACAATCACAGAAGAAACACACTTTATAAATGATTTAGGTGCTGACAGTTTAACATTAGTAGAACTGGTGATGCGTTTAGAAGAAGATTTTGATATCGAAA
>Ga0196905_1000403_pt1 | contig 17661 bp, 22 predicted proteins | sample CB_VirMetaG_3_FD_169098 | JGI IMG/M metagenome (GOLD analysis project Ga0196905, IMG submission 169098) | Freshwater to marine saline gradient viral communities from Chesapeake Bay - CB_1508_1S Viral MetaG (v3) (version 3) | ecosystem: Environmental > Aquatic > Marine > Coastal | place: USA... | reverse complement strand
ATTTTAACTTAAATCCGGTTAACAAGAGATGACACTTAACTTATCGGCACCAAAAGAAAAAAACCCTGTCGGCAGACCACGCATAGAAGATGCCGATTATAACGCCGCACGCGCACGCAAAATGGAAGCAGACGCGCAGATGGCCGAACTGGAACTGTTACAAGCCAAAGGCAAGCTAGTGCCTGCGGAAGATGTTGCCGGTGCGTGGGTTGACGTGTTAGCCGCTATGAAAGCGCGGTTGATGGCACTGCCATCTGTATGTGCGCCGATCTGTGCAACCGAAACCGAACTGGCAACCGTTCAAAGCATTTTGGAAAACCAAATAAGGGAAGCGTTAGATGAATTATCATCTTACCAACCACACGAACACGCTGGACGCACAAGCGTCACTGAAAGCGGTGATAGTGTCAGCGATGCAAACGCTGAAACCGCCGCCTCGTCTAAGCGTGGCAGAGTGGGCCGACCGCGAAAGGCGACTGTCATCAGAGGCTAGTGCCGCCGCCGGTCGTTGGGTAACATCACGCGCTGAATATCAGCGCGGCATTATGGATGCGATCAGCGACCCGCGTTTGCGTGACATCGTTGTAATGGCAGGCGCACAAGTTGGCAAAACCGAAATGCTGTTGAACGTCATTGGCTTCCACATCCATCACGATCCATCACCGATCCTGTTGGTACAGCCAACGCTGGAAATGGCACAAGCATTTAGCAAAGACCGGCTTGCACCTATGTTGCGCGATACGCCAGCACTTAAAGGCAGTGTCAAAGATCCGCGATCACGCGATGCAAACAACACGACAACGCACAAGGTGTTTACCGGCGGTCATATCAGTCTGGTCGGGTCGAATAGTGCGGCTGGTCTGGCTAGTAGGCCGATCCGCGTTGTTTTGTGTGATGAAGTTGACCGCTACCCGCCATCTGCCGGTTCTGAGGGTTCGCCGATCCTATTGGCTAGAAAACGGTCGGCTACATTTCACAACCGCAAAATGGTTATGGTAAGCACGCCGACCAACAAAGGCGCATCGATGATCGAAAGCCAGTATGAAGAAAGCGACAAGCGGCAGTATTTTGTGCCTTGTGAGGATTGCGGCACAGTGCAGACGCTGAAATGGTCAAATGTCAAATGGGACAAAGACAAGCCAGAAACGGCCTATTATGCCTGCGATAGCTGTGGATCAGTCTGGGATGATGCAAAGCGCAACAGATCGGTGCGAAAAGGTGAATGGGTGGCTACCGCTGATTTCACCGGCGTGGCCGGTTTCCACATCAACGGGCTTTATTCGCCTTGGACGATGCTGGCAGATGCAGTGCGTGATTTCCTAATAGCTAAAAAAGCACCGGACACGTTGCGCGTGTTTGTGAACACCTTTTTGGCCGAAACGTGGGAAGATCAGGGTGAAACGGTCGGTGACATCCGCTTTGATGATCGCGAAGAAGAATTTGGCGCGAACATACCAGATGACATCGTTGTCATAACGGCTGGCATTGACGTTCAAGATGACCGGCTAGAATTGGAACTGGTCGGCTGGGGGCGTGATGAAGAAAGCTGGTCGCTGGATTACAAAACGCTATATGGCGATCCATCAACGCCGCATCTGTGGAACGATCTGGATAACATATTAAAAGCCAGCTACACGACAGAAAGCGGTCGTCAGCTTGGCATACGCGCGGCTTGTGTCGATAGTGGTGGTCACTATACGCAGGCGGTGTATAACTTTGTCAGGCCGCGTGAAGGCAGGCGCATATTTGCCATTAAGGGTATGGCCGGTGAACAGCGACCGCTAGTAGGCAGACCGTCAAAAAACAACATTGGCAAGATAAAGCTATTCACTGTCGGGACTTTTCCGATCAAGGAATTGATTTTTTCCAGATTAAAGATACAATCGGAAGGTGCGGGTTACTGTCATTTTCCGGCGGGACGTTCTGACGAATACTATCAGCAGTTGGCTAATAGTGAAAAAATCGTCACAAAATATCAAAAGGGCTTCCCACGCCGCGAATTCGTAAAGACAAGAACACGCAATGAAGCACTTGATTGCAGGGTGTACGCATACGCCGCACTTTGCATATTGTCGCTAAATATTAACGCTGTTGCAGACAGGGTGGTAAATGCGCCGGAACCAGAAACAGAACCGCAACCGCAACAGCCAAATCCACTTGCACGCCGACCACGGCAAGGCGGCTTTGTCAATTCTTGGCGGTAAATAATGGCAAATAGATTTGATATAGACCAAGCACCAGACGGGCAACAGCCAGAAATCATCGTCATTGGTGATTATCTTTTATGGAAACGCACCGATCTTGTTGATGATTACCCGCTTGCTGACTATTCAATGGAATATGTCGCACGCATCACCGGCGGTGGCGCAACAGAAATCAAAGTGGCCGCAACCGAAACCGGCGGCACTTATGTGTTTGAAGTAGATAGCGCAACGTCAGCAACATACATTGCTGGCTTTTATCATTGGCAATTAGAGGCAACGCAAACCGCAACCGGCAATCGGGTTGTGCTAGAACGCGGCACATTTACAGCAGTTGAAGATCTGGACATAAACGGCGCAGACCCACGCAGTCACGCTGAAATAATGATCGACAAGATTGAAAGCATCTTGCAGGGCAAGGCAGATGCTGACGTGGCCAGCTACAGCATCAATGGCCGGTCGCTGACTAAGATGTCATTTGACGATCTAATTAATGCGCGTGATTTTTATCGCAAAGAATACGCCAAAGAACGTGCAAAAGAGCGTGCAGATGCCGGTGAAACTACTGGCCAAACTGTGCTAGTGAGGTTTTAACAATGGGCGTTTTTGATTTTTTCAAAGCAAAACCAAAGACACGCAAGATGGCGCGTGCCTACCACGGGGCTGATACTGGCAGATTATTCAGCGATTTCATTAGCAGTAGCCGGTCAGCCGATAGCGAAATCAAGCCATCACTGCGTATTCTGCGTGACAGATGCCGCGAAATCAGCCGCAACCATCCATATGCCAAGCGTTACCTGCAAATTATGACGACCAATGTGGTCGGGCCACACGGTGTGCGGATACAGGTGCGTAAACGAAATGACGATGGATCGCTGGATAGCGTGGGCAACCGGATCATCGAACAGGCGTGGCAACAATGGGGTCGCACCGGCTTTTGCACAGTTGATGGCCGTATGTCGTGGTCACAAGCACAGCGGCTGTTTTTAGAAACGCTGGCACGCGATGGCGAAGTGCTAATTCAAAAAATCAAGAACCCTGCTGGCAACCCGTTTGGTTTTTCGCTGAAATTTTTAGAAGCTGACTATCTTGATGAAGGTTATGACGCGCGGTTGAATAACGGCAATGAAGTGCGGATGGGTGTCGAATTAGACAAACGCACCGGCAAGCCGCTGAATTATTATCTGTTTGAAGATCACCCGCATCACGATCAGGGCTATGGATCAAAGACAAAGCGGCACCATAAGATTGTGCCTGCCGACCAAATCATTCATTGCTATATACAGGAACGCGCCGGTCAAACACGCGGCACGCCTTGGATGTCAAACGTACTGTCACGGCTGAAAATGCTGGACGGTTACGAAGAAGCCACGCTTGTAAATGCGCGGGTTGCCGCGTCAAAGATGGGCTTTTTCACCAGCCCCGAAGGTGACGGCTTTATTGGCGATGATTACGACAATCACGCGCCGATTATGGACGCATCCCCTGGCACATTTACGCAGTTGCCGCAAGGTATGTCATTTACGGCATTTGATCCATCAAGCGGCACTGAAAGTTTCGATGAATTTGAAAAAGCCATATTGCGCGGTATAGCGTCAGGCCTTGGTGTCAGCTATGTGTCACTGGCAAATAATTTGGAAGGTGTTAGCTATTCATCGATCCGGCAAGGCACCATCGAAGATCGTGACCATTTCAAAATGATCCAGCAGTTTATGATCGACCAGTTTGTTGATCCGATTTACCGCGCTTGGCTAGAAATGGCCATCACTGTTGGCCGTATCAATTTGCCTATGGGCAAATATGACCTATTCGCTGATCAAGTGATTTACCGGCCACGCGGCTTTGCTTGGGTTGACCCGCAAAAAGAAATTCAAGCCAGCGTGATTGCGCTGAATAATGGCATCGTCAGCTTGCAGGATGTTCACAGCCAGTATGGTCGTGATACTGAAGAAATATTTGAGCAGATCAACCGCGAAAGCGAACTTGCCGACCGTTATGGCATAGATACAGCGTTTCAGCCATTCGGCACCAAGTTACCGGCGCAACCGTCAATAGACGCGGGACAGGAACCAGATGGCAACGTATAAAGGCGTAGACATCGATCTGAAGCCGACTGAAGCAATGGCCGAAGAAGCGCAACGCTTCTTGGATTGGCGCAAAGAAGGTTATCAGGGTGGCACTGACGTTGCTGTGGCGCGTGCGCGGCAGTTAGTTAACCGCCAAGAACTGTCAGCAGATACAGTGCGGCGTATGCACAGCTTTTTCAGCCGCCACGAAGTTGACAAGCAGGCCGAAGGGTTCAGCCAAGGCGAAGATGGCTACCCGTCACGGGGCAGACTGGCGTGGTCTGCGTGGGGGGGTGACAGTGGTCAATCGTGGGCAAGGGCAAAAGATGCGCGGCTTGACAAGATCGATGAGGGTGAACGTATGTTGGAAGAACAGCGGCCATATCCAAATGAACACGCGGCACGCATAAACGACCCCGATCAATATGACCGTTTCCGGCGCGATGCAGATGCCGGTGGTGCGGGGGTAGATTTTATTTATGGAATAGCCGATAATGTGTCGGAAATTCAAAGCATCAGATTTGACGCGCAACGCTGGTCAGTAGATGAAGCAAAAGCGTGGTTAGATGAACACGATTTTGAGCCGATTTTATTTGAACCGGCGATTGAAGAAAGGGCTGAACCTATGGATGATCAAGAGCCAGTTGAAATGATCGAAGAACGGTTTGACCGTGGCGAACTAGTTTTCCGCGCGGCTGAAGCCGATATGGTTGATGAAGATGACCGGCGCGTGCGTATGTCGCTGTCATCTGAAGAGCCTGTTGAACGCTCTTTTGGTTTAGAGGTTTTGCGGCACACCCGCGAAGCAATAGATTTGTCACGGATGAACAGCGGCCACGCGCCATTGCTGTTAGATCACGATATGACAAAACAGATTGGCGTTGTCGAACGTACTTACCTTGATGAAGCTGACCGCAGACTACGGGCAGTTGTGCGCTTTGGAAAAAGTGCGCTTGCAAGGGAAGTGTATGATGATGTCAAAGACGGTATCAGATCCAATGTGTCTATTGGTTATCAGATACGTCAAATGGAAGATAAGAGGGCAGACGGGACGGTCGGCATCTCTTCGTGGATTCCATATGAAGCCAGCATTGTATCTGTTCCCGCTGACGCTGGTGTCGGTGTGAACCGCAGTGCTGAAATTGTAGAACCTGTGATTAAAGAAAAGGAGACACCAAAAATGTCTGACGTAAATCACGATGAAATCCGCGAAGCCGCCGCTGAAGCCGCCAAGCGTGATTTCCAAAAGAATGCCAGCGAGATCATCAATCTTGCTGTTAAGCACAACCGCCGCGATTTGGCTGACAAAGCCATTGGCGAAGGTCAAACTGTAGCGCAATTCCGCGCAGTATTGCTGGACGCCATTGGCGAAGGCAAGCCACTAGAGCAGTCAGCCGGTGCGGTTGATATGTCAGCCAAAGAACAGCGTGATTATTCATTTATGAAAGCTGTACGCGGTCTGGTAAATGGTTCTGGTCTAAAAGGTCTTGAAGCTGAAGTTTCTGACGAAATCGCAAAGCGGTCTGGTCGTGAAGCACGCGGTTTCTATGCACCAGATAGCTTCTGGGGCGGTCGGCGTGACTTGACTGTTGGCACAGCAACAGCCGGTGGCCACTTGGTCGGCACTGATCATCTTGGCGATCAGTTTGTTGACGCACTGCGCGCACGCTTGGTGTTCAACGAACTTGGCGCACGCTTTATGACTGGTCTGCGTGGCGATGTGGCTATTCCAAAGCTGGCAACTGGCGTATCTGCTGGTTTCGTTGCTGAGAATGGCGCAACATCTGAAGTGAACGCTGTATTCAGCCAGATCACAATGTCACCAAAGTCACTTGGCGCATTCACAGACGTATCACGTCTGCTGATGATCCAGTCTGACCCATCAGTTGAGCAAATCGTTCGTGACGATCTGTTGAACGCGATTGCACAAAAAGTTGAAGATGTTGCCATCGAGGGCGGCGGGTCTAATGAGCCATCAGGCATCATCGACACTGCTGGCATCGGTTCAGTAGCTATCGGCACCAACGGTGGCGCGATTGCTTGGGACGACATCGTTAACTTGGTCAAAGAAGTTGAAGTTGACAACGCCGCGATCAATGGCAACACACTTGCCTATCTGACAAACCCGAAAGTGAAATCTTTGATGGCATCAACATCAAAGGTCGCTTCAACAGATAGCGTAATGTTGCTGGATGCACCTTGGAACAGCCTGTATGGATACAATTTGGCAGTGACCAACAACGTACCATCAGATCTGACCAAAGGCACATTGACCACAGCGTCAGCTATGATCTTCGGTGATTTCTCACAGTTGATGATGGGCTTCTTCTCAACACCAGACGTGTTGGTCGATCCATACACAGCCGGTTCAACCGGCGCAGTACGCATCCGCGTAATGCAAGAACTGGACATTGCTGTTCGTCACGCGCAATCATTCGCCGCGTGCTTGGACATCGATGCCTAAATCACAAGCGGGGCGGCTTCGGTCGCCCCGTCTTACCCATAGGGGATTTTGATGAAAATCAAGTGCAAAAGAAATATCGTGATAAAAGGCGTGGCACACGTTATCGGTGATATTGTTGAGGTGTCAGAAAGTATGGGTCTTGATCTGGTCAACACTGGCCGCGTTGAGGTTTACGAAGAAAAGATTGGCATCACTGATCGCGCTGTTGGTCTGACAAAAAAATCAGCCGCCAGCCTAGTCAAACGGAACACAAAGAAAAATGCCAAATAGATATATTAAAATTACAACGATCAAAGACTGCCAAGCCGGTAGCGTAGGGATTATGCTGGCCGGTGAAGATCACGATGTGCGCGAAGATGAAGCGCAAAAACTGATTGATCGTGGTTATGCAAAGTTATGGTCTGAAAAGCCAGCTAAAGTGGCCAAAGTAGCTGAAGTGGACGATGAATAATGGCGGTCGAAAGCGCAAATGATCGTGCCATATTTGTTGGCATTGATGATTTTGGCGTTGCCGCGACCTATAATGCGGCCACAGTAAATGGCATTTTTGACAATGAATTTGTCGAGGTGGATGCTGGTGGCGGCGTTGGGTTTGCATTGCAACAGCCACGCTTTGTTTGCCGCACCGCAGACGTATCAGCCGCCGCTGAAGGCGATACAATCACGATCAATGCAACTGGTTACACGATCCGCATCGTACAGGATGACGGGACTGGTATGACCACACTGGTATTGGAAAAGCAATGAGCCACGTTAGGCAACAAATACGCGATGATATTGTGACCACGCTGACGGGGCTGACTACAACGGGTAGTAATGTATTCCGAAGCCGAATATTTCCGCTGGAACAAACAAACCTGCCAGCATTGGTTATATATTCAAAGAGCGAGACAAGCGAATATGATACAATCGGCTTGCCACGTTCGGTAAATAGAGTTTTAGACGTAGCTGTTGAAGCATACGTCAAAGGCGTGTCGAATTATGACAACACGCTAGACACGATTGCGGTTGAGGTTGAAGAAGCCATTGCCGCTGATGTAACGCTTGGTGGTCTGGCTAAAGACGCACAGATCACTGCGTTTGAAGCTGATTTTGCGGGTGATGGCGAACAGCCGGTAGCCGTTGGTCGCTTCACCATAACGGTCGAATATCGCACCGTTGAAAATGACGTTGAAACTGCCGCTTAAGGAGACAAACCAATGGCAACATTCAAAGGAAATGACGGTGTCGTCTTGATCGGCACTGACGCAATGGCTGAAGTAATCAGCTTTTCTGTAGATGAAACCGCAGATACCATTGAAGATACAGCAATGGGTGATACTGCTAAATCATACAAAGCATCATTCACCGATTTCAGCGGAACCGTTGAAACATATTTTGATGACACCGATACCGCACAAAACAACTGCACAGCAGGTTCAAGCATCACATTGAACTTGCAGATGGAAGGTAACACATCTGGCGATCACAAGCTGACTGGTTCAGCTATTGTAACCAGCCGGTCAATCGGTGTAACATCTGACGGTATCGTGACCGCAACTTACAGCTTCCAAGGCACCGGCGGTCTGACTGAAACAACCGTATCATAGGGGTAAATAATGGGCTTGGGAGAACAGATCGCGGCGCGGCGTGCGTTGCAACGTAAACAAATCGAGGTTGTTGAGTGGGGCGAAGAAGATCAGCCGTTGATTATATACTGTGGCCCCATTACCGCTGGAGACATCGACAAGCTACAGAGAAAGCATAAAGATTTTCTCAATAATATGACGATCACGGGTATGATTGATCTGATTATTGCAAAAGCTGAAGATGCCGATGGCAAGCGTCTATTCACGCTAGAAGATAAGATGTATCTTATGAAAGAAAGCGTGACGCTGATCAGTGACATTGCTGGCAAAATGTTTGGCGATGTTGACACAGTTGAGGATGCTGAAAAAAACTAAAGCAAGATCCGCTTCGGCTAAATATGATGGCCTTGGCGGATCGTTTGCACAAAACACAAGGCGAGATTGAAGAATTAACGCTGAGTGAATTAAACGAATGGTTCGCGTATTATAAGGTGATAGAAGATGGCCGATCAAAACCTTAGATTTACCATATCGGCTGTTGATAAAACACGCGCGGCATTTGGCGCGGTTGCTTCTGGACTGAGCCGCGTTAAAAACTCAATAATGAGCGTGCAAGGCGCACTGGTGGCACTTGGCGCGGGTGCCGGTCTGAAGATTATGGCCGGTCAAATAGACGATCTGGCCAAGGCGTCAAGCCGTCTTGGTATGACGGTCAACGAACTGCAATCATTACAATTTGCCGCCGGTCAAACAGGTGCGTCAGCCGAAGAATTAGAAAAGGGTCTGACACGCTTTAATCGGTCTATTTCTGAAGCCAGTACCGGCATCGGCACTGGCCTGCGGTCGTTTAAGGCTTTGGGCATCGAAGTTATGGACGCGGCAGGCAATCTGCGACCAACAAACGATTTGCTCAATCAAGTGGCTGATCGTTTGACATTGATTGAAAGCCCCGCAGATCGCGTGCGTATTGCATTTGATTTGTTTGGCCGGTCTGGTGTCAATTTAATCAACACATTGCAAGGCGGCAGTGAAGAATTAAACAAACTGCGTGAAGAATTTAATCAGTTTACGCTGGAACTTAGCGAAGAAAACGCAAAAGCCACAGAAAACGCTAATGATCGATTTGCGCGTATTGGTGAAACATTTGCCAGTATGGGTCGCATCATTACGTCTAAGGTTTTGCCAGTCTTGGCCAGCATAGCAGAATTTTTGACAGTGAAGCTGTTGACTGCGTTTGCAAACACTATCGCTGGTTTCCGCAATATGATTAACGCGCTGATCGATGGCTTCAATATGGTTGCCCGTAATTCTATGGGTATGCTTGATGAAATGGATAGAAGCACGTTTGGCGAACAATTTGAGGCTAAACTGCGTGGCTTGGCAGACGCATATCAAGCACTTGATGAAGCTGGTCAGACAACTGCAAAAGAGACAATGCCAAAAGTTGTTGTGTCACTTGATGATGTGGCTGTTGGTTTTGAACGTGTTAAAGAAGAAGCCGAAAAAACAAAAGAGGCTATTAGCGGCGTGACAATATTAACGCACGAAAGCACAAGCGGGTTGCAGAATTATGCGGCGGCGGCGCGTGATACCGGCAAACAGTTGGATAACATTGCAGTGCGTGGTTTGAACAAGCTGGAAGATGGTTTGTTAGGCGTAATGCAAGGCACAATGTCAGCCAAAGATGCGTTCAAATCAATGGCGCAAAGCATCATCAGCGATCTTATGCGTATGGCTATACAGCAACAGATCACGGGTCGCATAGCCGGTTTTTTGGGCGGTCTTGGCGGCGGTGGTGGTTACAGCACAGTAGGTGCAGGCGCAAACACATATATACCGGCAGGCTTGGCATCTGGCGGCCCCGCAATGCGTAACACGCCATATATTGTGGGTGAAAAAGGGCCAGAATTATTTGTGCCACGCGGTAGCGGTACTGTCGTGCCAAATGACAAGCTGGGCGGTGGCGGTGTAGTCGTCAATCAGACAATTAATCTGACAACGGGAATATCGCAAACAGTACGCGCTGAAGTGACCAATATGTTGCCGCAAATCAAAGAAGCCGCAAAAGGTGCGGTATTGGATGCGCGGCGGCGTGGTGGGTCATTTGGTTCAGCGTTTGGGGGTTAATTATGGCCATCACCTACCCGCTAACATTTCCGACACATACCGGCATCTTTTCAGTGAACCTGATAGCGCGTAATGTTGTCGGCATTACCACGTCACCATTCACGTTTTCACAGCAAAAATTTGAATATCAGGGCAAACGCTGGGAAGCTGACATTGCATTGCCGCCAATGAAACGCGAAGATGCCGAACAATGGATCACGTTTTTTATGAAACTGTATGGGCCGGTCGGCACGTTTTTGCTTGGCGATCCAAATGCCGCTACACCGCGCGGCAGTGCGGCTACAACGGCTGGCACGCCGGTCGTCAACGGTGCAAGCCAAACAGGTGACGAACTGGACATAGACGGGCTTCCAGCGTCAGCCACGGGCTATCTAAAGGCGGGTGACTATATACAGCTTGGCACCGGTACATCGTCACAGCTTTACAAAGTGCTTGATGATGTCGATAGTAACGTATCCGGCGAAGCAACTTTGCAGATATGGCCAGATTTACGGTCGTCACCGGCAGACGATGCAACGGTTGTTGTGTCAGGCGCAAAAGGTTTGTTTCAGCTATCAACGCCAACTACAAATTGGACAATCGATAACGCCGGTTTTTATTCAATGGCATTTGGCGCGGTTGAAACCCTATGACCAGATCACTTGGCAGTAATTTTGACGCGGCACTAACGGCTGATGTTATCAGGCCGTTTTTTGCTGTTGATCTTGATTTTGATGATGGCAATTTGCGAGTTTGGACGGGTTACGGTGATCTGACGATTGGCGGCGAAACCTATCTTGGCGGTGCTGACATTATGAGCATCGGCGAATTTGAGGAAACTGGAGAGATCCGCGCAAACGGTATATCAATAGGCTTCACAGGTCTGCCATCGTCAATTATATCACCGGCTTTAAACCAAAATTATCAAGGCCGCACAATGACGGTTTATTTTGGCACTTTGGACGCATCTGGGGCTATTATAGACACGCCATATGTTGCATTTCGTGGCCAGATGGATGTGATGAACATATCTGAAAGCGGCGACAGCGCACAGATAACGATAAATGGCGAAAGCCGATTGATCGATCTGGATGTGCCACGGGTGCGGCGGTATACTAGCGAAGATCAGAAAATAGATTTTCCGAATGATAGGGGTTTGGAATACATTGCTGATCTGCAAGACAAAGAAATAGTTTGGGGCGGCTAGTATGGGTTGGGTAAACGATTTTTTTGATGGCTTCAAAGAAGCTATAAAAGACCCTGTAACGCTAATTATTGCCGCCACGTATGCTTTCACCGGCAACTGGGCAATGGCCGCGACCACTATTGCTTTGTCAAGTGCCGGTTATGCAATGGCCGCGCGGCAAGATTTGCCTGATTACAGCAGTTTTGCAACCGAAGGTGCGAACCGCACCCAAATGATTAAACAGCCAACGGTGCCACGGCGTTTTGTTTATGGCGAAACGCGCGTTTCTGGCGTGCTTGGTTATGTGCAATCAACAGATGACAATAAATTTTTGCATATGGTTATTTTGTTGTGTTCGCACGAAATCGATAGCTATCAAAAAATATTTTGCAATGATTTAGAATTGACGCTGGATGGCAATGGTTTATGTACTGCGCCTGATCAATATGCCGGTTTAGTGCGCGTTGAAACTGCGCTTGGCACAGATGCACAAGCCGCTAACGCAAATCTGATCACTGAAAGCGGCGGTGACTGGACAAGTGAGCATAAACTAAGCGGCATTGCATATATGTATGTGCGGCTGGAATACGACCGTGATGCTTTCCCGTCTGGCTTGCCTAATTTCAGCGCGTTAGTGCGGGGCAAAAAGCTGTATGACCCGCGCACATCCACAACTGGATTTAGTAGCAATCCTGCGCTTGCAATACGCGATTATCTTACAAACACGAAATATGGTTTTGCCGCCGCTACATCAGAAATCAACGACACCGCATTTAATGCCGCCGCAAACGCTTGTGATGAAAGTGTTGCGCTTGATGCAACTATATCTGGTGGCGGCACAGAAAACCGCTATGAAATCCACGGCACGTTTACAACAGAAAACGCGCCAAAGCGTATATTGGAAGAAATGATCACAAGCTGTGGCGGTTTATTGTCTTATAGCAACGGCAAATTTTCAATCAAAGTGGCAGAATATAGCACGCCAACTATCACGCTCGATGAAAACGATCTGGTCAGCCCAATCACTTTGCAAACCAAACAATCAAAGCGTGATAATTATAACGCTATTAAAGGGATATTTGCGCCGCCAGAAACCAATTATATCGTTACAGATTATCCAGCTTTAACTAGCACGACATTTGAAACTGAAGATGGCGGCACGCGGCGTTTCTTAGATTACGATCTGCCATATACAACATCATCGCCAATGGCCCAGCGGTTAGCCAAAATTGCACTTTATCGCAACCGGCAACAGATCGTGTTGCAAGGCAATTTCGGTATGAAAGCATTTGATTTGCAAGTTGGCGACACCGTATATGTGACCAATAGCCGGTTAGGATTTTCAAGCAAGGTTTTTGAGGTGGCAGAATGGGCGTTAGTCACATCAGCGGATGATGCTGGCAACCCATCGTTAAGCGTTGCACTGTCATTACGCGAAACAAACAGCGCGGTATATGACTGGAATGCAGATGAAAAAGCATTTACACAAGACAACACAACACTGCCAGACCCGTTTACGCTGACATCACCAACCGTCTTGACAGATGAAGGTGTTGTCACAGTCAATCAACAGCCGGTCGCAACCATTGAGGTGTCAGCTAGTAGCACAAACCCGCAGGTCATTCAATTTTATGCAGAATACAAGCGAAGCACTGATACTGATTATATAACGCTTGGATATTCTGATAGTGGGTTTTTCACAATACCAAATGTCATCACAGATGTGATATATGACATCCGCGTGCGGTCATATGGTGCAAACGCCAGATCGCCTTTTGTCGATGTGCAACATACTGTCACCGGCAAAGCAACATTGCCATCTGATGTGACAAATTTCAGCGTGAATATCGTTGGCCAACAGGCTGATTTAAGCTGGACACCAACAACAGATGCGGATCTGTCGCATTACATCATCCGGCATTCACCGCTGACAACAGGCGCAGTTTTTAACAACACTCGTTTGATTGCAAAAAAAGTGTCACGACCAGCAAATACTGTGACGGTGCCAGCTTTGACCGGCACATATTTCATTAAAGCTGTTGATAAATTTGATAACGCATCTGCGAATGCTGACAGTAGCGTTGCACTTGTCGATGACATACAAGGTTTTAACTTTGTTGATGAAGTGGTTGAGCAGACCGCATTTAGCGGATCAAAGACAAATGTAGTTGTGATTGATGACAAATTGCAGTTAGACACATCAAATCTGTTTGATAGTGTCGCCGGTGATTTTGACGATGCTACCGGTTTGTTTGATGGCGGCGGTGGTTTGATCGTTTCGTCAGGTACATATGATTTTGCAAATTATTTGGATTTAGGCGCAACATATACATCAACGGTTAAAACAAATCTGAAGGTGACACAACTGTCACAACACACCGGAACTGTAACAAACGGCGCGACAGATGTTGATTTATTTGTTAGCACGACAACAGATGACCCTGCTGGATCACCAACTTGGACGGCATACCGACAGTTTATTGTCGGCAGTTATACTGCACGCGCTTTGCGGTTTAGGGCAGAGTTGACAACAACCCAAAGCGATGAAACGCCAGCTATCGAAGAATTAGAAGCACAAGTTGAATTGCCAACACGCACGCAAAGCGACAATGATATACAGTCTGGCACTGGCGCGAAAGCGGTGACATTTTCTGCGCCATTTAATACATTGTTGGCGGTGTCTATATCGGTCGGGGATATGCAAAGCGGCGACTATTATGCTATAACAAGTAAATCAGCCACCGGCTTCACTATCAATTTCTATGATAGCAGTAATACAGGTGTTGACCGGCTGTTTGATTACGTTGCAACGGGGTTTTAAATGGCACAGCACGACTATACTATTGCGAACCAGACGTTTCCAAACACGCGCACTGATATAAACAATGCGCTGTCAGCAATCGTCAGTCAAAACAGTGGCGCATCTGCGCCATCGACCACATACGCATATCAACTATGGTATGACACAACAAATAACAAGCTGAAGCAACGAAATGCGGATGATGACGCTTGGATTGATCTTTTTGATGTTGATCAAGTCGCAGATACGGCCACGCCATCATCAGGGGGTGCCGGTGGCGGCGGTAAAGTGTTGCAAGTTGTGCAAGCGGTTGACACTGCGGTGTCAAGTGTTAGTTGCGCGAGAGGTGCTTTGGTTGACCTTGGTTTATCGGCAACTATTACCCCCGCATCAGCAACCAATAAAATATTGGTTATGGCATCGGCATCTGTGTCCACAAATGCTGTAGATCAATCCTGTGTCATCACCTTGTATCAGGGTGGGTCTGCATCATCGTTTATTGGCGATGCGGCGAGTAATAGACAAAGAAACACTGCAATGAACGTGCCAGCTTTTTCGCGTGCTTTTGCGACAACATCATTTAGTTATCTTGCTAGTGTTAGTAATACAAGTCCGGTCACATTTGCGCTTTATGGAAGCCATCCGGCATCTGTAACACGCACGTTATATGTGAATCAATCAAGCAGTGATACCGATGTAGATTATGAGCACAGGGGCGCAAGTAGCATTATTTTGATGGAGATACAACAATGATGCAACACGATGCCATATTTGCAATTTATGAAAATGTTGTATCAATCAGAGGCGAAGGCAATGATGCGATTGCTAAAGATGCTGATGGCAACATTATATCTTGGGACGCATCTGCTGTAGCAATCAAGCAAGCTGAGTTGCTGGCGGCTTACAAACTGGATGAATTACGCACAGAGCGTAATCGCTTGCTTGCCGAAACAGATTATCTTGCTTTATCAGATCAAACGCTAACAAGCGATATGTCTGTTTATCGTCAATCATTGCGTGATATTACTAATAATTATTCATCATTAGATGATGTTGTTTGGCCGGTTAAACCATAGGTGATTTATGGACAACGATACCCAAATTGACGTTGCGACAATAGTCACCGGCATAACCGCGCCATTATGGGTCGAAGCACTTGAACACTGGTTTGGTATGGCCGCCGCGTTTGGTGCTATGGTGCTGGTATTCTGGCGGCTTTATCGTATGAGCAAAGTAAAATGATCGGCGTACCTTATATAGATATGATCCAGACTGTTTTGCTGATGATTATCATTTATCAGCTTAAAGACTGATGATCGAATTTTTGCTGGTCGTCTATATGGGGGCTAGCATAATCAGCCAGACGCAAACATTTGCGGATGTTGATCGCTGTTTATACATTGCCAATCGTTTAAATAACCAGCCAGCCATATCGTCTGTTGACGGCAAACGTGTTAAAATGAAAGCGATTTGCAAGCCGGTCAGCAGGTGATGATATGGATCCCCTAACATTATTGGGCATAGCAACCACCAGCTATTCGGTGCTGAAAAAAGGCATTGCCGCCGGTAAAGAAATTGAAAGTATGGCTGGCGATCTTGGTCGCTGGATGGGTGCTATACAAAACATCAAAACACATCACGCCACAGCTAAATCACGCCGCTTCGGATCGGTTGAAGAAGAAGCACTTGAAAGTTTTGCCGCACTTAAAAAAGCTGAACAGATGGAAAATGAATTGCGTAATTTCGTGATCGGGCATTACGGGATGAACGCTTGGCAACAGATCATCCGGTTGCAAGGTGAAATCAGAAAACGCCGCAAAGAAGAAGAAGTTGCGCGGCAACAGTTTATAGATGATTTAATTATTTGGGGGTTGATTGCTGGCTGTATTGCACTGACACTAGGCGGTATCTTATGGGTAATTATGGCGATGTAATTGTCTGTCACTTTAGGCTTGATTGGTGAGCATATTGCCGCCGCTACCATATTGTCACTTGGGTGGCGAGTGTCTATGTGTCAGCAAAATTCGATAGATCTTTTGGCGTTTGATAATGACACCTTTTTACGCATTCAATGCAAGGCTTCGAACCCATATTTATCTAAAGGTCGTAGACAGCCGTCTTGCCATTTTCAGCTTGGTCTGGGCGGTCAGAAACGCCGCGCAACGCTTGAGGATTACGATATTGTCGCTCTGGTTAAGCCCGACACAAGATGCTGTCTGTTTATGCCCGTCACATCGGTGTTACAATACAAAACCAAACGGGTGTCACCGACACGGTTTACGGCTGAAAACGAAGCTGATAGCTGGCATAAATCGGTTGATGTCATTATGGAAATGAGGCGGTTGAATGGACTGGTCAAAATATCCTAATTTTAACGAACAGGAATTTGCTTGCAGTGAAACCGGCGAATGCAATATGTCGGCGGCATTTATGGCTAAACTGCAAGAACTGCGTGATGTGTATGGCCAGCCGATGACCATCACCAGCGGCTATAGAAGCCCAAAGCACAGCATCGAAGCCAGCAAGCCTACTGGCAAACTGTCAGTCCATACGCGCGGCTGTGCGGTCGATATAGCGTGCAACGGGCAACAGGCGCACGAACTGATGCGGCTGGCTTTCCAGATGGGATTTACCGGCATTGGCGTAGCGCAAAAAGGCAGTGCGCGGTTTGTGCATTTAGACACGTTTGGCGGCGCACCGCGCCCGAATGTTTGGAGTTATTGAGATGATACAAGCATTATTGCCAATGTTACAGCCAGCGATCAGCAAAGCTTTGGATATGATACCAGACCCTGCCGCTAAAGAAAAAGCGCGGCAACAGATGGAAAATGAAATACAAAAAGCAGAAAGCAGTTTTCGTGATTTTGTAGTTGCATATGAAGGGCGCGGCGATCAGGTTCATTGGTCAATACAAATTTTGCGCGGGTCTGTAAGACCGGTTATCACTTATGTTCTAGCTGGTGCGTTTATTTATGGGTTTTTGTCCAGAAATGTTGACAATGATGCAATGGAAATGCTTTGGCAGTTAAATCTGTTGTCATTGGGTTTTTGGTATGGCGAACGCGCTTTGAAAAATCTTGGCTTAGATATGAGCAAGAAAAAGAGCAGTTAAGACTGCTCTCTTTTTATACGTTCGATTAGCAACGCTTTTGGCGTGGTTGCTGTATTGCGCCGACCTAGCCGGTCAAGTGGCGGGGTTGCTTTTGGGATTTCCAAAGCGGCTTTGATTTCTTCTTTGGTCGGTACTTTCAAGATAGACGCCATACCCGC
>Ga0196905_1000400_pt1 | contig 17741 bp, 19 predicted proteins | sample CB_VirMetaG_3_FD_169098 | JGI IMG/M metagenome (GOLD analysis project Ga0196905, IMG submission 169098) | Freshwater to marine saline gradient viral communities from Chesapeake Bay - CB_1508_1S Viral MetaG (v3) (version 3) | ecosystem: Environmental > Aquatic > Marine > Coastal | place: USA... | reverse complement strand
ATACTTACCATTGGACGCCTTCTTAACGGGCATTAGAAACGCCCCTCCCAAACTCGGAACTGATTGAACTCATTAGACTGCATTTTCTTCTTAATGACTTCCTTCAGCGCCTCGCGGTCATTCCACTTCACGCCAGCCTCTTTAGCCCACTCCATAACGATATGGCTAGGCAAGACCCCGGCAAGTCTGTTCTCGCCGGTCATCCCAACGCCAGCATCCCGGTACAGCTTGTTCTGCTTTAGGATGGGATCGTTGTCATATACGCTTTCAACGACAAAGGTGCCGTCATTGTTGTTATGAAACTTCTCTTTAATCTTCATTGATTTCTACCTTCTTTGGACGCCCACGCCTCTTAATAGGCTCAACAACTGGCTCAACCCGGGTACCCTGAGCAATAGCCGTCTTATCAGATAGCTCAACAACATCCCCCCGGCGGTACTTCTTTCCGTCAATAAAAAGGGTAGTCATAACAACCTTGTATTTCATGTTCTCTCCGCAAATAAAAAAGGGGTGGAAAACCACCCCCTAATTATACCAGCCAAACTTAGCTAGTTGTGTTGTCAGCGATGATGCCTGAAGCCTTCTCGTTCTTACAAACGAGGGTAAGCTCAGTAACGACCTGACGAGTGGTGTTATCACCAGACTTGGCAAGTGCCACGTTCTTGGTAGGACGCAGTACACCAACAGCCCACATATCTGACTGCATGATGAATACGTCACGAGAACGGTTTTCACGGGTCGGCTCAAAGGTGATCTCACCCCATGGAGTCAGGTAGACAGCCATGTAGTTAGATACCTTGCCAGCTTCAGCAGAAATCTGTGAACGCTGGTTGTTGTTGCCGTCAAACGCGAGCGCCTTGTTCATCTGGAAGGCAGACAGGTAGCATACGTCTGGCTTACCACCCTGCTCCCAAATTGACTGCATAACAGAGTCAAACTTGGTCTGCGAGAACGCAGTCAGAGCAGTCACTTCATCGGTACGCGCATCAGTACCGTCACCCGTAGGATCAGCACCTTCGTTAGCACCAAAGTCAGTGTTGGTGATCATCCAAGCGGGAGCGCCTGCAAGCTCACGAGCAGTGGAGCTGTTGCCAGCAACGCGAGCGTTGTTGTCAAACAGAGCCTTCTCGATGTCGAGCTTCTGCTCTTTGGCGATCTTGAGGGTCTGGTATGCGATTTCAGCCGCACGACCAGCCTTCTTCAAGCCTTCGTCGGTGTCAGGTACAACAACCGCGTTCTTGAAGATTTGAGTGTAGTTACCCAAACGGCTAGTTGCACTGCGAGCTTCAGCAGTAGTCGCGTCACCTTCAATATGCGCGTTAGCCGCTGATGCACGAAGAGCATCGGTCTGCCACTCGTGGAACGTGTTGGCCGCTTTGACTTTCTGACAAGCAGAGTAAAACGGAGTTTCTTCGGGAGAAATGTCATAGATGACATCCTGTAAGTCTTCCCGGATTCCGACAGCATCATAGCTGTCGAAGGTGTTGGTTGGCTGTGCCATGATAATTACCTCTCATTGAGAATAAGTGAAAGAGCATCGTTAATGTTTCCGCTCTTCTTCAGTTTTTGTCGAGTTTGTCGCTCAGCGTTAGCATTTGACGCCGTTTTCTTTGCACCCGCTCTCACAGTTCTCTTAGGCTTTGGTTTGGCCTTCCTCTCTGCCTGCTTCTTGCCAGACATTAGTTCTTGATACTTGATCGCATCGTTAAGGACTCGGATGGCCCGGTGATCCATGACGGCACTAATCTCGTTAGGCTCATACCCGTAAATCTCTTGCCCCATCGTTACTAAACGGTCTCGGACTTGAGATGCCTTTTGAGGATCTGCGAACTCAGGAACAACCTGCTTCAACGTCTCCATCTCACGCTCTAAATAAGCTCGCTGTGCCGCCTGTTGAGCTTGGCTTTGCTGTTCAGCTATTTGCTGAAACTGACTCATTCGCTCGTTATATTCTTTAAGCTGATCGTCATACTTCAGTTTGGCTTCCATAAAACCTATGGGGTCAGACTCAAACATCTCTTTAGACGGTTCAGCAGGCGGTTGGGGTATTCCCCCTTGGATGGCCTGAGCCACCATCGCTCGCTCATTCATTAGGGCTTGGTAAACCAGCTCGGCTTGCTTACGCAAGTTAGCAGCTTCCTGCATACCCTTCTGGACATACTGTTGACCACTGTATCCTCGCTTGAGGTCATCTAGGCTTACCTGCTCTTCCTTGCCGTCTATTTTGACGGTGTATAGCTCAGGGGTAGATTCCTCTGCTTCGTCAGCGTCTTCGTCGTCCTCTTCTTCAACCTCTTCCTCTTCAGCGTCCTCACCTTCTGGTTCCTCTTCCGAGTCCTCCAGTTCGGCTGCTTCTTCGGTATCCTCTTCTACAACCTCCTCAACTTCTTCGGGCTGTAATAGGGATGAAATGGCTGATTCAATCGTTCCGTCAAGTTCAGTCGTTTCCACGGTACTGAGTCCTCAATCAAATTTAGTATCGAAAATCTTTTCATCCTGTAAGATGGTGGCCAATTGACCTTCGATTTTTGATAGCCCACGAACAATCTCGTGAGCAGTTTCCCGGTCTTCCTTGGAAGAGTGCGGGTTCAGAAAGATATTAGCCTGATCTTTCTTAATACTTTCTATTATATAACAAAAGACATCATCATTCTGTAAACGCCTAACGCCAGCGGCTAAATCCTTTACGTTCATACTCTAGGAGCCGCCTGCATCGCCTTAATGCGCTCAACGTCTACGGCAGTGCCGTACTTGCCAATAATCTCAGCCGCCTTGACTAGTAGGTCTTGATCCATCTTATCCCGCTCAAGATCGTCGTCCCTAGCAGACTGCTGTAGCTCCAATTGCAACTTAGCCATATCGTGCTGCTGTTGAGACTGGAGCTTCGCCATATCAGTCTGGGCCTTGGCCTGCGCCTTCATCATCTCAGCCTGTAGGTAGGCTTGAGCCTGCGCGTCCTGCTGGGGCTGTTGCTGTGATTGTTGGGCTTGCGCCATAAGCATTTGTTCGGTCTGAGCATTCATGGGTGAGAAGTACCGATTAGCATTTCTTAGCCCGTTAAGGGCTAGAATGTCAGACAAGGTGTTTCTGATTTGTGTGAGCGTCACTAAGCCATTAGCCGGGCCATACGCCTGTATAATCTGCGACTGCACTTGGAATGCCTGCATAAGCGCCGCTAGCTTTTGATCCTCTCGACCCGTACCTAATCCAACATTAACCGACACATCCATGCCGTAGTTCCAAGATCGCGGATCAACAGGAACGTAATCAGCACCCGATAAGCGCATCATTTCCTCTTCTTCTACGTTCTCGGCCATTACCTTTAGCATGAGCTTGAACATCTGGCGCATACCGCCCTCTGCCAGATTTCTCGCCATTACCTCTATCTGCCCAGCCTGAGCCTGTACGGTAGCTTGTACCGCTGCGGCAGTCGTAGACTGAAGGGCATCGGGAGAGAGGCCCGTGGACGCTTTAGTAACCCCTGTTTTGCCTTCAATCTCCAAATCAAAATACTGAAGGGCTGTTAGCGTTTGCCCCGCTACAAAGGGGATAGCCTGCGGCTGTATAGCGCCCGGCTGTTTTACCCGGATAATCCCGCCAATCTCATTGTTTAGGAGGTCGTCAATGTTGACCGCTCCATCAAGAATCTCAAGGCGTGGGTTATTGGTGAGGGCTACGTTATCCAGTACACCTCTAAGCATCGCGGTAGAGGCGTCCTGATCGTTAATAATCAGGTCGGCAACCGACCGTCCGTAAAAGGTGTGCGGCTCAGGATCAACCTCAAAGACAGCAAAAGGAATAAACCCGCATGACTCTCTGTCTAAGAGCTTGTATCCACTACCACCCAATGTCACTTTCTGGAGGGTTGGGATGCCAGTGCCGTCTACGTCAATCTTCATATAGACTTCAGTCACCGCCACTAAGCGCATTGAGGGGTCTTGAACATCCTCGTCAGAGTAGTCTTCTTCATACCCTCGACGCTCAAACTCCTCCACCTCAGAGAATGTATCGGAATGCTGAAGGCCGGTTAGCTTTGAGACCTCCTCAAAGTCATAGCCCATCTGAACTAGCTCACCAACACGCATCTCAGTGCGATGTGCAACACAATAAGCCGACTCTAAGTTTCTAGCATTACGGTCAACAAAAAACTCCTCTGGAGGCACAGACTCTATGCACATCTTCCCGGAGTCCTTGTAACGGGCCACCTTCAGATCGTAACGCGGAACCTCAACCTCCAGCCCCATTTCATCAATGGACATTTCTATCTTTACGGTCTCTTCGATGATCTCTACATCATCCTCTGCCGTAATGACGGAATACTCCATCTCATTAATATCGTGAAATTCGTAGGTTTCCTGCTCTTGATAGGTGTCCCAATAGACCTTAACAACGCCTACCTTCTTAACCATCGCATCATGGAATGCGTCATTTAGTACGCGATACCCATTCTGCTCGTTAAACTTATAGTGCATATATTCGGTAGCTTGCTCTGCCGCCTGTACATCTTCTGGGCCTGTGGGGACATACTCAACAGGCTTGTCCGTTGACAAGAAAACGCGCATTAAAGATGGCTTAATAGCTCGGATTGTGTCTCTAACCTTAGTCGCAACCACTTTAGAGCGACCATCCTCTTCGCCGATATCAACCTCACCATCAAAGTATCGCTGCGCCTTTATTCGGTCTTCAGCAATCTCTGACTCCACGAAATCAACTGCGTCAGAAACCGCCTCACGAGCAATTGATTCGATTTCTTGGTCTGTCATAGGCTTGAGCATTAATCTCTGCCCTCTTCAATTCTCTGTGCTGTTGGGCCTGCCTGAGATGCAACAACGCCTAGCAGGGTTCTTTTTTGTTCGTTAGAAAGTGATCGGTTCTGATAAATCAGCCTTGCAAGCCTTTGCTTATTCGCCGGGCTAGCAAGCAATGATCCGGTAGCCAAAATCAAGCCTGCAATCTGCTCAAAAGCCTCTCCAGAAATAGCAACTCCAGCACCGACAGCGCCGCCGATAGTTTGCTTTAACCCAACGGTCTGATTTTGACTCAACCTATTGACCGCCCTTGCAAGAGCCTCCTCGGCAGTTAATAGCTTAGATATATTCTTGCCAGTCGATCCATATTCTTGGACGGTATCCCTTAGAGCCTGTCTTGCGCCAGACGCAACCTCTTCTGTTATTTTCTTCGCAATCGGAGGCGCTACTGTGGGGACGTTATTCCAGTTGATCTGATCGTCTAAGTTTCTTCGCAAATCCAAAACCTGATTCGGAGTAAGCTCTCTAATGGGGCCAAGAGCGCTAATCCAATTCATTGTATAATTTTCAATCGTGTTAGCGTGTTCGGCAGCCAATGGATTTGTTTTTGGGTCACTTAATTGATCGCGCAATTCCTTTAACGGCTTTAATACATCAGAAACTGGAATCATCTTTCCAGATTCTTCGGCTGCATTAACAAGCCTCTCAAGCTCATTCGTTTGAGCGTCAATAGTTTTGTTGAGCTTAGTGAGGCCCTCTGGTGTTAGGGGGATTTGCTCTTGAAGCAATGTGTCAATAACCTCTGAGCGAACGCGACGGTTTCCCATACGTGTGCGCGGAGAGGTTCCCATCTTTAACCCGGTCTCATATTCTGATTCTGGAAACGAACGAATATATGGAATGTTTGATATCGCACCAAGACCCAGAGTGGTGGTGGCGGCAAGAGGATCAACGCCTTCAGCAATATCACCAATACGCCTTACCGCTTCAGCGCCGCCAGAAATTTTGGAAAGATTGGCTTTTTTCGCCGCTACTTTTGCGAGCTTCCCAGTCAGTTTTATTGGCAAACCAACCATAGAGATGTCACTCAAAAATCCTACCGGATCTGTATAGGCGGTTCTTAACGCGCTATAAGAACTTCCATATCTCTCTTTGTAGAATCCTTTAAGAGCATCTAGCCCCTCTCCAGTAAAAAGCAACTTAACGCCTTCAGCCATCATCTCGGGGTCTTTAAATACAGTAATCAGGTCTTCACCATACTGCATGGCAGACGGGCCGAAATTAGCTAAAGCGCCAGCAGTCGAATACCGTTCTCTTGGCGCTGTAATAGCCATATTTTCTTTAGGCATCAAAGCGCCGTACTGGGCATCAAGTTGCGCCAACAACTCTTCGTCGGTCATACGCCTTTTATCCTGTTGTATTCTTTGGCCCAACTAGAGGCGGCGGCTTCATTAGGGAAATTTCTTACGGTTCCGTTAAGCGTGACAGTTGTTCCGCTAGCCACGGCCTTCCCTTCAACGGCTGGTGCTTCTGGCTTGGTATACTCCGGCACTTCTATTGGGGAAAAATTCCTAATACCAATCTCCTCAAGGTATTTATAATTTCCAGCCTTAAGGTTTGAGTTATATTGGTCTACGGCTCTCGTTAGTGCCTTCCTTCTAATGTCAGTCAGCCTTCTAATTGACTCTTCTGTCATAGATGTCGTACCAGTCAGAACCGACCTTAAGAACTCTCTTTCTGCTGGCGTATCTAAACCTCTCGCACCAATGCCAAGCGCCGCAATAGCGTCAAACACATCTGCGCCTAGAAAAGCGTTTAAAAGTTGCGTGTCGGTTGCCCTTTTAGCCGCCTCTTCATCATTATTAAAGAACGCCTTTGCGCGATCCATTTGTAAACGGAATTGGTCAAACATACCCGTTATTGGCTCGCCAGAATCCAATACGCGGTATATTTCATCTAAATCCCGGATGCTTCCAACGGCTTTTTGAGCCGCTGTTATTTGTGCGGCATCTTGCTCGGCAAACAATTTTCCAGCGGCCCCATACAAGGCCGACTTTCCTTTGTCTCCAAGATCAATTGTAGTACCGCCAGACGATAAAACCTTATCAACAGCATCTTGTAACGGCAGATTAGGATCAGCAGACCTTACCAATGCCAACTTTTCCATAAATACCGAGGGTTGTCTTGGTTTGGCAAATTCTCTTGAGATTGCGCCTTGAACAAGTGCCGCCGCAAGCCTTGGGGAGTTAACCAACTGAGCCGCTTGCTCCTCGGTAACAACTCCGCGACTTTTCAAGTAGTCCACATACTGCTGGGTCTCTCTTTCGCTTTCCCTTTTCTTCCTAGATTCGGCTAGGTTAGCCGCTGCTAGCTGGGTAATCGGCCCTTGACCTCTAAGGGTCATACTGTCAAATCCTATTGCCAAGGTGTTGAGTATGTCTGCTAGGTCACGCCTATTCCCGGGGTCTTGAAAGTATGTCCCTATACGAGACATCAAGCCTTGTTTTTCCGGGGCAATGTAATCAGGCACACCCGTCTCAATAGGCGCTCGTGGCGCTAATGTCGGTGGCATCAGGTTATCGCCCATATCAGGCTCCATCATGCCTGCCGGAGATAAGAAGTTAGGGCCAAAGCCTAGCAAACCATTCATATCAATGTACCTTGCTATAATCTACGCGCAGATATCCATCGTCACCTTTAACAACGGCCTCTGGGTGAGTTTCTTTCAGTTCTTGTGCAATCACACCGTATGCTGGCTGCCAATCAACACCAATACGCTTGGCCTCATCATTCCATTCCCAAGTGTAGATGCTGTTGCCTCCAGCGGTTTTTCCTACCGGTTGAATGTTTTTCTTTAGCTGCCTATCACTCATAAAATAAGCAGCCAGTATTGTGGCACCAAGCTTGGCATAATCATATCCGCCCGGATCGTAGCTTTGTGATTGTCCCGTAAACGGCCCAAGCAATCCCTGCATCATCTGCAATGACTGGTAAGGCTGTTGCGTAAACTGCTGGAACTGACCCCTAGCCGCATTAATCAACTGTTGCTGTAATGCCTGTTGTTGAGCGCCAACCTGCGCCAAGCCACTCTGAACAGTCTGGCCCTGACCAAACCCAAGGTTAGCGATATTGGCTAATTGGCCGCCAGCGGCAAGGCGTTGACCGGCACCAGCAAGACCCGCCTGCTGATTCGCCAGCATAGCTTGTAACGCCATCTGCTGTGCTTGTAGTGCAGCCATTTGATTAGCGGTAGTGGCCTGCAATCCCATTTGCTGACCGAAACGCGCAGCCTGACCGCCTGCCGCCTGATTGGCCAGCGCGGCTTGTAGTGCGGCCTGCTGACCAGTAACGCCAAGTTGCTGATTAGCCATTTGCGCTCTGAGCATTTGAGCCACGTCAAATTGACCCAACTGACCCTTAAGAGCCTGATTAGCTAAAGCCGCCTGCATCTGTTGAGATCGACCAAATTGATCTGCCGCAGCCTGTGCCGCCTGATTCGCAAGATTGGCCTGCTGAGTCTGTGCCGCACCAAACTGAGCGGCCTGATTAGCCGCCGCGATATCCTGCAATGCGGCCTGTTGTGCCGTCTGAAAGCCTTGTTGCCGCAACCTAGAAGAGACATCACCCACATTACGAGCATAATCAGCAACTGTCTGGGCTTCCATTAATGCTTGTCGAGAGCCGCCAAATGCCCCCGCAGCACTAGCCTTTGCCGCCGCGATGTTTTGCTGTTGCTGTTGCGCTTCCCCCAGATCCCTAGTGACGTTAGAAATAACCTGACTTTCGTAGGGATTAAAGTAAGGAGAGAGATCCGTTCCTGCTAGCTGAGACGCCTGATACCCCTGACCCTCAACCATCATGGGAGAGTAAGCTCTAGGCGCTCCAACACGGCTATAACCTGCCGACATCGCCGTCCCGGGGCGGTAGCTAATCGCATATTGGCCGTAATCTCCGGGCTGTACCATTTGGGGAGCGTAGCCAAACTGCGTCCCAATCATAGGCGCTTGGAAATTAGGATTGACCATCATAGGCTGGTAGAACATCCCAGCCATTGCGCCCTCTCCAGCCGCACCTAATCCTTGTGCGGTTTGCTCAAATACGTTACCTGATGCGCCCATTGTCTTGTCCTATGCAAATTGCGCCATGCGATTAAGCAGGCCAGAGGGTATTCCGCCTTGAGAAAATCTATCGCTTAGGCTGTTAATTAACCGATCCCTTTCTTGTGACGAAAGTCCTGCGGGGTTTAATGCTGGGGATTGCTTACCAACAAACATTGGCTGCATTCCATAGCCCGGGGGAACGGCAAAAGATGGGCCGCCCGTTGGCACTATTTTTTGCGGACTAAACATCTGCCCCATTTGCGGAGGCTGATTCATAGGCTGGCCACTGTGCTGAGGCAACATCGGTTGGTATTGGTCAAAGTTTGGCCGCAGGAATTGTCCCGGTGGCATCATTGGAGTAGGTGTTAAGTTTGCTGGAGCGCCCATAATAATTTACCCAAAAAATCCGCTGCTGAAGTATCTAGCGTAATCAAAGTCTGCTGGCAGACCGCCAAAGCTAGGCTGTTTTGAATAGATTTGACCCTCATATCCTGCCGGGTAGTAGTAAGGCAGATTCTCGCTATCCGTAACTGGATACATCTGTCGGTACATATCCATGTAGTTAGGTGCTAGGGTCTCAAGATTAGCAACCGACTGCTGGAATAGAGGGAGAGAAGAATGTCCCCGAACCCCGCCACCGTAATTCGTGGCATCCATAAACCCACCTCTGAATGCGCCCCCGGCTGTTGGATCGCCAACAATTCGCGGGGTTTGGCCTTTGCCGATAATCCCATACGCCTCTGCCGCCTTTCCTGCGCTTTGCATAGCCGCGACCTGAGCCGGGGTAAATGCCGCTACATCTGGCCCAGAATAGGGCGCATAAGGCATATCGGCTGCTATCCGCCCTTTTCTAACTAGATCCCTAGCAGCGCCTTCCGCATAATATGGAAACTCTACTTGAGCGCTTTTTGTTCCGCCTTTTCCACCAGACATATTAGAAATCCTTACCCATCGTTGTATGGGCCTCTCTAAAGCCCTTTTGCTTTAAAACTTTAGACCATCCCTTACGCCCAGCCATTGAAAAGGCTGTGCATCCATTGACCTCTGCAAATGCTTTTGCTGACTCTTCCATATCTAATATGGTCTCTAGATTTCCCCCAGCTAAGAAGATATGCAAAACCTTCTTTTTTGGGTACCGTATTATTTCCGTTACAGCACACGCATCTTCAGCGGGCCAAAACTGCATAGCCCCAGTCTTTACGGACTCAACGATATCCTGATAATCGTGGGTTCCTCCGCTGTACTCTAACGCGGCCTCAATCCACTTCCGGCATCGTTGCATTTCAGCATCAAGTCCCATTATACCACTCGCTATTGACTAATTCTCACAATGCTTAATGTTGTTGATGGCGCAGCAGGCTCGCCCGCAATTGAACCCGAAACCGCCGCCAAACTACCGCTTGTATTGTCCACTGCCGCCATTGCCTGCAATGTGTCGCCAGCACTCACCGTAAATAGGGCTGTTCTTGACACCACCAGCACTGCGTTGTTTTGATGCAAGGCATTTTTCATGGTGCTGTTTGGAGCGTCAGACCCATTAACTCTAGGCCAAAAGGCAAAATTCACGGTTGATGACGACGATGACGTAATTTGAGCAGAAAACGAGACCATGTATTTACCAGCCTCTTCAAACGTAATCTCAGATCCAGATATCGTAAGGCCAGTGTTGTTTGAATCTGCCGTGTATGTAAGCGCAGTTGCCGTATTAGCCGTAAACGTGATGTTTGAAGAGTTGTAAAAAAATCCATAACCGTCTGCCAGCACGATTTGGCGAAACTCATTATTCTTCGATACAACCGGGTAGCCTGCTGTATCCCAAAGGATAATCCCGTCATTTTGTGCCGAGTCATTGCTTTCCTTAAAACCTAACTTTGGCTTAACCCGGAGAAGGTAATCGGAGAGGGATTCAGCCCATTCCTCATTATCCCCAGAATAGGGTGGTGGAGCCTCAATCTGACTCACCGATAACCGCCTTCTTTCATGCGTAACGCCATACGTCCAACACGCCAGTTTGCCGCCACATCACCCTCTACCCTCATCCTGACCTGACGCCCAGTAAATCTAACGTCTGTCGGGTTCCCGGTAGTATATGGCCCATGAGTGGTCTCAGCGCCGTTAGGGTAAAGGCGCGTCTTAAAGTAAACATCGGCCTCGTCCTGAGTACCCTCTTCTGGGATCAGGCTATTGGCTTTTAAGACCTTGTTCCCTTCGTTAAGTCTTAGAGGCCCAGTCTCCGCATACGCGCTAGAACCGCCGTGGTTATACCCTTTCTCGTGCCGGTAAAAATACCCATCAGTGTCGATATAGTGAGGATTAGTGAAGACCCCAGAATCGACACCGGCAGAGCGAACGAGAGCGCCGATACTCCAATGATTCTCAGCGTAATCAAAGACAACGTATCTATCATTTTCCAGACTCCCGGAAGAGGGGTAAAACCACCAAATCTCATGGTGCTTCTGATTTGCAACGCAAAACGCGCTTTCAATTTCCTCGTGGTTGATGTCACTGAAAACATGGTCATGGACATCGCAAGGGATTGGGGTAACCGTTGAGCCGTTGTAAGTAAAGAAAGACGTTTCGCCCATCCAGAATGCCATTCCCGACACTGAGGTGCTAAGCAAGGGGCCAGCAACTCCACAAGCAGATGCCACCCGCTGGAATCCGTAAACTGTCGGCGGCCCCTGATATGTGGCTATATGCGCGTCTGTTGTCGTTAAGATAAGGGTTCTGCCTCTTACCTTCTCAGCGCATACAATGTTGCCGTTGGTCTGTAGCTCTATGTCACCCGCTTCGTTTGTTTTCGATGGCAGCCAGTCTGTAATGTCTTCCCGGTCACACCACTGTATTTTTCTTGGATTTCCACCAGCACCGAGAACGAACAAGAATCGCTCCGCCGTTACGATAATGCCGATATTTCCAGTTGGCACTGTGCCAGAGCTTGGGGTTATTGCGGCTGCTTCTTGTGCCAAATCAAGCTCCCAATACCAAATTTTTTTATCAAAAGAAGAGAGGGCAACCAAATCCTCCCCCCAGTTGTCTAACGTCCATGTTGTAGGGCCGACAGTTTGACCATCACTGACTCTAGCAACGCCGTATGCTCCCTCGTTATAATCTTTGCCGCCATAACCAAGATTTTCGTCGGCATTGAGGTTTCCGGGGGTAAGCGCAGTTGGCGTAGTTGGCGTGATATCAGTAAGTGTGCCACCACCATCTAAAACGTATAGCTTGTCAAAAGTGCCGGTGGCTATATAGGGAATACCGCCGTTTGTATACCAAGAGTGCGCTCCTCGACATATCCGGTCTCCTGTAACCTGCACACCAGAAACCTGCTCCCATCCGCCAATAGGATGAAGTACACCGTTAGTCCAGCGAACAAAGTTAACATCTCTCCAGCGCCCAGATGATTGCGAGTCTGTGCCGTGATTAACTACGCCCGGCGGGACATTGATTGCGACAAGATCAATGGTCATGCTCGGCTTATAACCTCTAGCTTGATGTTTTTTATCCTTGTTCCAATATATGGTAGCGGCATATCAGGAAATGGCGGGTTTGGCGGCAAATACTCTTCGTCCATTGAAAAATCAAAATACAGCCTAATCCCTGCCGTGTACCCTGTCGGTATTGTAAAATCATGACTAAAAGACCCTATAGGGCTTACTAAAAGACTTTCTCCAGCATTACTTTCGCTTTCGATTACTAATCGCAAGCTATTCGCTGTATCTGAAATGGGGCTTGGTTCTTGACTATATGTCCTTATCGTCATGGTTTGGGCAAAATCATTTATTTCATCATTAAATTCGCTGCCATTATACCAGTCAACCTCTCCGCTACACCTAAACACATCACCAGCAACAATAGGCTTTGATTCTGATGGCTCAATAAAGACAATGGCTCTTCGCCTTGACGTTAAGTCATCTGAAGAGTAATGCGCCCAATACAAATAATCTCCATCCACCCCATCACTTTCTTGCGTTGTGTTTGTGTCAGAAAAAAATTGAAATCCAGAGCCTTCTATTGAATTGTCCTGCTCAAAATAGGTGCTAGCAAGCCCACTAGAACCGGATAACATCATGTTATGACGCATTAGCTAGATGTCCCTATGAATGACCCGTATAAGGTGCCGCCTACATTCCACAGATGAACCCAATTTGTACCCGTCCCCGATAATGTTGGGGCTGACCCGCCAATCCAATCCATTGTCGGGAAGCTCACCGTATAGGAACCAACACTCGTGATTCTTAAGGTGACAAACTCACCACTCTCAAGGCTTGAGGACAGTGTTAAATTCCCAGTCACGGCAATGGTCTGAATTGTTCCGTTATCGGGTTCAATTATGAGCGTCCCGAAGCCTGCTAGCCCGGTATAAACGGTCTCAGCAACACCACCGGCAAATGTAATCGTTTGAGCCGTGATGGTTACAGGGTTACTGTCGGCGTCAGTGTTAGTGATTGTTATGCCGTCAACAGTGTAGTTGTCGATATTAATCTTTGTGGTGTTAGTGTTGCTTAAAATCTCATCAACTTTTTGCCAGTTATTATTGAGATATTCACCCCAATCATCGGTATCCGCCCCAACTTGAGGGCGAGAAAACACCATATCACCTGTAGTGTCAGTTGCCATTTTTTAGCTCCAAGTATTAGTAGGCTCTATTATATCTGTCCAAGCCTCTGATGGCTCTGCCAAATTTAGCCAAGCATTAGTAGGCTCTATTATATCTGTCCAAGCCTCTGATGGTTCTGTTGAATTTAGCCACGAATCAAGATCGCCATCCGCATATCCCTCCACCCAGTACAAAGGCAAGACATAATAAAGATCAGTTTCATTCCAAGTGGCGTCTGGAATCATTCTTCTTCAGATTCTTCAGTTGGAACCTGCGGCTGCGCTTGCTGTTTGATCTTAACGATCAAGGGCCATGCGCCCGTCTTAGTCGGCAGATCGCCCAAGACCTGTAAAATAGCGTTCACTTCTTCAACGGTTAGCTCTAATTTTACCACGGTACGCCTGTCCCTCTTGTTGGAGTTGCCTTTTCTGCAATCTGTGCATCAATAGAATTTTGAATGCGGTCTACGGGAGTTTCCTCGCCTTCAGCGGTATTAGCAATCATGTCTGCCGTCATCCAAGACAACACCGTAAACTCGTCTAGGTTATCCCAGTCCGTAAAGTTGTCAGGGTCAGGCGCAGGCAGGCTGTGAGTGCCGTAAGATGAACCGCTGTTGCCGTTCTCATCTTCTTTAGAGCAACGCCAGTGTACGGTGGTGACTACGTTAGCCAGACCGTCTTGTGATACGGCGTAGTCCATTGCCGAGATTTTCCATGTGTAGGACATTTTATGCTCCTTTGAGTGCCGCTACTTCGGCTTGTAATGCTTCAATCATTGCTTGTTGCTCTTGGATGGCTTTGAGCATCGCAAAATTTAAATCGGTGGTGTAGACAGCATCCCGCGTAGTCTCATCATCCAAAGAATACGCATCCTTTTGAACAAGCTCTGGCGCGACAGCTTCAACTTCTTGACTGATAACACCTAAATGATGCTTGCCGCCATCTTCTTCGTGGTTGTACCTAAAGTTTCGTACGGGTATCTGACAAAGTTTGGCTAAATAGTCGCCAGAATCAACAATGTCCTTTTTGGTTCTCCTGTCCGAAAGGTTTGAATTATTTGCCGAGAAGTTTGCAATACCGCCATTGCTCTTTACATAGAATCTATATTGACTGGCGGTTGAATTATAGTAGTGGAAAGTGTTAGTAGCTGTTCCAGTTAACGAGACAAACATTTGTCCATCTTGCTTAATCTCAAAGCCGTCAACGGACAAATCCCCCGAGGCAGTCTTACCAACCAGCAAGTCGCCGTTGGAGGTGAGAGTTAATCTATCTGCTCCATTACCATAAAATCGAATATCGTTTGAGCTAGTTGGTTGATAAAGCGACCAATTGATACCACTTGTACCTCCATATAGGCTTAATCCGACTTCACCAGCACTTTGAGAGTTTCTTCTGATGGCTACGTAAGTCGATCCTGATGCAGTAGCAATATCTAATTTAACTGAAGGCGTAACGCCAATACCAACGTTGCCGCCGTCAGTGACAGTCATTAGCGTACTACCAGCAAACGACTGGAAGGCGTGAGCGCCAGTAGCCCCCGCTCTTGGAGGTCTGTGTAGGAATCCCCAGTTTGCGTCTGTGTAGCCTAAAGCACCAGCGGCATAGGTTCCTGCCGTGTCCGTTATGTTTATAGTTCCGTCAACACACAGCTTGCCGCTTGTTGGGCTTGTTACACCAATCCCCACGTTGCCGCTGGAGTCGATGCGCATACGCTCGCCATCTACTGAGTCGAAGATATAGCCACTATACCCAGATTGTTGACCATAAAATCTAAACAGCCCTCCAACGCTTTGCCGCCCAAGTTCATAGCGAAACCCTGTAGCACCGCCAAGCTCTAGCTGAGAGGTTGTAACTCCATCGTTTCTGACAACAAGTTTGCTAGTAGGATTCGTCTCAGAAATCCCCACGTTGCCTAATCCATTAACAACAAACTTAGATACACCCGCAACCTGACAGTCGAGAACTTTTGTTCCTGATCCAGCTCCAAGCGTATTCAACCGGAGTACATCAGACGCTACTGCGTTTTCGTTGTTGAAGTAAACTAAATCGTCTCCTGTTACGTTTTTAGAAACAGTTAACGTGTTGCTAAAGTTAGTCGTGCCAATCCCCACGTTGCCGCTGGCATTTATGGTCATTTTCGGAGTTCCAGAACCAGAACCCGTTGTGAACGACATTGTTGCAGTCGCTGTTGCTGTGTTGGAAATGTCTAGGTTTGCACCAGAATGCTCAAACCGAGCAACAGAGGCACCCGCTCCGTCATACATACGAATGCGAGCATCGGAGCCATCTCCGGTAATATCAAGCTCTTCTGACGGTGTGCTGTCATTAATACCCACCCGATTATTCGTAGAGTCAACGTACAGCGTGCTGGTGTCTACGGTGAGGTCGCCTGAGATGGCTGTGTTACCGCTTGAGTCGATAGTCAAATAGCTACCAGCAGAGTTGCCACCAAACTGAAAGCCTGCGTCTAACGTAGACCCGTCACTACTAATAAATACAGACTCAAACCGAGAATATGGAGTAAGACCACCACCAGAGCGATTGTCTTCTAGTATTTTTAAAATCTGTTGCGCGTTTGTTGGACCGGTAAGGAATGTTTCAAATCTACCAACTTCTAATTCAGCCGCAACTGCGGTACTTTTTCTTGCGTGAAAAGGAGCTTGGGGTGCTGTTACGCCAATTCCAACCTCTTGGCTAGAATCAATCGTAATCGCTGTGCTTGTGGCGTTATCGTCAATGCCTGTGGAGGTAAGGTTTCCAGAAACATTTATCGCATGGCTGAAATTAAACTTGTCATCCGTCGCATCCCACAGAATTGTTGCATCTGTAGTTGAATTGACAGCATCTTGAATTGTAATCCCCGCGCCATCAGCACTAACTGACGAATCCCCCGAGCTGTAATTAAGGGTTATATTCTTATCTTCTACATTGAGATTTGCTGTATTTATTGTTGTGGTAGTGCCTTGAACGGTCAGGTTTCCGCTAATAGTAAGATCACCGCCAACAGTCTCATCACCAGTAACAATAAGGTTTTCCCCTGTCGTCACCTGACCAGAATCGGTAATTGACAGCGCCGTTGTTGTTGCCGCTTGCGATGCCTTAAATGCCGGTGCTTCAATACCGTCCGGGGTAATAGAGGCAAGAGTAGTTTCACTGCCAGTGCCTCCATTGGCCCTTGATACAAAGACAAAACTTCCTACTCCGCTTGTAGATCCTCCGCTGGTGTAAGAAGTAAACTTACCCCCGGAAGTAGCGCCTCCCGGAACAGCCGCAATCTCAAATTCTTGGTCGCTATAGTCTGAGGCTTGCGACAACAACTTTATCCTAGAAGTTCCCTTAACTAAATTTGTCGCGGTTGACTCAATTGTTAAGGTAGCCAAGTCCCCTGCTGATACGCCTTTTACATGAAGTTCAGTTGAAGGTGTTAAAGTGTTTATGCCAACCCGGTCTTCTGACGCATCAACCGCAAGAGTATCTACATCTACCCTAAAGTCAGTTCCGCTAAATTGACCAACCTGAACAATGCCGCTAGTATCTATTTGAAGTTCTGCCGTTACCTTGTCTTCATTTCCGCTATGAATAGACACCGCACCAGAATTAAAAAAATGAGCGCCGCTTCCATCCGTGTAGTTTTGTATGAAAGCGCCTCCGGTTGGGCCAGCGGTAGACCCAAGGCGATTAAGGCGAGTTCCTTCTCCAAGCCACTCTAGGTGAGCATATTGCTTTGTAAGCTGTACGTGTTCGTTAGCGTCAATGGTAAGTGCTGTTTCTGTGGCGTTATCGTCTATGCCTGTAGAGGTGAATCCCGTCAGAGTTCCAACGGATGTGATATTCGGCTGTGCCGCAGTTGTCAGTGTTGCCGCAATGCCAGAGTCCGTTATAGTCAGCTTTGTGCTTGTGGCGTTATCGTCGATGCCTGTGGAGGTAAAGCCATCGCAATCCAAATTTCCGCGTATAGAGGTGTTAGCGCCCACCGTAAGCCCGACAGACAAAGGGAGAGCTGGATTAAAAAACTGAGCGTCATCTATGCCAATGGTTAGCTGGGTACTTGTGGCGTTATCGTCAATGCCTGTTGAAGTAAAGCCTGAGACGCTAGTAGTGCCTAATGTGGAAGTCCCGGTAACGGTTATAGAGCCTAGCGTTGCATCATCGCCAGACTGATACTTGTCGTTGTTTAGGTTATTAAAGTTTGCATCAACTTCATCGTGAGTTAAGGGCGAGCCTTTACCGGATCTAGTGGTGATATCGCTCATCCAAGACCTCTAACTTTTAGTTTTAATCCAGTGCCGGAAAA
>Ga0196905_1000398_pt1 | contig 17766 bp, 30 predicted proteins | sample CB_VirMetaG_3_FD_169098 | JGI IMG/M metagenome (GOLD analysis project Ga0196905, IMG submission 169098) | Freshwater to marine saline gradient viral communities from Chesapeake Bay - CB_1508_1S Viral MetaG (v3) (version 3) | ecosystem: Environmental > Aquatic > Marine > Coastal | place: USA... | reverse complement strand
GGCTGAATATGGATAAGAAAAAGGGCAACTAGCGTTGCCCCTTCACCTTTATTTTTATAGTCATATTCTTGGCTGTGGTTGGCCTGTTCGTCCGGCCAAGGCTGTCAAGCGGCGGCGTTGCCTTTGGGATCTGCAACGCCTGCTTGATTTCCTCTTTTGTTGGCACCCTCATTTGACCACCCTGATGCCGCGATGGCGTCCGGGTGGAACCTCAATGCGTCCAGCCTCAGTCAGATGCACAAGGTGTTTAACGACTGCCGTGCGGCTTCGGCCCACCATTGCCGCTATTTCGCTCTGTGACGGCGGGTAGGGATTGTTGGCAGTGTATGAAACTATCGCATCATAGACGCGCTCAGTGGCGCTTAAATCGCGTGGACGGGGCATTAGTTCAACTCCTTTATCGTTAATGTTTTTTGACGCACGACACTTTCGGGCTTGGCCGGGACAAGCCTCTCAGGCTGTGCCTTGAAGCGGCGCTCCGGCCAAGTGACTTTGATCATCTGATTGCCGACAGTGCCGATGGCCTCTTTGTGTGACCCCATCATCTGCATGATTGCGGCACTGGCCTCATCAATGTCCTGTTCCGCCGCCGCCTTGTTGCGCTTGGCTACGACTAGCTGGTTCAGCCAGTCACGCGCCTCTTCGCTTGCCAGTTCGATGGGCGGTGCCGCATCATCGACACGGCTGTATGCGGTGGCCGCATCTTCGGCGCTGACTGGCTCATACCAGTCTTTGTTTTTGCGGCGCTGTTCAAAGTCATGCACCGCCTGCATGATGCGGGACTGCACAGCAGGGTCAGCCTGATAAACGAAGGTGCGTAATTCACTGCCCCGGTACAGTACGCAGACAGCGCCCCACTTGTACCCGGCACACATCATCTGAGCCTGCAACTGCAACGGGCCGCGATAGGCCGGGGGCAAATCTTCCGGCGGCGCTTGTGTCGTCTTAGCTTCAAGACAGCCAAGGCCGCTGATATCAACGCGGTGAGCGCCGGGCGTGTAGATGCCCTTGTTCATGTCAGCGATGATGTCACCCTTGCCACACCCAACGCCATCAAGTGACGCGGCCAGTGGCAGGTGATCGTGCTTGACCGCCTCAGAAAATTCCAATTCAACATTGGTCAGGCCAAGGCGCTTTGCGGCTTCGGTCAACACAACGGGTTCCAGCATGTCACCCCACGCCATATTTTCATTGGGCGGTATGCGCGTTGGCTCACCGCCCTCATCAATGCGGATCATCTCAGCCAGCAGATCATTCTGCGTCTGGTACGGTGATGCGTTCAGCAACACTGGTATGCGTGATGCCGACAGCATCCAATCTGGTGTAAGTTTTCCAACCATTAGTTTGTCCCCCCTAGTTTGACCATCAAGGCCCACACGTTCCATTCATCTGTGACGATATTAGTCAGGCCAGCAATCGCCACAGTCATTAAAAACATAAACCCGAAAAATTCTTTGACCATTTTTAGTCTCCCTTTACTGTGCAGAAATTTCACTAAGATATGCGTCAACATCCTCAATGGCGCTCAATGCGTTTTCAAGATTGATGACAGCCTCACCAGCAATCTCACCCTTGCTGGAATATTTTAAATTGTCAGGCATATTTTCGTATGCCTCTTCCTCACCTTCATGCACCTCTTCAATGATGGCCCAAGCTTGAGCCACCAAAGAATTTGCATGAACGATTGCGTCACGGCGTTTTTTATTCATATCAATTCCCCATTGCAGTTATCAAATTACGCACGCTGGTTGCGTGCCACGCACCACCCATAGCAGATGGTATGCCAGCCTCATTAAGCTTGCTGGCTACGGCCCGGAGTGACGCACCAGCGTCACGCAGGGCAGTAATGATTGGCATTGCCTTGGCGGCAACGCGCTGTGTCTTTTCGCGCCGGGCGGCACCTGATGCCAGACCGCCAGCGCGTGGGTTTGGACAGCCAAGCTTGACGCCACGCGCCTTGGCGGCGGCGAGGGCGTCCTTGGTGCGCTTGCTGATCTTCTCAGCCTCATCCTCATTGATACACGCCTCAATGTGCAGGCGGAACTTGTCGGCGTGTGGGTTGTCGGCAATGACAAACGGCACACCACTTTCAATAAGCTGGGCGATGAATAAAACTTTACGGGCCAAGCGGTCTTGCTTGGCAACAACTAGGATGGCGTCAGACTGCTTGGCGTAGGCCAGCGCTTCAGCCATCACCGGGCGCGTGTCATTGCGGCCACTCTCAACCTCAATGAACTCAGCAATGATAGGATTATCTTTGGCAAAGTCAGACACCAGCGCCTGCTGGGCTTCGAGGCCAAGGCCGGATTGGCCTTGGCGCTTTGTGGACACACGATAGTAAGCAACGTATTTGGTCATATCAATCTCCCTTGGTTGGGGCGGGGCCGTTAGGCCACCGCGTCTACAAATGATCTAATTGCGTCGCGATGCTCGACAAGCGATGACTTGTCCCACACCAAACCCAGAAGCCAATACCCTGCAACCTCATTATCTGATGGGTCTGGCATATCGTCGTGCAAATCCATAATAAGATTGCACAGATCACTCGACGCCTCTGAGCCTGCCGGCAAATTGTCCTGTCTCCAGATTTCAATTTTGTCTAACAGTGTCATTTTAGTCTCCCTGTTTGGTGTCAATAATGATTATATACACCATCTACCAGTGTGGTACAAGGGTGGCTGTGTATGTTTTTGCACAAAAAATGACAAGTGATTGAAAACAAACGAAAGAAAGTTGATATGGCACCCACGACACAGGCGCATTTCAGACTGCGAAATACCACAATGGACAAATTACGGGCCGCGCTTGACGTGTCAGCGCACCGCTCAATGGCCGCATTGGCCGATGATATTTTAGACCAAGCGCTGGACAAGATGCTGGCAGAAAAGCCAGCGTTTGACGCGGCTGGTGCATTGCGCGGGATCAGGCGCGATGGTTAATGGGCGCAACAAGGGCGCGAATTTTGAGCGGGACTTGGCGAAGATCCTGTTGGATGAACTGGGCCTGACCTTTAAGCGCGACATAGAGCAATATAGAGAGGCAGAACACGGCGATCTGATCTGTGTCGATATGCCTGACTTTCCATTCAGCATTGAGGCGAAGCGCCGCCGCGCCGGCTACGGCATAAACCCTCAGTGGTGGTCACAAACGTGCGACAGTGCGTTGGCAACAAACAGGCTACCATTGCTGGTCTACAAATATGACCGATTGCCGATCCGCTGGCGTTTCCCGGTTGCGGCTATCGTTGGCATGTCTGACTTTGTGCCAGCCGGGGATCTGACAGAGCAGTACGACTGGCGCTACGCTGTTGAGTGCGACACGATGACGGCGATGATGATTGTGCGGGAACATTTGGCTGATGCGTAAGATGTATGAGACAGACGCTGACCGCGTCAAAGAACACGCGCTGGCTGAAGCATTCGCCGCGCACGGCTATGACTTTTACAAACTGCCATTGCAATATCGGCTGGACTTTCTTGTGTTGAAGGGCGATAAGCCAAAGGCGTTTGTTGAGGTCAAGCACCGCACATGCCACATGTTCAAATACCCAACGGCTATGGTGAGCCTGTCAAAAGTGTTGCAAGCGAGACTGCTGACGCAACACACTGGCCTGCCAAGCTATCTATTAAATGTTTACACAGATAATATCGTCAGGTTTGATTTTGCCGGCGATTATGAATTGGGAAAGGGCGGCAGGTCTGACCGGGGCGATGCCCAAGACGCAGACGTGTGTGCCTATTTCCCAGTCGGTGCCGCAACCGTTTTGCGGTAGTTCTAAAGTTGAATGGAGAAAATCAATGGCTTTAGGTTTCACAGAAAGTTCTAATTCGGGTGGTGGGGATTTCCTGCCGATTGTTAAATACAGCGCCAAGGACGGCTCATTCGTCCGGCAAGATCGGCACCAAGCGCCTGATGGCACTTGGGAAAAGAGCGAAACTGAAATGGACATGCCAATAAAAGTGGTGATGGATTTGGACACGATTGAGGTTGGCTTCATTGCATTTACCGCCAACGGGCCAGACTTTCGTTTGGTTCAAGTCGGTGAGCCAATGCCACAACAGCCATCGCCTGACCACAAAGAGGGTTTCCGCATCCGCCTCTACAATAAAGAGATCGGCCTGCGTGAAATGTCATCATCGTCAAAGATTGTACGCAATCAGATGAATGACCTGCATGATGCGTTCCTCGCCGGGAAGGCTGACAACCCCGGCAAACTGCCAGTCGTGGAGATCACTGGTAGTGACCGCATCCAGATCGAAACTAAGGCGCAAGGCACACAGACGTTTCGGTCACCCAAGTGGTCAATCTCTGGCTGGATTGAGCGGCCAGAGGGTATGAACCAAGGCGCGTCAGCGCCAGCAGAACCCGCACAGGCAGTGTCAGCGCCGCCTGTCACACCCGCAAGCGCAGGCGCAGACCTGTTCTAGTGCGGTAGCGCCCGGCGGGGTTTCCTCCCTTCCCCGCCGGGCGCGTCTTTCGGGTGAAAGGGGGTGAGGTAGTACGATGAATTTTTATAAATTACCAGACGGCAACGTGCAGATTAGTTTCTCTGGGGGGAGAACGTCTGCATATATGCTGTATCACATATTGCAAGCAAATGGTGATCTGCCAGAGCGGTGCCAAGTTATGTTTGCAAACACCGGGCGTGAAATGCCACAGACGCTAGATTTTGTGCATGAGTGTTCAGAAAAATGGGGCGTCAACATTGTGTGGATAGAGTATGACCGCAAAGACAATAGGGCATCATACCGCGTTACAGGTTATAAAAACGCAAGCAAAAACGGTGAACCATTTGAGGTTTTGTTGAAAGCAAAAAAATATCTGCCAAACATTGTGACGCGCTTTTGCACAACGGATTTGAAGATACGCCCAATGAAGAGGTATTTGGTAAATGATTTGGGCTGGAAGCATTGGTCGGCGGCAGTAGGCATACGCGCTGATGAACAACGCCGCGCCAAAACAGATAGTAAAGACCGTTGGTCATACTGGTATCCACTGTTAGATGACGGCGTCACAAAAAGAGAAATATCGCAGTTTTGGAAAAAGCAAAATTTCGATTTGCGGCTAGATAACGTGGCCGGGAAAACGCCGCTTGGTAATTGCGATTTTTGTTTTCTAAAGAGCGAAGCAATATTGGCGTCAATGGCGAAGCAATATCCTGATCGCGCTGAATGGTGGATTAGGATGGAACAACAAACAGGCTCAACATTTCGCAAAGACAGGAACCTGATAGAGTTTGTTGATTTTGTGCAAAGGCAATCCGATTGGGTGTTTGATGAAGAGGGTTACTTTTGCCAAAAGGACGGGGGGGATTGTGTGATATGACGAATATAGCGGCATACATAGAACAGGTTGCACGGCACTATTTGGGTGAGCCGAATGCCAAACTGTCAAAAGGGAATGAGTTGCGCTGGGGGACACACGGCTCATTTAGTGTGAGCAAGCGCGGCACTTGGTTTGATCACGAAAACGGCGTGGGTGGCGGCGTTGTCGATCTGGTGCGGATGTTTGAGCCAGCCAGTATCAATGGCAATATCCCGGACGTATTGGAAAAGAAATTTGGTATAGCCAAGCGGGTACAGCCAACGCTGACCCCGGCAAAGTATTTGGCCCGTGAATACAGCTATTACGGGCCTGACGGTGATTTGCTGTTCCAAGTGCAACGCTTTGAACCCAAGTCGTTCAGACAGCGCCGCCCTGATGGCAAGGGTGGCTGGCTGTACAATATGGATGGCGTCACAGCCGTGCCATACAACCTAGTTGGCATGATACAGAACCCAGACGCGCCAGTGTTTGTTGTCGAGGGTGAGAAATGCGCCGACAGGCTAAACCAGTTGGGCGTGGTGGCGACAACCAATCACGGCGGCGCAAAGAACTGGAAGCCAGACATCAATCAGTATTTCGCTGATCGCAATGTCATAGTCATACCTGACGCCGATGAGGCTGGGCAGGCACACGCTGATGTGGTGGTCAGTCAGCTTTACCCGGTGGTGAAGCGCATCAAGCGCGTCAGCCTGCCGGGGCTGACTGACAAGCAAGACGTGTTCGACTGGCTTAATGATCACAGCCCCAGCGAATTGATGGCGCTAGTTAAAGAGACACCAGCCATTGAGCAAGAGCCGGACAAGGCGGAGCCAGTTGACAAGCCGGACGTGTTTGAAACCTACGACATAGACTACCTACGCAACATGCCACCAATCGAATGGCTGGTTGACGGCATCGTGACCAAGCACGGTTTCTCTGTGCTGTATGGTGCGCCGGGCATTGGTAAGTCATTCCTGTCAATCGACTGGGCGTTGTCGATAACATACGGGCGGCAGTGGCACAGCCGGGCCACAAGGCAGGGTGCCGTGCTTTACATCGCGGCAGAGGGCGTTGGTGGCCTTGGCAAGCGGATCAAGGCGTGGCAGTCACACAACGACACACACGGCACCACGCCATTCTATGTGCTACCAATGGCGGTCAAGTTGTTAGACCCGCCGGATCTGGAAAAGCTGTTACGCACAATCGACAATTTCAAACAGGATTTCAGCTTGATTGTTATTGACACAGTGGCCCGGACACTGGCGGCGACTGGGTCAGATGAGAATGACGCAACGGCTATGGGCCAGTTTGGTGAGATGTGCGGCGTCATACAGCGACACGCCGACTGTGCCGTCCTAGCGGTTCATCACAGTGGTAAGGACGCCGCCAGAGGCATGAGGGGGTCAAGCAGTCTATTGGGTCTGAGCGACACTGTGTTGGCCCTGTCGAGCAGTGAGGGCCGGGTCACACTGAAAATGGAAAAGCAAAAAGACGCGGAGCCAATCGCTGATAGCCAGTATGAGTTGACGCCAGTCGCATTGATTGACGACAGCAGTGCGGTTCTATTGCCCGTTGAGGCGGCAGAAAAGAAACGCGGTGCAAAGCTGACGCCGGGTCAGTTGCTGGCGCTACAGGCGCTACAAAACGGGCTGATTGATATGGCAGTGACGCAGATGGCGATGGATCGGTGGCAAGAATTGCACAAGCAAAAATGCCCGGATCTAACGTCAAGAAAGCGCTCAGATGACCGCGCGGCACTGCAATTGAAGGGTGTTGTCGTCAATGACGGCGGCAAAGTGTGGATTAACAATGAGTTAGGCGAGAATGTGAGATGAGAAATGGTAAATCTCATACCAATCTCATACTAACCGGACAGGTGACCGGATATGACGGAGATGAGATCCCCACTATAGGGGGATCTCTTCTCATAGTCCCGGCATGTAGGTGATAGGTAATGGCAAGAGTTAGGAAACCAAGCAAACAATACTATGCGCCTAGTGAGGGTGCGATGCGCCGTCAGCAGGATGCGCTGTTTGAGTATGACAGAAAGGTCAGGGCAGTCGAAGCCGAATGGGGCGTGGATCGTTTGCCTTGGCTAGTGGATGAGGCACTGCGAGGGCGGTTTGAAGAACAGATGGATCGGCTCAATCAGGCTATCGATAATATGCAAGACATTGAGCATCAGGCGGCAGTCACATTGAGAGGCGTTGAGGCGCTGGTGAATGCGGCCATAGCGGCTGGGCATAAGCCGCTGACAGGCGAATACTGGGAAGCGCCGATGCCAAGCGGCAAGGTGCTGGCGGTGACACGCGATGAGTATGAGGCTGGCAAGGTGGCCGCTGATCATCGTGACATGTCGGTGTACAGCATTGGTGAGATAGCCACGATCATTGACGAATGGCAAAAGACCAAGGCTGGCGTGTTGACTGAGACAGCAAAGCAGATGTTCCCCGGTGCCGCAGTCGAAAGCTTCAAGACACAAACAGCAAAGGAATTGAATGATGAAATCCCCTTTTAGTCGTAAGTGGTCAGTGTTGCCTGCACGGGCAGTCGGTGATCGTGAATTAAAAGAACGCGAATTGCGGGTGCTTGGTGCGTTGTGCATCTTCGCTAACCGCGCTGGCGTGTGTTGGCCTGCTATGCAGACTATGTGTGACATAACAGGCTATGCGGAGCGTGTAACGGTGCATAACGCAATGAAGATATTGAAGCGCCGCAAGTATGTGCGCCAGCTATCGCCGAAGGACTATCAAGAGACAGCCAGCGGATGGCACAGCAATCGCTATCAGGTGCTGTGGGATGGCGATGAGCCGTTGCCCACATACGAAGAGATACACATTGCTACACCGCTACAGGTGCGTGATGACGATGATGACGCACCCGCAAATGTAATAGGGGGTATGGGGGATGGACACTTAGTCTCTCGCGCATCTGATCAGCCAGAGGCGGCGGCGATCGCCCACGCCTACATCCGCGCCGTTCAGCAGGCCACCGGGCAGGTGCGGCTGTATGATAATGAGATAGCACACGCCCGGCGGCTGGCTGTCGCTGGCTACACTGCGGCTGATGTCAGTGCGGCCACGCTGAACGTGTGTGATAAAGCCATAGAGCGAAGGGCAGGGGTGCCATCGCTTTACGATGTGGCGCAGGGGATGCTGTGATGTGCAACGAACATACCGACATATGCTTTTGCACAGGCCGGGCGCAGGCAGGCGCTGGTCTGGCCGCTAGCGGAGAGGCACCCCTTGCCCCCCGCCCCTCCTCCTCTATCGATGGGGGTGTCACACAAAATTTTCCTGCAATTCCCTGCACCCATTGCGATGACGGCTGGATCACACAGCCGGACGGCTACGGTTGCATCGAATGGACGTTGTGTTATCGTTGTAATGGCGATGGAGTTTTGCATGAACGATCACATTTATGAGGGCGATGGCACGTTCCAGCGGCGCTTGGACAACAAGCAATGCCCCCGGTGCCGATGTTCAATTGAGGTAGAGCGCGAATGGGCGCATAAGGTAAAATACAACTGTCGCGTCTGCGAACTGACTATCATTGACATAAAGGGTGAAAGCGAATGAACCGCAATGAATTATTGGATGCCGCAAAAGAAACCGTAGCTGATCGCGGCGAAGAGTATGGTAGTATTTGGGACAACCACGAACGCATCGCTGTCATTTGGACGGCGCTGGTTGGCATTGAGTTCCAGCCAGAACATGTGGCGATGATGATGGCCGGGGTCAAGCTAGCCCGGCTGGCCGCAACGCCGGATCATCAGGATAGCTGGGTGGATCTGGCTGGCTATGCCGCAACAGGATCGGAGTGCCTGCATGTCAGACAGCAAATCGCCAACGATTAGACAGCAACGCGCCGCGCTTGCCTCATCCGATGAGGCGAGGCGCGAAGCTGTCGTGCAAGAGTTAGAGGCCATTGGCGCTGGTGAGGCGACTGACGTTATCCAGTGGGACGATATGGGCCGCGTCACATTGACGCCCAGCGATCAATTGTCGGAACGCGCCAAACGTGCGATTAAGAAGGTGAAGGTCACGCCCAATCAGTTTGGCAATCAGATTGAGGTTGAGATGCACGACAAGCTGTCGGCGTTGCGCCTACTGGCGAAGCATCGCGGCCTGCTAGAGCCGAACAGCGACAACATGAAGCCTAGTATGATTGGCATCAACATTACCGGGCCAACGACTAGCATAGTGGAGATTGACGGCGATGACGGCTGACGTGATAAATTTTAAGGACTATTATTCAGTCCGGTTCTTCTATGATGAGGTGATATGTGGATATTGTGGGAAGGACACCCGTGGTAGGGTAATGGATCGAAGTGAGAAAGTTGTGTGTACCCATTGTGGCGGCGCTATGTTAGAACTAAACAGCAGTGACTTTCAGAATGTTGCGACTATCATTTTCAGCCCGGAGAACGACTGATGGCTAGAGCGAGAGCGGCCAGCGACAGATCACCCCGGCGTAGGAAACAGCCAACGACTGAGGCGCTTGCTGGCCTTAACCTTGATTTTTCGCAAAGTCCAACAGTATGGCAATTTTTACAAGACGACAGTTTCGTGCGTGGGCTGATGGGGCCAGTCGGCTCTGGCAAGACATTTGCTTCATTAGCCGAAGTGATGTTGAGGGCTGTGAAGCAAGAGCCTTCGCCGATAGATGGGATCAGATATACTCGATTTGCAGTTATCCGAAACAGCTACCCGGAACTGCGAACCACGACTATCAAGACGTGGCAAGAGATCTTCCCGGAAAACGTGTGGGGGCCGATGCGCTGGTCACCGCCGATCACGCACCACATAAAACTGCCGCCTAGAGACGGTGCCGCTGGCATCGACTGCGAGGTGATATTTTTGGCGTTGGATCAGCCACGCGATGTGCGAAAACTTTTATCTTTGGAATTGACCGGGGGCTTCATAGACGAGGCGCGTGAACTGCCAAAGGCGGTGGTTGACGGCCTGACCTCGCGTGTCGGACGCTATCCAACCAAGGCGAATGCTGGTTGCACTTGGCGCGGCGTGTGGATGAGTACCAACCCGATGGACAGTGACCACTGGTGGCCGAACCTAGCGGAGAAAAACCCGATAAGGGGCAAATACCCGTGGAAATTTTATAAACAACCCGGCGGCGTGGTTGAGGGTACTGCCGAACATGAGGATGCTATGTTTGCGGCTGGCAAGCACTGGATCAACAACCCCAAGGCTGAGAACATTAACAACCTGCCAGTCGGATACTACGAACAGCAGTTGGCCGGGAAAACGCTTGACTGGATACAGTGCTATGCCGGGGCGCAGTACGTCTATGTGCAAGATGGCAAGCCCGTCTGGCCTGAGTATAGCGACAGCGTCATGTCCGGCGATGTCGAGATAGAACCCGGCTGGCCCGTGCATATCGGGCTTGACTTTGGTTTGACCCCGGCGGCGGTGTTTGGGCAGAAAATGCAGAACGGGCGCTGGAATGTCGTGCATGAGTTGGTGGCGTTTGATATGGGGCTTGAACGGTTCTGCCATCACTTGCTGGCTGACATACAGACGATGTTTCCGAAATCTGACGTGTTGGTCTGGGGTGACCCGGCTGGCGTCAAGCGCGATGAAATATTTGAGGTGACGGCATTTGAGCATTTAAGGACGATGGGCCTACATGCCCGGCCCACTAGCACAAACGATTTTAAGGTGCGGCGAGAAGCCGGGGCAATGCCGATGAACAGGATGGTTGACGGCAAGGCCGGGCTGATTGTCAACAGCAAATGCACCCGTGTCAGAAAATCGCTGGCTGGCGGCTACCATTTCAAGCGCGTTGCGGTTGGTGCCGGGTATGAGCGGTTTAGAGATGCGCCGAATAAGAACGAACACTCACACGTTGGCGATGCGTTTGGCTATTTGATGCTTGGCGCTGGCGAGGTGCGGAGCATCACGCGCAACAGTCAATTCAGTAAACAGTTTAAACAGCTAACAGCCAATGCAGATTTCAGCATCTTCTAATTGGCGGCAATCGCTTTGCACAAATAGTCAAGTTTCTATTGTGCCATTTCACTGGGGCCACGCCTATATGGCAGAATTGAGGCCGTTTGACGCCCAGTTCTTGAAGCTTGTGCCGGGTTATGGCGACAATCTGAAGGCGGCGTCTGCCGCTGGCATCGCTTGTACGGCGATGCTACGCGGCAAGATCGCTTGCTGTTTCGGCGTTAATGAGTTATGGCCGGGCGTGGCAGAGGGCTGGATGTTGACAACCAACCACGTTGCTACCGCGCCTGTATCACTTACTAGGGGTGCCTACCGCTATTTCAACCTGATCGCTACCGATATGGTATTGAGGCGGTTGCAGTTAACGGTAAATATAGAGAATGACCTTGCTGTTAGGTGGGCAGATGCGTTACAATTCACGCCAGAGGGTTTACTAAAACACTACGGCCCCGATGGTGCCAGTTATCGAATGTATGCGAGGTATTACCAGTGAGCGGATTATTTAAAACGCCATCAGCCCCGGCACCAGATCCAGAATTAAAAGCCGCACAAGCGCGTCAAGAGGCGATGCTTGAACAGCAAGAAAAAGAAAAGCGTATGCAGATTGTCGCCCGGCAACGCGCCCGGCGTGTCGGCGGTCAGCGCATGTTACTGTCTAAAACCCGCGAAGATGCCGAACAGGGCGTCCAGACCACGTTAGGATAAGCTATGCCCGGAAAAAACCCACCACGCAAAACCAGTATCAGAGGCCAGCGTCACTTGTTGGCTTATATCACGCCGGATGAGGCCGCACTGTTAAAGGCGCGTGGCGGCACGGGTGAGTTGCACAAGGGCATCCCGTCATATCCACCTGCCGAACGTGGTGGCTCTGGTAGAGAGAAAGCTGGCGGTGGCCGCGAAGGTGGCAGTGAGCGAAGCGGTATGCAGGCTGACCGTGGTGGCCGTGATAGAGGCTTTGATAGTGGTTATAATGTGACTAGAGATTACGCACAAAAGAAACTAGACGCCCAAATTGATTTAGGCGCAAAAAATCTAAAAAACATGACTAATATGCAAAAGATTGCGGCGGCGATAATTCCCGGTGCCGGGTTTGAGCCACTGCAAAACTATGCCGCCCAGTCTATGGGCAGAATGATGAAAGATGTATTGAGCCAACCCGGCTCACGCGCAGTTGTAGACCCAAGGACAGGCCGTGTTACTGGCGTTTACAATGCGTCTGGACAATTGACTGGCCGTGATCCTGAGAGAGACAAGGCCAGAGCCGCCGCCGCTGATCGTGGCAGAGATACGCCAATCTTATTGCCGTTTGGCGCTGATGAAGATGAAGAGAAAAAACAGCTTGGTAGTAAAGAGGTCATTCGCAGTGACCTTGCAAAAGAAACTGAGGCAGAGCGTCTGAAGCGTTTAAAGGCTGGCAAAACACAACTTTCCAATAGATCGCTGTTATCAAACGTATCAAGACTGGGGGTATAAATGCCAAAGGTAGTATCTCAAGATGGAAAGACCCGCCACTTTGCTTACAGCAAGGCTGGCATGAAAGCGGCCAAAGAATATGCCCGGCAGACTGGTGGCCGGGTAACTGAGGCCAACATGAAAACTAAAATGGCAAAGAAAAAAGATTATGCCTAAAGACGTTTGGGATAAAAAACGGCCAAAGGATCTTGGCAAGCCAAAGGAACTTAGCCCGGCTAAGAAGCGTAGCGCAATGAGGGCGGCAAAGAAAGCTGGCCGTCCATACCCTAATTTGATTGACAATATGAGGGCGGCGCGTGGCTAGTCCGGCTTGGCAAAGATCTGAGGGCAAAAACCCAAAGGGCGGTCTAAACGAAAAGGGCCGCGCGTCTGCTAGGGCGCAGGGCATGAACCTTAAAGCGCCAGTAAAGAGCGGCGACAACCCACGCCGGGCATCATTCTTAGCCCGGATGGGTAACATGCCGGGGCCGGAGCGTGACGAAAAAGGTGAACCAACGCGTCTGCTTTTATCACTTCGCGCTTGGGGCGCTAGTTCAAAAGCAGACGCCAAGTCAAAAGCGGCGGCTATAAGCAAAAGGAATAAAGCTAATGCATAGCGTTGAAGATATCCTAAAGCGTCACGATGTGGCCCAGCGCCGCAAAGATAACTGGCGTCAGATTTATGAGGATTGCTATGAGTTTGGCTTGCCACAGCGCAATCTTTATGACGGCTATTACGAAGGCGGCGGCGCACCCGGCCAAAACAAAATGGCGCGGGTGTTCGACAGTACCGCCATCAATGCGACACAGCGCTTTGCCAACCGCATTCAGTCTGGCCTGTTCCCGCCATATGCCCCGTGGTGCCGCTTAGAGCCGGGGCCGGATATCCCAGAGGAGCGCCGACTAGAAGCGCAAATGGCGCTGGACATGTACGCCGACATAATGTTCAGCCTGTTGCGGCAATCTAATTTTGATCTGGCTATGGGTGAGTTTTTGTTGGATCTGGCTGTCGGCACCGCCGTCATGCTGGTACAGCCCGGCGATGACATGACGCCTATTCGCTTTACCGCTGTGCCACAGTATTTGGTCAGCATCGAAGAGGGCGCACACGGCAAGGTTGACAACGTCTACCGCCGGATGCGTCTAAAGGCCGAAGCCATCAAACAGCATTGGACTGATGCCGAAATACCAGAGCGCCTACAGCGCATGATTGATGACAAGCCTACTCAGGAAATCGACTTGGTTGAGGCTACATTGTATGACCCGGACAAGGGCGACTATTGCTATCACGTCATTTGGGCAGAGGGCAAAGCTGGCCTGCTTATGCGCCGCATGAAATCATCGCCTTGGATCGTGGCCCGGTATATGAAAGTGGCGGGTGAGATCTATGGCCGGGGGCCGCTAGTCACTGCCATCCCCGACATCAAGACGCTGAACAAAACGCTAGAACTGCTATTGAAGAATGCCAGCCTGTCAATTGCTGGCGTCTACACGGCGGCTGATGACGGCGTGTTGAACCCGCAAAATATTCGGATTGCGCCGGGTGCCATTATCCCGGTTGCGCGTAACGGTGGCCCACAAGGCGAAAGCTTGCGTCAGATGCCGCGCTCTGGTGATTTCAATGTGTCGCAGATCGTGATCAATGATTTGCGTATGAACGTCAAAAAGATTTTGCTAGACGACACACTGCCGCCTGACAATATGTCGGCCCGGTCTGCTACAGAAATCGCAGAAAGGATGAAGGAACTGGCCCAGAACCTTGGGTCTGCCTTTGGTCGGTTAATCACAGAAACTATGGTGCCGCTGGTATCGCGTATCCTGTATGTGATGGATGAGCGCGGCATGATTGAGATGCCATTGCGCGTTAATGGGCTAGAGGTAAAGGTCACGCCTGTCAGCCCTATTGCACAAGCACAGAATATGGGCGATATAGAAAAAATCATGCAGTGGGTGCAGATGTCATCAGCGCTTGGCCCAGAAGGTCAAATGGCTGTCAAGACAGGATCTATTGCAGATTATGTGGCTGACAAACTGGGTGTGCCAGCGGAATTACGCACCACACCACAAGAGCGTCAGCGGATGATGGAACAGGCCGCACAAATGATGCAGATGCAGGCACAAGCACAGGGTGGTGCGCCAGTTGAGGGAGAGGCACCACCAGAAGGAACGATGTAAATGATACCTGATGGTTGGGAAGGGCTACAGTCTGTAGACCCTAAAATAGCGGAAAAACAGCAAATTGATAAAGATGATGTCGATCGTCTTTATCTTCGCGTCTTTGGCAGTGACGATGGGCAAAAGTTGCTCACCCATCTGCGATCAGTAACGATTGAACAGCCTACTTGGTATCCCGGTGAGGATGCCAGCCACGGCTACGCCAGAGAAGGCCAGAATAGTCTGGTCAGAGAAATTGAGCGGCGCATGAACAGAGCGAGGACGCTATGAACGATATAGATGGTCTGTTGGCCGAAGCCCAAGTTGAGGGTGACGACAACCAACAGCAAGTCGAAGAAACAACTATTTCACATCAACTGCCTGACAATGAGCCATCGCTAGACAGCGTGACTGTTGCCAAAGAAGATGAGGAAATAGAACTGGCACGTCCAGACTGGTATCCCGAAAAGTTTTGGAATGACGATGATGGCCCGGATCTTGAAAACCTTGTTAAGTCATATAATGAACTGCAAAAAAAGTTTTCTCAGGGAAAACATAAAGCCCCTGAGAATTATGATACGAGCATTTTTGAGCAGGCCGGGATTAGTGACGATGACCCTCTTTATAATGTTTATAGAGACTGGGCAAAAGAAAATGGCGTCAGCCAAGCGGCATTTGAGCAATTGGCTGGAACATTTATTGAAATGGCTCAAGGCGAAAGTCAGCAAGCTGAGATCTCATATAAAGAAGAATATGAAAAGCTTGGCCCGAATGCTGATGTCACGATTAAGTCGATGACCGACTGGGCGTCTGGCTTGGTTCGCAAGGGCGTTTGGTCAGATGCTGATTTTGAAGAGTTCAAGATAATGGGTGGAACCGCCCAAGGTTTACGCGCCTTGCAGAAAGTGCGTAGCTATTACGGTGACAAGCCTATCCCGGTTGAGGTTGGGCCTATCAATGGTGCGCCATCGAAAGAAGAACTGATGGCAATGGTTGGCAAGCCTGAGTACAACAATGACCCGGCGTATCGGGCCAAGGTTGAAAAAATGTTTGAGCAGGTGTACGGCACCCAAGAATACTCAACCATTTAATCCAAGTGCGGCAGTTGTTTACAATTGCCGCATTTTTCTATAAAATCACCCTTGACAGATAATCAAGCCTTTGACCTGTCGCAAACGCTTGGGGGCGTAGCGTATATGCCCAAGCCACAGCCCGGAAGGATACCTGTTTGGCGTTAAATCGTTTTTACTTTGTAATGGAAGGAATAGGAAAATGGCAGTAGGCATTTCCAATGCTTTCGTACAGCTTTTTGACGCAGAAGTGAAACAAGCTTTTCAGGCCCAACGCGCCTTGGCTGGCTTAACTCGCGAGCGTACAAATGTCGAAGGCAATCAGGTGAAGTTCCCTAAAATTGGGAAAGGCACCGCAACAGTTCGCGTACCGCAAACTGACGTGACACCACTAAACGTGACTTACTCACAAGTCACAGCAACGATGTCTGACTACATAGCCGCTGAATACAGCGATATCTTTTCACAGCAGAAAGTCAACTTTGACGAGCGCCGTGAATTAGTGCAAGTAGTTTCAGGGGCCATCGGCAGACGTATGGATCAGTTGGTTATTGATGCCCTTAACGCATCAGGCACAACGCTGACCGTTGCGACTACCGTTGGTGGCGCAGGCACAAACCTGAATATTGAAAAGCTGATTGAAGCCAAAAAGCTGTTGGATCAAAACAACGTCCCAGCCGAAGGCCGCGTCATGATCATCCACGCCAACAACCTTGCTGGCCTGTTGGGTGAAACTGAAGTGCAATCAAGCGACTTCAACACGATCAAGGCTCTTGTCCAAGGGGCCGTGGACACCTACCTCGGCTTCAAGTTCATCTCAATTGGTGATCGTGACGAAGGTGGCTTGCCAAAGCCGTCAACCCGCACATGCTTTGCATTCCACAAGGATGCAATGGGTATGGGTATCGGCATGAACCAAAAATCTGAAATCAACTATGTCCCAGAAAAAACCAGCTTCTTGGTTTCTTCAATGTTTTCCGCTGGCGCGGTTGCCATTGACGATGAGGGCATTGTCAAGATTTCTTGCACCGAATAGTAGGAAAGGAGATAAAAAATGGCTTTTTCTGCAAACGGTTGGAATGTAATTGGTGCCGCAAAGAAGGGCAACGCCCCATCTATGTACACCTACACATCAGCAGACGCGATTGCGACTGTTAACACATCTGGTTATTTCAATGACCTGTCAGACACAGTGGCAGTCGGCGATATCATTTTTGTGCATGACAGCGCAACACCAACACTGAGTATTGTGATGGTTGCGTCAAATGCGGCTGGTGTAGTCGATGTGACTGATGGCACAGCTATCAGCATGACCGACACCGACTAATCCTAGAGGGGCGGGCCTGGCCCGCCCCCCTTACCCTTATTGGAGTAGGTAAATGGCGCAGGGCGATACCAAACTATCTATATGTTCTGAAGCTTTAATTATGCTGGGGGCCGCGCCCCTTTCGTCATTTGCGACAGGTACAGATGAAGCGCAAGTTGCTGACAGACTGTACGATGACATCCGCGACACTATCTTGATGCAGTACCCATTTAGCTGGTCTGTCAAAAAGGTAAAGCTTGGCCGATTGGCTAGCACACCCATCAATGAATGGAAATATACCTACGCATTGCCCGGCGATATTCTTGGCAACCCAAAGGCCGTATTTAATGTTGGCGCTGTTGCCGCACAGCCAGTGCGCGATTTTGAAATTTACAGCCTTGGCCTTTATACAAATTATGAAGATGTTTGGATTGACTACCAGTTTCGCCCAACTGAAGCCATATTCCCGCCTTATTTTGTGCGTCTGTTAAAGACAGCGCTGGCGGCTGAG
>Ga0196905_1000395_pt1 | contig 17845 bp, 21 predicted proteins | sample CB_VirMetaG_3_FD_169098 | JGI IMG/M metagenome (GOLD analysis project Ga0196905, IMG submission 169098) | Freshwater to marine saline gradient viral communities from Chesapeake Bay - CB_1508_1S Viral MetaG (v3) (version 3) | ecosystem: Environmental > Aquatic > Marine > Coastal | place: USA... | reverse complement strand
TTTGAGAAATCAAACTCATTATGGTCCCTCCCCAAAGAAGGACTTAGTAGAAGTTCTGTTTTGTTCTATATACCTATGTAAATTAGGATCAAGCTGTGGTTGATCAGCAGGATAACCAGAGAATCTTATTTTCATCTGATCGTATTGATCATAATGTACTACTGTAATAATCTCATCTTTTTGAGGTATTCTGGTATTTGATTGTCCCGTATTGATATAAACTTTTATTAGCGAAGCAAAGTATTCATTTTCGGAAATTGCTTTAGCATAATAACTTGAATATTTTTCTGTTAATCCATCAACTTCAACATAAGCACAATAAACATCAAACCCTTTTGATTTTGAAAAAATTAAATCGTCCTTTAATTGCGGATCATCAATCTCATCAAGATCATTTATTTTTTTTACGCGCCTGACTATACCCACGTCCGATGGAGATACATAAACAGCGCCTCTTTGCATTTCTGTTAATTTATTATTCCACAAAATAGCAGTAGCATGAGGGACAGAAATACCGCTTTGATAATCGATTAGGGGCTTGATATAATATTCGGATAAATTAGGCGATCTCATTATTCCCCCGATGCGCGCTCTTCCATATCGCCGCGAATTAATTCAAAGATATTATCTTTTTCATCGTCAGATAATTCAATCGATCCATTTTGTTGTTCCGCCTTTTGTAATAGATGCAGAACTTTAACTAATTGTTCATTTGATCTTTGTAGGGTTTCAACATACTTTGCTGCAACAAAACCAGCCTTAGCGTGTTCTGTGCTATTGCTGGTCATTTCTTTTTTCAGATCTACCAAAAGAGATTCTGTTGTTTTTCTATCGTTTCTAATATTCTTTAAGGCTTCTTCAATTAATTTATCTTTTTCCATTTCTTTAAACCTCTTGAATAATTAGACTTTATTTTAAATTTAACTATTCCACTCGTCTTTGAATAAGATGTATTCTGTTTTAATCTTTCTTAAAGTTGGGGCTAATTGCTTAGTTGATAAACCTGTCATTTCTCTTAGATAAAGATATATAGCTTTTTTGTTTAATATCTCTAATTTATCCATATTTTCCAACATGTATTCTATTGAAGAAAGTATTTTTCTATCACCATCTGTTTTCACCACCTCGTCATCCTCTTGCATTTGTCTAATAAAGATAATGAGGGCTCCCCAAAACTCTCTTTTCTCTCTTTCGGTTTCATATTCGTTTTCAACAGATAAACTTTCGTTCTCTGAGTCATAAACATAATCTTCAATATCTATTTCTCTGCGTGAAGATTGAGTGATTTTTTTAGCTTGATGAATAAACCAATTTTTTGTGATAACGCTAAAATAAGAAAAAGCTTTTGAGCCTCTATTTGGATTATATTTATCCAATATTGTTGTTAGCCATACTTTACAATCATCCTTTAAAACATCGATATTTGGAAGATTGTTGAACTTGTATGTAAAGACAATTTTATCCACCAGTTCATTGAAAGCTGGTTGGATTAATTCAGAATATAATTTTGTTTTTTCTGATTTTAAATTAGTATTACAATAAAGGATGATGGCTTCTTCGTGTATTTTTGTAAAATACTCGTTCTTATTTTTCGTTTTGGTCATTATTCTTCGCTATATTTTTGTTGAAATTGGCTTAGGTCATCTCTTAAATCCTTGCTGTGTTCTAAAAGACCTTGGAGAGTTTCATCTCCATAAAAAGTGGGCAGTTCATATATTTGGTCTAAGTGTTTGGTAAAGTTGTCCAAAGAAGAACTAACCATGTAAAAGTTTTCGTTGAAATAAAGAAGTTTTCTGAATAAATAAATATTCAACCATATTGAAGCGAAAAACATGACAACAAAAAATATAATTCCCAACATTGAAAGTGCTTCAACCATAGTATTCTTCCTCTTTTGATTTGTTTCTCATTTTTTTAAGTATTTCCCTATTTTCTTCGATATGTTCAACTACGTTTTTTTTAGCTGTTTTTTTCTCTTGGATTGGGGAATTTATTTTTGTAAATCTAACAGGGATTTTAAAAGGATATCCCAATTCACAACGAGGACATTGTTCTGGATCAGGATCGCTAAGATTCCTCCATTCCTCCCACTGCTCATGACAATAATCGCACTGATATCGATATTTAGGCACCTGTTCTCCCGTAGTCATCTGAAAGGCGTACAACGTCATCTAACTCTGGTGTTGAAACTTCTATTAATTCAACTGGTCTGTCTTTCTGGGCACAAAACCTATGAATTGTTCCAGGTTTGATCCTCCAAGAATCGCTTTCTTTTAATCGCAGTATATTACTTTCTGAATCATTTGTAGATAAATCTAATAATAAAATATCTTTTGAAACATATATGGTTTTATCTTTATTAACATGAAACTGTCTTGATAGACGATGACCCTCATTAATCCAAATTCTTTTCATTACATACTTGTCTGTATGGACGATTATTTCTTCGTGACCCCAAGGTTTTTCAACTATCTTCCGCATCATCTAACTCATCTAATTTAAATGTTGGCGGGTTTAGAACAACCAACTCGTCCTGTGATTCGCCTTGAACCGTAAAATTAAAGCCTTTTAAAACTGGCACAATGTCCGATTGTTCAATTAATGATTTTTGTAAAGCCATCATTACGGCTCCTAATGCTTGATCTGATAATACCATTATTGTTCTCCTTATTTTTAAAAACTATCACCAATATTAAACTTCATCTCTCAAGACTTTTAAATAAGTCTTTGTTTAAAAATACACTTTTATTTTCCCATAAATTATTTTTTATAAAATGGTACTTGTATAAAACATGATTATTTATTAAAATTATGTCATCAAAAGTAAATTTTTTTAAATTTTTTGTTCTTTCTTTTTGTGGTTTTAAGATCTGGTTTGATAATTCATCGCATGAGTCAGTTAGGGGAAATCCATCTCTGCACCAAGTTGTGTATTCGCTATTGGGACTAAGATAATTTTTTAAGTTGTCATATAGACTAGCTACAACGTCCATCGTTTGTGAATTACTATAAAACCAGTGATCTGAAGGTCCTGCATCTGTTTGATTCCAGTAAGCCTGATATAAGTTTTTCATGTCTCTGCTTGGATCAAAATTTACATGACTTGTTGCATTTTTTCCATTATTGTGGTGAAATGCATCGAACCTGACCGTCAATACACAGTCGTATATAAAGCCATTATCACGTTCATAGCGTCTTTTTAATTCAATGGATTTTTTTCTTGAATATAAAAAACTTAAAGTTTTAAACAAATCTCCTTGTTGTGGAGAGTTTTTCCAAACTTTAGAAAAAATGTTGTATTTTGAGAAATCAGACAATTCATTTTGAAAATTTTTTTGTCTTTCAAAAATACTTCTTTTGGGATTAAAAGAAGCGACTAGGCTATCTTCTAAGTCAACGTCCCAGCAATGTATAAATGTGTCGTACTGACTTATTAGGTCTATAAGTGTTTTATACTGCTCTTCATAACCACCTGCTGCGGGTGTTGATGAACCACGAGCTAAGCCGTGTAAACAAACTGCTACTCTCATACTAAACTTTTAAATGTACATTTCCTTGCCATCTGCAAAGAAGTCCTTTGATGTTTTTACAGAAAAATCGTGCAAGTCTATACCAACTCTATCCATCTTCTTAAGAGGATCTTCGGGCACCGTTATAATATCTGTACCAATCTTTTCTGCATCCAAAATATCTTTTGCTCTTTGACAACCTGCCCATAAAGTTTCAATATTGTCATTGTCAACAAAGGAATTGTTGGCGTAAGACATAATATCGATTGGGTCAGCGCCTGTATCCCCGATTCTTCCACAAAAAACTGATACTATTAATGGGTTCTTTAAATTTAAACTCTTAATATTATCAATCTGCTGTTTTGTATATACACAAGTTATATTAACTCTTAAATTGTCATTAGCCAACTTCTCAATCAGTGGCAACAATGATTCACCATTTGGTGCAACAACTGGCACCTTAACATAAACATTGTCGCCCCAAGAGGTGATTTCTCTTGCTTGGGCTTCCATCTCTTCTAAGCCGTCTTTAAACACTTGAAATGAAATTGGGTTGCTGCCAACTAATGGAATTACACTTTTTGCAAAAGCTGAATAATCCTTTACGCCAGCCTTCTTTAAGAAAGAAATGTTTGTGGTTACACCAACCACGTTTGGATAGTTGCAATACTTCTCTACTTCTGAACCATCATAAAAAACTTTTATAGCCACTTTGAGTCTCCTTGTTGAATATCTTATTTAACCATTCAACAGCCATTACAAGAGCAAATATACCATGTTTTTCACCCTTTTTTAATCTAAACGGTGTGAAACGAATAAAATATGTTGACATGTAGAAAATACATTTTTCAATTGAATCTTCTTCAAACAAAAACAGCTTTTTTATCTTCTCCATGCTCTCTTTCTCGCAGTTAAACCAAGTGTTGTCACAAAAGAATCTTTTATTTTCATATTTTATATCTGGTTCTATGTTTTTCCACTCATTATATCCGCTAAGCATACTTTGGCACAATTTTCCGTAGTCTAAAAAGTGAGTATCTGTTGTTTTTGCTCCATCCATATCTATTAGCTTATAAGAATCCAGCGCTGTATTATACATAATGTTTTCTAAAGTTAGATCACCATGTACAGGACTCAATCTACTTGGCGCAAACTTCAGAATTCTGCCAGCCTTAAAAATATCTCGCAGGCAAACTCTTTTCTCTCCATTTATGTACAACTCATCTGAATTTATCAAGGCGTCCATTTCATCAGAATACTCAGAAAACAAGTCAAGTTTTTTCACTATCTTCTCATTTATAAAGTTTAAAAACCTTTCTCTTCTTTCTTGTTCGGACAAGATCTTGCTGTATGAATAGACATGGTTTTTCAGATCCTTCATTACAGCGCTCAAAACCCACTCTTGCATTTGTTTTGTATTTTCAGATAAAACTGAGTAGTTGTCCAAATATTCCATGTCATAAAACACTTCATAATTGTTTTCCTGCAAGCGAATAGTCTTAGGGCACACCCCAGCTTTGAAATGATTAAAGCGATTTAAATCATCATACTGTCTTTTTAAAGTATCACAGTGCTTTTGAAAGTCCTTTCCCCTTTTTACAACAGTCTTTCTGACAAATCTCTTACCGTCAGCATCCTCAATTAAGAAAGTTTTAGCACCGGAATTTTCTGATAAATTTTTTACTATTTTTTCACTATTTCTTTCAAGATTTTGATTGAACTCTGAATCAAATTGTAATATACCATTACGCGTGTTTTCATGTGATAAACACTGCCTAGTAAAGACCTTGGCTGGTTTTCTATCGTTGATTAATAGCCGAGGTCCTGATGGGAGTCCCATAACAATCTCATCATAAGGAATTTTTTTATGATTTAAAAGCTTTAAAAAGCCATCTTTAGTTTTTACACTTCTTGCGGTTGTAATAATGATTTTATTACCATCGTTTTTAAGACTTCTTATCTTTTCAATATTCTCTTCAATAAAAATGTTTTCATCAATGCTATTTGTTGAGTGGTTTGAATGCTTAACAAGAACACCGTCAAAATCACAGAAAACAGAACATTCAGATCTTCTCTCTTCCAATGTTTTATTTAGCATCTCCGGGTCTCCAAAGAAATATGATTTGCCAACCTGCGCTAAATTAACCTTTTCATCATCAAATACTTTTCTTCTAATGTAATCAGAAATATATTCACCATCACAACTTAAAAAGTCTTCTAGAGAAGGAAAATAGATACAGCCAATGATGCCGTAGATTAAGTATTTTGCAAAATTTACATACTGTTTTTCAACAATTGATATAATACTATCACCCTGTATTACTATCTTTGACCAATTTTTTGATTCATTTTCATCAATCTTCTTAACAGGGATTACAACTTCTTTAAAGTTTGTCTTTAAGATTTTATCAAAAATCTTATCAACATTAATTTTATGATCGCAATCACATATTATTGCATTTTGTATTTTTTCCTTTTTAACTAAAAATTCAACAGTTTTCTTTGGACCAGGAGTTTTACGTGGCAATATACAAGTAACAATTTTGTTATCATCAAATAAAATATTGTTTCTCAAATAATCTGTTACGCCACTTTTTTCTTCCTGATCTTGTCTAAAGATAAAATAAACCTTATCAATATATTCATCAAATTTATAAAATGGTTCTACAGCGTGCTCAATAAATGTTTGATCACCAAGCTTTAAAAATGGTTTGAATTCGTAAAAAAATCTACTGCCATCTCCCGCCATGGGAAATATTAAATTAATTTTTTTCATACCTTTTCCACTAAAATATTGTAATCATAGAAGTACAAACAGTCTATTTTTGTTTTTAGAAAACAATTAATTGCATCTTCAGGCGTCTCAACAATCGGCTCTCTATCATTAAAACTGGTATTTAAAACAATTGGTACTCCAGACTTTTCATGCCACTTCTTAATAAAGTTGTAATACCATGGATTATCTTTTTCTGTAACTGTTTGTAAGCGAGCAGTTTTATCAAAGTGAACAACTGCTGGAACTTTATCAATTTTATCTTCCTTAAACCTTAAAACAAATGACATGTATGGGCTGGCCAAGTCATCAACAAACCAATTCTTGACCTCTTCTCTCAGAATGCTTGGAGCAAAAGGTCGAAACCATTGCCTGTGTTTCACCTTATCATTAATAATGTCCTTCATATTAGGGCTTCTTGGATCTGCTAAAATACTTCTATTCCCCAATGCTCGTCGTCCTGATTCAGATGCGCCACCATACACAGAAACTACCTTTTCTTGCAACATCTCATCTATCACTGTAACGTCGTCTACTTGCCTGTAAGCGACTTTTTCACCTGATTTGGATATGGCATCAAGTACAAGTTCTTTCGTGTATTTGCCGCCCATATAGGGCGTAAAAGAATCATCCCACTTAATCCTTGGGTTCTTTAAAATTTGGTGCCAAACATACTGCGCGGATCCTAATGAAAGACCGGCATCATAAGGAACAGGACAAACATAAAAATTATCTACAACCCCTTTGTACCACTGAGTTGCCATCTTTCCCATCATAACAGAATTCAAGGCTACGCCGCCTGCAAAACAAACGTTCTTGTACTTACCACTCTTTAGGTAAGGGTCTAGCAACTCTTTCATCACCATCTCTGTTGCCTTCTGTAGTCCAGCAGCAACATCAAAACCTTCTTGTTCTGATTTTCCTACTAAGTTCTTAAAAAAATCAAAATCAAAGTAGAAAAGCGAAGGGTGTCGGAAACGATGGTCATAAAAATACGTGTAATACTTGTCTGGATTACCTAGAGCCGCCATGCCCATTACGGTTCCACACTGATTACCCTTTGGATATCCTACCGACAATCCATAAACCTTCTCTGTTGTGGCTGACCACATGACGCCAATATTTATTTCATCCTCTGGGAAATACTTGAGCGGCTTTATCTCTAGACCATTTCCTTCCCAAATTGTGATGGTAGATACTATTATTTCACCATCAACATTGTCTCTACCGCCACCGTCAATAGTGACTATAAGAGCTTCATCAAAATTACTAGAAAAGAAAGCATTTGCTGCGTGGCTTTGGTGGTGTCCCGGCTCATAGTAAGATCCATCGTTAGACTCTGCTATTTTTTTAATTTTTTTTAAAGATTCTGGATATCTGTTTACCAATTTCCAATTTTCGCTGGTTTCCTCCCAATGACAAAAGTCTTTGACCTCATTGTATTGTTCATAATTTTCTAAGAAAAACTTCATAGAATCACCTGCGGGTTCCTTTGTTCTTAGATGTCTTTCGTACTCATAGTGAGACTCTGGTTTACCATCATCTAAAACACAATAAGAACAATCGTGGTTTGAATTAAAACCTGCTATTTTCATTTTATATTCCTTCCTTTATAACGGACACGTAGTCACTACATATACCATATATTTTTTGATCTCTAAACTGTTTTATTTTTTCCCTATCATTACACACAATAACACTGTTTTCTGATAGTGGCTTGCCCGGATATGTCCAAATAATATTTCTACTAGTTAGCGTAAAATCATCCTGTTGATGCCAAAAACAATTTACTTCATTTTTCAATAATTCGTTTAAAGAATCTAAATTTTTAGCATGACACCACAAGCGCGGATCTTTTAAAAATTGCACGTCTACCAAATACTGTGGATTGTCGTGCCCCAAATAAAACTTATCATCCAAAAACCACACGTCAATTTCCACATCATACCCCTGCGAAAGTCTTTGTTTTATTAGATTAGGGCTGTTCTCGCTCCCCAACTCTATACCAGAAATGTTGCCTCTATGTGATATCAGTATCATTTTTCAAAATTTTTATTCAAATATGTTTTTAAGTCTTCAGGGGTTCCAATCCCCCACATCTTATTAACATAGAAAGGAATTAACGTCTTGTTCTCTGATATTAGTTCATTGTATACGGGTGCAATATAAAATTCATTGTTGACCCTCACATCCTTCTCTACCATCTGTTCTGCCATTTTGACAAAATCACTACCCCTTCTATACCAATAGATGCCGCAAGTTGCTATATTTGATATTGGATTCTTCTCTGCAACTTCAGTTACATAGCCTCTAGAATTAACTTTCACAAATGACCACTTTGGATGAACTGCATTAAAAGTAAAAACTATTGCATCAACGTCTGTTAAGTTTTTTAGGTAGATAAAGTTTTCACTATTGTAATCAATAATCTGATCGCTATTAGCAATTAACAACTCTTCATCATTATCTATAAATTCTTTTGCAAGAAGAGCAGTACATGCTGCTCCTTCAGTCAATGAATCAACTAAAATTATTTCACAATTATTGTTTGTAATTTCTTTTAAAGTGCCACGCAAGCCATCGTAAATTTCAAAATGATCTTTTCTAGCAAGAAATATGTATTGAGCATCGTAGTCAAGATTTTCTACGACTCTCTGTATCATTGGTTTTCCATTTACATCAATTAAAGGCTTTGGAAATTGATATCCCTGTTTTTTAAAACGGCTTCCCTCGCCTGCCATTGGTATTAAAATCTTCATGTTAAAGAATTTCCTTAATTAAATTTAAATTTACTTCGTCAGGGCTTTTCACAACTTTATATGGAATCCCCGATTTTTTTGCTGCCTCAACCCCCTTTGGAGAATCTTCTATTATTATACACTCTTCTTTTTTAAAATTTAATTTTTCTAAACATAAAAGATAACCCTCGGGATGTGGTTTGGGATTTTTTACATCTTGGTTTGTGATGAGAAAATCTAAAAGACTCAAGACACCAGTTTTTTCCAACATCATTTCTGCTGTCTTTCTAATACTGTTTGTATAACAACCTACAAAGATGCCTTCATTTTTTAAATAATTTATTAAGTCTATTTTTTCTTGTCTTACTTTTGCATACTTTTCAATACACAAAATTGTATTTTCCTGCTTTTGTTTTTCTATTTTTGGTATTAAGTTTTTATTAATTTTGCCATCTTCTAATAGTAATTCCAACTTTTTCTTGGTAGGTATCCCATTAAAGGTTTTGTAATGCTCTTCTAGGCTGATTTCAAAACCGCACACATCTATTAGTGCTTGGTTTAAAGAGATTCTGTGCCAATCGCAGGCATCAACAAGGACCCCATCCATATCAAAAATTATTAGTTTTTTCATAATACGCATATTTTTATATTATTATTGCATTTTGATTAATATTTTTTATTTGTTTATAAATTTCCTCTTTATATTGTGCAACTCTTAATAATATAATTGGATTTTTTATATCAGATAAAATTTCTGGACCTTTGACCATAATGGAGGTTCCATATAATTTTTTATTTTTTTTATTTTCATCATTATCTAAAATATATAATATATTTTCCTCTTTTACGCCAAATTTAATCATATATTGAGAAAAAATATGTGCTCCAAAGATATATATTTTTTCTTTTTTTATTTTTTTCATTATTTGATTAGCATCTTTTTTAATGTTTTTTAAAAAAGATAGAAATAATTTTTTAGGCAAAATATCACAAGACATATTTATATGATCGTTTTGATGAATTTGTTTGAAGCAATAAAAAGAATTATATTCAGAAAAATGTTCTATTGACTCTAACTGAAATCCGCTTCTATTAAACATTCTTTCAATATAATAATGATTAATATAATATGTATGTTCGAACATCAAGGCGTTCATAAATCCCGACTTCAATTGATTTTCTATATTTGGAACAGAAATTATTATTCTTCCATCTTTATCTAAAATTTTTTTAATATTATCAAGCAAAACAAGCGGATCATAAATATGTTCCAAAGTATGAGACATCACTATACTGTTGATTTTCTCATCCGAATAATAATTTTTGATATCACCTTTAAAAATATTAATTTTGTCATTTACTTTTTCTATTTGATATTTTTCAGAGGAAAAATCAATAATATTATATTTTTTTATCTTACTATTTGGAGAAATTAGATTAGCCAATCTTAAATTTGCACCACCAACATCTAAAATGTTGCCTTCTGTAAATTTACAAACAAACTCTCCGAATTCTTTATTATGATTTTCCCAAGTTTTACCAATTGCTGGATTATGAGGTATTTTGTACAAAGTTTTTGGGTCTATTAAAGTTAATAACTGTACACAGCCACATTTTTTACAACATCCCCACTCCATATCTAAGAATATTTCGTCTTCTCCATTTTCTAAAATACCCATGTAAATTGGAAAATTTTGTATTGCCGCAACTTTTTCTAAGTCTCTTTGTCCACAAATAACACAAACTTTTCTCTGAATATTTTTCACTTAAATTATCCCTCTGACCTTATAATCCACATTATAACGATCAAACAGCTTGCTTAACTCTGGTTCATATTCAGACAAATTCCACTTCTTTTTTATTATTGCTGCACAAACATAGGGATAGATTTTTGAATCACAATGATAAAGACCTCTCTGCGGCTCCCCTTGATAGTAATAAGCAGATTTCTTTTGTAGAGACCTCATTGCAAGTGAGCCATAACCTTCAGCCTCTCTATAGTTTTGTGGTTTATAAAAATTAATTATTTTTTTTAATTCAGTTTTTTTCCATATCGCAATCTGCTGACTAAACAAGTCCGGTGACATGAAGTCTATAGAATATATGTTTTTCCCAATGCTATTTGTCCCTACACCATTTCCACTTTTTATCAACCTAATGTTTGAGTAGTCACTATTTTTAAGAAAGTTGAGCGCATCATTTATCTTTTCATATTCAGGCTCATCATATAGAACATAATCCTCTTGAGAATAGATAACATAATCCTCTTCTACTTTATCAAGACAGTCAAGTAATCTTTTATAGAATGGGTCATTTTCTTTGTTCAACAATTGAATGTGTGCATTTGAAATTTTATCACTCTTATCATTAATAAAAACATAAGATTTTGTATCAGGGAAGTATTTCTCTTGTTGTGTGAAGTACATATCAAAAATATCTTCACATTCAGTATTTGTCCACGTTATAAATGAGAATTTATTTTTACTCATTAGTCACCCCACACGCAAGTTACATTTCTATCTTTGTTACCGCTTAGATACCCTCGTGTTGATTTTCCTGGGTCTCCTAATAGAAAAGGATTTAGTGTTGATCCTATATCAATATAAGTGTTGTTCTTTGAAAAATGCCAAAGCTGGTGTGCCAAAATATTGCCAAATGGACCGCAACAAAACAAAAATAGTGCGTCTTTTATATTTCTAGCATCTATGTCTTTCTTTATATCGTCTATTAAGCCAACATCATTAACCCAACAATTTAATCCAATCTTATAGTGTTTTTTTACGTTAAAAGGTAGTCTAGATATGTCCGACTTATCATTTGATACTAAATAAATTTGATCAAACTTTTCATAAAGAGGGACTACATTTTTTAAATAATAATCGTAGTTTGAATTGACAAAAATATTAGCCCAGGTTAAATTACTATCTGGCTGTAAGCTGTTCTTTTTCATCCATTGATGAATTGTTTTGTCATTTTTTGGAGAGACACAGGCTGCACAAGCAGGATACGGGCAGGAGACTCCAACATAGTAACCATCATTAACATAGCGAAAAGCCTCTATTAACATCTTTCTATTTTTTTGGTGTGTTGCGGGGTTAAACCAAAACTCACCATTGTTCAACCCAAGGTTCTTCAAGACATGGAACTCGCCGTCTGCGAACTTTGAAAAGCTAAACTTCTTTTTTTGCTCTATCATGTTTTTTAGAATTTCAAGATCTCCTCTAAAATTCTTACCCTGATAATCAAACATTCTTTACAACTCCCTCTTTTAATAATATTTGTAATATTTTGCTTGAAGCATGACCGTCACCATATGGACATTCACCACTGGGAATATGATTCTTATTAAGATCTTTAAACAAAGAATTTAGCCCACTTGGCTCATCACATAAAAACGAAAATTTGCCAACTACCTCAATGCGTTCTGTTTCTTTTCTACATACAATTGCTTTCTTTTTTAGGAAAGAAGCTTCTTCTTGTATGCCACCTGAATCAGTGATTATCATTCTACTTTTTGATAACCTATCAATAAAATCATTATATCCCAAAGGATCAATCACTTTAACTTTAGATAAAATATTCCTATGTTTTATAACATTTGGATTGGGGTGGATGGGCAATATAAAATCATATTCGGGATGCTCGTCTGCCAACTTTTCTATCTCTGTAAACCATTGTGGTATAATTTCATGATTTTCTCTACGATGCATTGTAACAATAATCTCGTCACCATATTCAGTTTTAACATCAGTTAGGTTGTCCAAAACCGTATTACCAACGATATAAATTTTACCGGCAACATCTTCTGATAGTAAGTTGTCATTATTAGTTTGAGTGGGGCATAAATTTATATCAGCTAATCTAGCAATAAGTTGCCTATTTACCTCCTCTGGATATGGGTTATCAAAGTCATATGTTCTCAGCCCTGCCTCTAAGTGAATTATTTTTATTCTTCTATGAAATGCTGCAAGAGCAACTGCAAAAGCTGATGTTGTGTCACCCTGCACCAGAACAGATGATACACCTTCAAATACTTTGTCATTATTCATGATTGAAGAAACAATGCTGTCTAGTCTGTTTGTTCCATCTTTTATTTCAAGACAAGTAACTTCATATGAAGTCTCATCAATAATATGCTTATGCTGACCAGTGAAAAGAAGCTTAAATGGAATCCTTCCATCAAATTTTTTTATTAAAGGTTTTATTTTAATCCACTCAGGTCTTGTGCCGTATGAAATCAATATCATATTTTTACATCCTTCACTGTTTTCCAGCCATTTTGTAGGGCATAATACACACATTGGTCTCTTTCTGAGAAGAACTGTTCATGGGTCACTTCATTATTGTTTGAAGTGGCTTTGCTGTCAATACCCAACTCATTACCCAAGACTGAACCATGTAAACTCTTATCGTTTTTAGGGTGTGGTGGGCAATATGTTTGAATTCCTCCATATCTTTGTGCTGAATATGAAAATTGAATATCCTCTCCGTTATTCCAGGTGGGAGGTTTTTCACACCAAAGATATTTTAGCCAATTTCTTTTAAAGAACCATGCGTGACCAACCAAGTCAACTTTCTCAATATCATCATTCTTTGTTGCCCAACCTGAGCGACGATGGTCCACGTAACGCTGGCTATTGAGAATCACTCCTGCACTACCTAAAATCCCAGGTTTCTTTTTCATTGTATTAAAACAGTTTTCAAACCACCTCTCTCCAGGCACCGTGTCATCATCGAATATTGCAACATAATCCGTATCACAAAGCAATGCTGCCGCAAATCGTCCATAAAATTTCCAATTAAAATCATTCAAAAAGATTCTGTCTATTCCAAGATCAGAGTAGTCAAAACCATGATTGTCAGCATGGTCATTAACCCACAACCAAATATTTTTTGGAGGAACTGTTTGATTCCTTATTGCCTCAATCTGCATTTTTAGATTGTATGGTCTTCGATAACAGTTCAATATGACAGTTATATCTTTATTTTTAGTCTCTTCAAACAAGTTTACTAAAGTTTCAACAATTCTTGTACGAGACTCTTTCATATATCGAATGAGTTCTAAACCTTTTAATTTAAACCATGGCTCATGTTTACAACCAACTAAACCGTTGGTAATTACTGACACACCCATCATTCTAGCTTCAACACAAATTCTGCTTAAAGTTTCAGGAGTTGTTGGCAAAAATATGAACTTATTGTTTTTAGACATTTTGTTTAAAAACTTATGATAGTTCTTATCCGCTATAAATTCATGCTCAATTCCCTTAGAACTACAATATTGAAGCGCCACTTTAGAATTTTTATTAGCAATTGGAGAGTGCATGATTGAACACGCATCTTTCTTATCCACTTCAAGATTTTTTTCCATTTCTGCAAAATCTGCATCTGACCACAGATTGCCGGAAATACTAATAACATTGTCAGTATTAATGTTTAACTCTATTATCTTTTTATGAAAGTCCGTCTGTGCAATAACTGCTACAGCATTTTTATAAAAATCATAATTTATTATCTGCTCTTTCGGGGCTTTAAACTTGTGATAAAAAGCAGGATTTCTAGATTTAAGATATTTGTGATCATGTTCATATATTACATACGAAAAATTGCTAATAATATATTTTTTACTATTTTCTGGTAAATTAATAAAGTTCGATACAATAATTTTTGTATCCTTATTCAGACTCTTTAAAAAATCTACAGATACCTTTTCTGATTTTCTTCTATTGACGTTACCACCTGTTCTTAGTAGCTCTTCGTATAAGATTTCATCATTATACTCTGCTCCACCATTAAATGGCAACTCTTTAAGATAGAAATCTGAAATTAATAAAAAATTCATTATTCTTCCAACGTAATCTCTTCAAAATCAAATCCTAAGTCATCACTATTGTCGCTTTGTATTAGGTCAACAATCTTTTGATTAATTTTCTCTTGAGAGAACTCCTCTAAAACCCACTTCTTTAGTCTTTTAGCTTGGCCAGCATACAGACCATGATTATCAAAACAGTCTCTCATTGCAATTTGGCAAGAGCCTAAATGTGGGAAAGCCCAAGATGTTCCTCTTTCTAAGACCCCATCCCAAACCGCCTCTTCTTGAATTGGCTTTAAATCATAAGACACCTTTGTAAAATGCGTTCTAAGCTTCTCTGCACCTTTCTTGTTCTTCTTGGGGGCATATAAAAAGTCTTTTTGACCACCCCAGTCGTGGGTGATTACTGGTAAACCAACAGAAGCAGCTTCAAATAGCGGCAACCCAAATCCTTCGCCGTGACCAAAATTGACCATTGCCTTTATCTGTGGGTGTGTTAGTAAAGAACTCATCTCTTCTTTGCTCAGGGTCCCGTGAACTAGCTCCACACTACATTTCCTATCTTCATATTCAGACAAAAGTTTACTTATTCTTTTTTGAGTCTCGTAATAGTCTATTGTAGATCCATCTTTTATTGTTAGCTTTAACACCAAACCAACTTCGTCGTCTTTAAATTCTTCTAAAAAGTGTTTAATTGTATTTTTTATGTTCTTTCTAGGACCCCACTGTGCCACACATAGAAAGTTAAAATCATGTTTAAACTTTAAATCCTTGTGTAAATAATCTGAAGGGTTGACGAACTCTTTCTCCACAGCAAAGTTTACATACTCAACAGGCTTATAAACCGCCATTGCCTTTTCTACACCGTTTTGGTCCTTAATATCCCACGTTGTATTGATAAAAATATCCTTTGAAAAACTTGATGGGACTACAACCTTATCGACAAAATTATTTGCCGCATTAATCCAATGTGGTGACACCTTGTCTGATTCAATACCCGCACATACTCCAATATTTTCTGGAGCAGCCCTATATTGTTGCCATTCAGTTGGTATTGTAACCATAACTGTTAAATCAAAAGGTAAACGCTGTTGCATATATGCGAATGTCTTGTTAATTAAGAAATCCAAATATCTTCTTTCATCGTTGTCCTCTGATAGCCAGCTTGTAGCGCCCCAGTTTACAGGATTTACATACAAATCAAACAGATCTGCTCTATCTTTTAAAGCGCGAAAAATTGTTCTCGCGTGTTCACCATACCCAGATTGAGTTAAAATTGGTCCAACTAATAATACTTTCTTTCTCATAGTTCTGTGTGCCTCCAGCTTGTGTAGTTCTTTCTATTTTCCCAAGAGCCGTGTCTTTGATGAATTGACTCCATTAGCTCAACCCAGGACTTATTAAAGTCTTCAAAGTTATAGTTCTTCATGACGTGCTCTCTGCCTAATTTGCCCAATTCAGCACGACCTTCTTTTCCTTCATTATAGATTTTCATCATAGCGTCTAGGAAATCATCCTTTGATAATCTATCTTCCATAACATATGGAACTAATTGAGACCCTACAATTTGCTTAGAAGAAGGTTCAATACCAACACCAAACTCGTTTACTCCATCTGTTACCTGTTCTTGAAGACCGCCTGTTTTCTGCACAATAACTGGCGTTTCACAAGCTAATGATTCAAGACAGGAAAGACCAAAGCCTTCTGCATCTGAAATATTCACGGTTACATCTGCCAAATTGTAAAGGGTGGCAATCTTTTGCTCATCAAGTTTGTCTCTTGAAAACAAAACTTGTCCTTCGTTTAGATCAAGATCCTCAACAATCTGCATTAAATCAGGCCCATTTGGGTCTGTTGGCTCTGTATGCATAATAAGGACAGCATTATCATTTCCAACCTTATCCAAAAACTCTCTAAACCAGAAAATAAGAGTACCACTGTGCTTACGCCGAGCATTACGACTATTGAAAAGAACTGTGAAACGGTCAGAAAGGCTTCTACCATCTGGTCCTTTGTTTTCTTCTCTTAGTTTATCAACAATTTCATCATCTAATTTCTGAAAGATTTCAGAATTAACTGCGTGTGGAATATGATGTAATTCCACATCAGGTGCAACATTTTTTACAATATCGTTTGTTAATTTTGAAATTGAAACAATCACATCGTTGCTTTCATAAAACTTTTTATTGAATTTTGGATAAGGATAATTATCCCAAACGTGATAATAAACCATAGGGATATTTTGACGAATTTCTGTGTCCATTTCCCATAACCAACCCCAAAAACGTGGATCGGTCATAAACCAAAGAATATCTGGTTTTTCTTTCCAGATGATAGACCTTAATAAATCTTTTGTACCAAACTGATCTACTGGTAGGATTTTCCATAAATCACCCCATTTATCTGTCTTGATAAGCTGATATTGTGGGTGCTTCATAGCGCCACCCAATGAGAAAACTTCAAATTTCCCACTTTCCAATAGAGCTTCAATTACATTTCTTGTTTGAATACCCACACCAGATGTACTCAATGGCATATCACCAAGAGTCAAAACCTTAATTCTTTTTTCTTCCATTAATTTTTACCCACAATGTTCTGTTTTATAGAAAGAACAGTATTGACAAGATAGACGGTTCTTGAAATACTTATCTTTTTTTGAATTATAAATGAAACTATCTAACGATTTAAGAGCATTGTCCATTTTTTTATTGCCGCTTGTAACACGAAAGATTTCAACATTGTTTTTCTTTGGGGTTCTTTTAAGAAGGCCAAAATAAGTTTCAACATTTGCCGCATCCACTCCGTGTTTATGGCAAAAATAATTCTTATAAAGAGTAAGTTGATAATTAATCAACTTGTCTGATTTCTTTTGTGCGTTCCAACCCCAACTACAAGTTTTCCAGTCGATAATGTGATACTTACCATCTTTGGTTTTCAGAACCATATCGATGTACCCCTTGAAATTTGTTTCCTCATCTATATTGTCAAACAATTCTTCCTCTAATGAAAATAC
>Ga0196905_1000386_pt1 | contig 17963 bp, 25 predicted proteins | sample CB_VirMetaG_3_FD_169098 | JGI IMG/M metagenome (GOLD analysis project Ga0196905, IMG submission 169098) | Freshwater to marine saline gradient viral communities from Chesapeake Bay - CB_1508_1S Viral MetaG (v3) (version 3) | ecosystem: Environmental > Aquatic > Marine > Coastal | place: USA... | reverse complement strand
ACACAAGACCAGCAACACCTATTTATACGATTGCTAGGACTAGTGGCTTTGTAGATATCTACCCTACGGCAAACATTGCTCCATTACTACGAGATCAGTTTGATCCTAAGATTGGTAAGTGGGATCAAATAGATCCTTTAAACTATTCACCAGATTCATTCTTATGGGTTGAGGTAGATTATGATATTGATTACAATAACGGAGGTGGTACACTTAATTCTACTGGAACGACAGAGCGATTTATTGTCTCTAATGCTTATTCAACACTCCTAGAGGGCACGAATGCGACTATCAATAACCATATCTTATGGAATACTGACAATAGATATTTGCACGAGCTAGACACTCAGATGCTGCCAGTATTCTTAGGAGCTGATCCATTAACGGGCTTGGATATAGTCTACGGATATGAGGATAGAGTCGTAGCAGATGGCGGTACGATAGAATCGCTACAATGTGCGAATATCGGTCTACGCTACTTGAAGATCTTAAATGACGATGGTACTAGCTATCAGTTTGAAGTTACAGAAACATTTATGGGTGGAGATCTAGCACAAGATAGAGTCATTCTATTGCCCGTTGGTATAGCGAACTTGACTAATAGAAAAGATGCCGTAGGTCTATCGGGTACCGCTCCGTATTTGACTGAATACTACGATGCACAACTGATCAATGGCTTTGGCGAAGTAATAGACGAGCGAAGAATCTACAATGTATGTGAACCGAAGTACACACCTCAACAGATCTTCTTCGTAAATAAACTTGGTGCTTGGGATTCAATCACATTCTTTAAGAAGCAAACAGAAAGTGTAAACATCACGAAACAGAGCTACAAGCCATCACTTGGTTCTAGTGGCTCTATTGGTTTCACTTTTAATACTCAATCAGCAACCAAGCAGAACTACAACTACACTAAAGAAAATCGTATGATCCTAAATACTGGATTTGTAGATGAAGCATTTGGTGATGTTATAGAAGAAATGCTAATGAGCGAAACTCTGTTTATGGTTTATGATAGAATCACTAACAGATCTGGAACTACATTTGAGATAGGTCAATCCTATCGTTGGGTTAATGTCGTTACTACTAACATTGAGAAACAGAAACACATTAACGATAAGACAATCAACTACACTTTAGAGATCGAATACAATGATCTTGAACAGAATCTAGTGGTATGATAGAGGTTTATATTGGTTCAGAAAGGTTAGACCTTTTCAAAGATGAAGATGTAAATATCAAGCTGAGTGTCCAGAACATTAAGGATATAAGCAAGGTCTTTGCTGATTACACACAAAACTTTAGTGTTCCAGCTTCAAGAACTAACAACGCAGTTTTTAAGCACTACTACAACGCTGATATATCGGGTGGCTTTGACGCATCTCTTAGAAAGTCTGCTACACTTATCCTAGACAAAGAGCCATTCAGAGAGGGCAGTATTGAACTGCTAGGAGTCAATATGAAGAATGGTATTGCCGAGAGTTACGAGATCGTATTCTTTTCTGCTGGTGTAAATCTTAAAGACCTATTTGGAGAGGACGAATTGACCGATCTAGATCTATCAGCATACGATCACGAATATACGGGTGCTAATGTGAGAACGGGAGCGGAGGGTGGATTGTTTAGTGCTAATGTCATATATCCTTTGATATCTCCAAAGGAGGCTTGGTTCTACAATAGTGATAACTCATCACATAACGATTTCAATCTAGCTTATCATACTACTAATGATGATCACGGCTTAAACTACTACGAACTCAAACCAGCCGTTAAATTAGCAGCACTTGTTGATGCAATAGAGGCCAAGTATGGCATTACATTTAACAGCACTTTCTTTGCTTCTAGCAAGTTTACCAATCTCTACATGTGGTGTCATCGCAGAGAGGGGTATATGTTTAAAGATCAAGACAACGGATGGAATCCGTCTAATGTTCGTTGGTACGACTATCAGACTGGCAGTAGTGCTTTAGCAGTAGATGGTGCTGGGTGGAAAGTAGGTGCTGGTACTCTTAGTGTAGATCTAAGTTATGATGTAACACTAACTGGAGGCGATGCAGCAGTATATGTATTTATAAATGGAGTACAAGCTGCGGTGCGTAATTATACTACATCAGTAACTGGTGAGACTATTCCATTAAATGGATTAAAGCTAAATGATAGTGTTATCATCAAGTATGGTCCAGCACAAGGTTCTGCTGGTGCTTCATTTAATTTATACATTACAAATTTAGAGTTCTTTAGAACTACATTCCCTACTGGTATAGTAGGTACGGCTGGTACTGGCGGCACGGCATTGACATTTAATAACGATGTAGTGATAGCTGATCAAATGCCAGAGCAGAAGATCTCCGACTTCATCACGGGACTTGTAAAGATGTTCAATCTTACTATTGAAGCTACAACTGCAACTCAATTTACATTAGAGCCATTAGATGATTGGTATGCTAGTGGATCAACATATGATATAACAGACTTCACAGACATTTCTAGTCATAGAGTAAGTAAACCAGAGTTGTATCGTAGACTAAAACTTGAGCATCAATTAGCCGATAGTATCGCTATGCGTCAGCATAGACTCCAAAATGGAGGCGTAGGATACGGAGATCTACGAGCTGACTTTACTTTTGATGGCGGAGAGCTTACGAACCAAACAACATTTGAACTATTACGCTTTGACAAGCTCATAGACACAGATACATCAACAAATGTAAACTTCTTGGTAGGTAAGTCTATCGACAAAGACTTAGAGCCTTATATCGGCTCTCCTATGATTTTCTATTCTGGAGATGTTATTGATATATCTGCTAATCCTATTGGATTCTTAGATGAAACTGGCTTAACTCCAAGCCCAGCAGATCCGATGACTCAAGTGGTATTTATGGCCAATGTAGATAACCAAGTGTCTGACGATGTTACACAGATGCTCACTTTTGGTCTTGAGATTGATCCATTCCACGCTCAAGCGTTTACTCAAACATTATACGGAGAATTTTGGGAGGACTACATAACTGATTTGTACTCGACCAGCAGACGGGTTTACAATTTTAAGGCTATCCTACCTATGACCACTATTTATCAGCTTAAAATGAACGACAAGTTGGTTATAGCTGGTAAGCGATATATCATTAACGAAGTAAACCTTAACTTGAGGACTCGTGAAGCGACACTTGAACTTCTAAACGATGTATGATGAATTTAGGTTTTATAATTGAGCAATTACCAACGGCAGATCACTTAACAGAAGAAGTACAGATTGCAAAAGGTAAATACAAAGTAATTACAACTTGGCGAGAAGCCAAAGAACAGATCAAATGGCTGAAGAAAGAAAAATATCAATAAATGTAAATACTAGTCAAGCCAACGATAGTGTTAATGATCTAAATAAGAACATAAACAAAAGTGGCGATCTAGTAGGTGATTTAACAAGCTCACTTGATAAAATGACTGGTGGCTTTGTCTCTGGTTTCAAAGGAGCTGTTAGCGGCATTAAGAATGGAGTCAAAGCGATGAAGTCTTTGAAGGTAGCTATTGCAGCTACTGGTATTGGAGCTTTGTTGATTGCTATTACTTCATTGACATCTTACTTCACTAAAACACAAAGAGGAGCGGACAAACTAGGCCAAGCTATGAAAGGCATCGGTGCAGTTATTGATGTTCTTGTGGATCGTGTATCGACTTTTGGTGAGGGCTTATTTAAGATCTTGTCTGGAGATTTCAGCGAAGGTGTAGATCTCTTAAAAAACTCATTTAAAGGATTAGGAGATGAGATCCGCAATGAATCTGCCGCAGCAGTAGAGTTAGAGAAAGCAAACCAAAGACTTCAAGATCGTGAGATCGCAATGATTAAGACTCGTGCTGAAACGAGAAGGGATATTGAAGCTGCTAAATTGTTATCTGCTGATCAGACTAAAACCACAGAAGAAAGAGGCGCAGCATTGCAAAGAGCGATAGATCTTGAAAAGAGACTATCTCAAGAAGAAATTGCTATTGCTAAAGAAAGAGCGAGAATCATTACAGAGCAGAATGCTCTTGGTGAATCTTCTAGAGAAGATGTAGAGGCTCAAGCCGAAGCAGAAGCGAGAGTAATTGAGCTTGAAGCAGAAAGAGATGCAAAACTCAAAGAACTCATTGGTACGCTTAGTGGTTATAAGAACGCAGCAGAGGCTAGTGCAGATGCAACTGATTTAGATGCAGAAGCACAAAAGAAACTTAATGAAGAACTTGCCAAGCGTGATGCTATTCTTGCACAACAAGCAGCAGATCTACAAGTAGCATTAACTGAGCAATACGATGCTATTCTACAAGCTCAATTAGATGCACAATCTCAAGAGCTTAATGCAGTTGAGGATAAATACTACGAGCTATTGCAAAACGCAGAGCAGTACGGCTTTGATGAGGCAGAGTTGATTCGTTTGAAAAACGAGGAGATCAACAAAATAAATAAGAAGTACGATGATGAAGATTCTGCTCGTAAAAAGAAAAAAGCAGAAGATGATCAAGCGATACAATTAGCCAATCTACAAGTAGTGGCTGGAGCATTAAATGGTCTAGGTCAATTAGCTGGAGAAAACGCAGCAGCTGGAAAAGCTATCAGCGCAGCAGAAGCCATTATCAATACATATACGGGTGCTACAAAAGCACTAGCACAAGGTGGGATCTTCGGTACTATTGCGGCTGCTGGTGTAATTGCTAGTGGTATCGCTAGTGTACGAAGTATTTATGCTACTGAAGTACCTACTGCTAAACCGACAAGTGTAAGTGTAGGTGGTAGATCTATTGGCGGAGGTGGAGCAACTTCATATAGTAGACCAACTCCTAACATTCCTCGACCACAAGGATTAAATGCAAATATCGGATTTGATACAACGGGTGCTAACTTAGGCAACCAAATAGCACAGAGTCTGCAAGGAACGGCTATGAGAGCATATGTAGTGAATCAAGATATTCAGAGCGCACAGAAGCTCGACAGAAAAATAGAAGAAACGGCAACATTTGGTTAAATATGAAATTTTTTGAATTAGTATTGGATGAGGAAAAACTATTGCACGGCATCGATGCAATCAGTATTGTAGAACATCCAGCAATCGAGGAGGACTTCATTACCCTATCTAAAGACTACAAGTTTGAGTTTAAAGAGGTAGATGAAGAAAAGCGTGTGCTGCTAGGTGCAGCTATGATTCCAGAGAAACCTATTTATCGTAGAGACGGAGATGATGAGTATTATGTATTTTTCACTAAAGAAACAATACGCAGAGCTTCTGAACTATACTTAATGAACGGCAAACAAGGAAACGCCACTTTAGAGCATCAAGACAAGATCTCTGGCTTATCTTTAGTTGAGAGTTGGATCATTGAAGATTCTGAAAAGGACAAGAGCCGTAAATACGGCTTGGAATATCCAATAGGAACTTGGATGGTTAGTATGAAAGTCAATAACGATGATATTTGGAATGAGTATGTCAAAAGCGGTAAAGTCAAAGGATTCAGTATCGAAGGATGGTTTATGCAGCGAGAAGCAGCAATTGAACTCAGCGCAGATCTATCAAGAATCGAGCAAGAGGAAGGAGAACATCTCTTGGCACTTTATCTATTGGGATTGACGAAAGCTAGTATCAAGAATGATAGCCGTTACAAGTCTGGAAAGAAACTTGAGATGGAATCATACAGAGACTATCCCGATAGCGTTTCTAACAACGCTAAAAAGGGCATAGAGCTTAATAAAAAGGTAAATAACAAGTGTGCGACTCAAGTCGGTAAAGTAAGAGCGCAGCAGTTAGCTCAAAAGCAACCATTATCAGTAGAGACTATCAAGCGTATGTATTCTTACCTCAGCAGAGCTCAAGAATACTATGATGCTGGAGACAAAGAAAGTTGTGGGTACATCTCATATATGCTTTGGGGTGGTTTAAGTGCTAAACGCTGGTCTGAAAGCAAATTAAAGGAATTAGGTGAAATCTGAAAATAACCTAAAATTGTAATAAATCGTTGTATAATTAGAAAAGTTCAAAAAAATGAATTTACAAGAAGTGTTCAAGAAAATTGAAATGGCTCTTACTCCTTCCTCAGACAATGCTCCAGAGGTACAAGAAGAAGTAAAAGTTGAAATGGCTACAATGAAATTAGCGAGTGGCGTTATGGTCGAAGCTGAATCATTTGAAGCTGGTGAAAATGTGTTCTTGCTAGGTGAGGACGATGAAAAAGTTGCAGCTCCAATAGGTGAGCACGAACTTGAAGATGGTCGTATCCTAGTTGTCGAGGAAGAAGGCGTAATCGCTGAAATCCGTGAAGCAGTTGCTGAAGAAGAAGCTCCAGAAGTGGAAGTTGAAGTTGAACAAGCGGCTGAAGAAGAAGAAATGGCATATGTTACTAAAGAGGAGTTTGAATCAGCAGTATCTGAGATCAAAGAAATGATCGCAGCTATGATGCCTCAAGAAGAAGAAATGTCTGTTACTGAAGAAGTAATTGAGGAGAAAGTAGAAATGAGTGCTGACGAAGTTCCAGCCGCTAAGAAAGTTGCTGCTGCTCCAATAGAAAACAAGCCAGAGATGCATCAGTTTGCTACTAAAGGTCGTAAAGATGCTTTGGCTCGTGTAATGAGTAAATTATCCTAAATTTAAATAAGAAGAAAAAATGGCTACAACCACTTCAATCACTACCACTTATGCTGGTGAATTTGCGGGGAAATACATCTCTGCTGCATTGTTGAGTGCCGACACACTTGAAGGTGGCGGTATCACTATCAAACCTAATGTTAAATACAAAGAAGTAATCAAGACTTTGTCTACTGATGCTATCGTAAAAGATGCAACTTGTGATTTCTCTGATACTTCTACATTGACTCTTGCTGAGAAGATCTTGCAACCAGAGGAGTTCCAAGTGAACCTTGAATTGTGTAAGAAAGATTTCCACAGCGATTGGGAAGCGATTTCAATGGGTTACTCTGCATTTGACGAGTTACCAAGTAACTTCGCTGACTACTTGATCGGTCATGTTGCTGCTAAAGTAGCACAGAAAACTGAGCAAACTATCTGGACTGGGGCTACTGCTAACGCTGGTGAGTTCAACGGATTTGCTGCTTTGTTAGCTGCTGATGCATCTGTTGTAGATGTAACTGGTACTTCTGTTACTGCTGCGAATGTTATTACTGAAATGGGTAAAGTAGTAGATGCAATCCCAACTTCAGTTTACGGAAAAGACGATTTGTACTTGTATGTATCTAGCAATGTTGCTCGTGCTTATGTTCGTGCTCTAGGTGGCTTCGGTGCTTCTGGTCTAGGTGCGAATGGTGTGAACAATCAAGGTACTACTTGGTTCAACAACCAAGATCTAGCCTTTGATGGTGTTAAGATCTTTGTTGCTTCTGGTATGGCTGACAACGAAATGGTAGCTGCACAAAAATCAAACTTGTTCTTCGGTACTGGTTTGTTGAGCGACCACAACGAAGTTAAATTGCTAGACATGGCAGATCTTGACGGATCTCAAAATGTTCGTGTGGTAATGCGTTACACGGCTGGTGTTCAGATTGGTATTGGTGCAGACATCGTTTACTACACCTAATCAATAGGTATTTAATAACCATAGAAAGGGTAGGTGGGTTCAATCTGCCTACCCTTTTTTAATACATAGAAACAAATGGCTTGTACATTAACAAAAGGAAGAAACGAACCTTGTAAAGATGTAGTTGGTGGTATTACCTCTGTATACTTTGCAGACTTTGGTACATTAGGTGCTATCACTTACGATGGAACAGATACCGATGTGGTAGACTCATTCGGTGGTACTCCAGATTGGTTTGAATTCAAAGTAAAAGGTAACTCTAGCTTTGAGCAATCAGTAAACTCTAGCCGTGAGAACGGAACTACATTCTATGAGCAAACTTTGAATCTTACATTTAAGAAGATGTCGAAGCAAACTCATAACGAATTGAAGCTACTCGCATATGCTCGTCCGCATGTAATCATTGAAGATAACAACGGCAACAAGTTCTTGATGGGCTTGGAGTATGGTGCTGAGGTAACTGGTGGTACTATTTCTACTGGTGCTGCTATGGGAGATCTTAGCGGATACACTTTGACATTTACTGCTCAAGAGAAAATCCCAGCGAACTTCGTAGATGCTACGATTACTGCTGATGCTTCTGTAATTAGCGACATCTAATAGTCGTAATTGCTTAAATCAAAAAAGCCCTTCCATTACGGAGGGGCTTTCTTTTTAGTAGGAATTGCACCTACTTAGTGAGAGATGAATGGCAAATATAACCATTCTAATTGTTTTGGGTTTTATAATTGATGATTATTGTAGAAGAAAATACAACGGCAACGATTAAGATGTATTTGAGAGATTTCACAACGGAATCTTTTGAAATAGAAATCATATCTGAAGATGAAAGAAAAGAGGTGGTTGATACTACACTTTCTGGTACTTATGATGATTTCAGAAAAGTCTTGACATTTACATATGATGTTTCTAGCTTAGTGGCTGAATCATTTTATGTAGTAAAGATCTGGGAAGCTTCCAAAGTGAAGCTCTTGTCTCAAGATCGTATGTATATTATACCATCGGGATCTGATGTTTCAATATATCAACCTAAATTAGCGACAACAGAGAAAACGATGAACAACGAATTTAAGATTTATGGCGAGTAATGGATTAAACTTCGTACAACTATCAAGTTATACGAGCCCAGTAATTTCTGAAAACTCTCGTAAGGGTTGGGTAGAGTACGGAGAGGATAACAATTACTTCAAGTACCTAATTGATCGTTACAACGGATCACCTACGAATAACGCAGTTATATCTGGAATCATTGATATGATCTTCGGTAAAGGTATTGATGCTACTGACTCTGCAAAGAATGTAGATGGATACCTACAACTTCGTAAGCTCATTAACGAAGATGAGTTAAAGAAAGTCATCAACGATTACTATATGCTCGGTAATGGAGCGTTTCAAGTAATTTACAACAGAGATAAAACAAAGATCGTTGAGGTATATCATATGCCCGTAGAGATGATCCGAGCTGAGAAGTGTAACTCTGATGGAGAGGTTGAAGCGTATTACTACGCCTATGATTGGTCAGAGGTAAGATCTAAGAAGGGTGTTGAAAGAATACCAGCATTTGGCTACGGAGAACAAGGAGACAAGGTTGAGATCTTATATTTCAGACCTTATCGTAGTGGTTCATACTACTATTCACCCGTTGATTATCAAGGTGCGTTACCATACGCAGAACTAGAAGGAGAAGTTGCAAACTTCCATATCAATAATATCAAGAATGGACTTGCTCCGTCTATGATCGTAAACTTCAATAATGGAGTTCCACCAGAGGAGGAGCGTGATATCATTGAAAGTCAGATCAAGCAGAAGTGGAGTGGTTCAAGCAATGCTGGTAAGTTTATCCTAGCGTTTAATGACGATTCAAATTCTGCGGCTACTATTGAGCCCGTACAACTATCTGATGCTCATAATCAGTACGAGTTCTTGTCTCGTGAGAGCCAACAGAAGATCTTGGTCGGTCATAGAATTACAAGCCCGATGTTATTCGGTGTTAAGGACCAGACTGGTCTAGGGAATAACGCAGACGAAATAAAGACGGCATTTCAGCTCTTTGACAACTCGGTTATTAGACCTAAGCAAGAGCAAGTGATAGCAGCTCTAGACAAGATCCTAGCATTTAACAATATCGCTCTTAACCTTTACTTCAAGACATTAACTCCTATTGAGTTTATGGATCTCGAAGATGTAAAGACAACAGAAACTCTAGAGGAAGAAACGGGAGTGAAGATGTCTGTTGTTCCAAACTTTACTAAAGAGGCCGAGAACGATTGGATTGAATACCTAGCCGATAAAGGAGAGTTCGTAGATGACGAAGAATGGGAATTGACGGCAGTACAAGATGTAGAGGATGCTGATAGAGAGGACGAAATTGTTGAAGCTATAACTAGTGTAGCTATGGCGGCAGTAAGCTCTTACGGAGACGCTGAAGCTCGTTCATCGCAAGATGCTGGTATGTACAAGATTCGTTACCGATACTCTGGAGGACTAAAAGACAACTCAAGACCATTCTGTGTAGAAATGGTAGGGCTATCAGAAGGCGGTAAAGTATACCGCAAAGAAGATATCAATCAGATGAGTTTCTCTGGAGTTAATGGAGGTCTAGCACCAAAAGGTAGATCTACATACTCGATATTTAAATACAAAGGCGGAGCATATTGTCATCACAAGTGGCAAAGATTAATTTATGTGCGTAAGCGTAGCGGTGGTAAATTCTTGCCTAAAAGTGAGACAGAAGCCCTAGAGAACGATAAGCGAGTAAGCCCTAGTGTAGCATCACAAGCTGGTGTTCCCGAGAGCAAGATCAATCCGAAGGATTACGATATTGCAAGTACTCGCCCGATAGATATGCCGAACAGAGGAAAATTGAACTAATATGGCACAAGTATTATTTGTTTCGCCTAGCGATGTGATCAAGAGAACGGGCATCAACGGAAATGTTGATCGTGATCAGATGATCCAATTCATTAAGATCGCTCAAGATATCCACATTCAAGGGATTCTAGGCACTAAGCTCTTTAATAAGATCGCTAGTGATATCAGCGCAGATACGCTCTCTGGCGATTATTTGAGCTTGTTCACGAACTATATTCAAGATATGGTTATACACTTTGCCGCTATTGAAATCTTGCCTTACATTCACTTTAAAGTAGCAAACGGAGGGATCTACACTAAAGGTGCAGAGAACGGAACGAATGTAACAAAGGAAGATCTAGACTACCTAGTGCAAAAGGAAAGAGATATCGCTGAGCATTACGCTCGTAGATTCGTAGATCATATGGCGTTTTACAATTCTTTATATCCCGAATACAATACTTCATCTAACGATGATATGTATCCAAGTAAAAACCAAAACTTCAACGGATGGGTTTTATAGTTAAGCAAACATACAAGCCGAAGCAAGAGAATATAACCAAGCTGAAGCAGTATCTGATGAAGAAACAGAATAAAAAATGAGCTGGGGAAAAATATATTGCGAAACTTATTGGGGTAAGAGATCTCAAACTACATTAAGCATTCAGAACGAGGCGGCTATTGCTTGTTTTGCTCCAGCAGATGATTATGTAGACCAATTCACTACGAGGTTAGAGGCTGATGGTGGTTCTATTGAGGGCTGTGCCGTTAAGGGTCTGCAAGGTTTAGGGATGTTGAACTATTACAATGTGTTTGACTCTTACAAGGATAGAATGGTAGAAGATGGTGCAGTCGTAGAAGCGAACTGCTTGAATGATAAATTATTTGAATTAAACTAATATGGCAACTATTTACGATAAAGCATCGTTAGTAATGATTCCGTCTGGTGTAAAAGACGGCAAAGCGTATTCCATCAAACCAACGGACGGAAGCGGAGACTTTACATTTTCAAGAGGAACGGACACGGCAACCCGTGTGAATGCTTCGGGATTGATTGAGAAGGAGAGAGGGAATCTTTCTATAAATAGTCAAAATGGTTCTGCTTGGGGTTCTTCTGGTGTTACTATTGATTCAACTACTGCGGCAGATTTTCTCGGAGGAAATGATGCGGTTACTATTACTGCAACTGGCGGAGGCGCAGCCTATGTTTATGCTGATGACAATATCAGCGTAGTAAGTGGTGTTGTTTATACTGGTAGCGTTTATGTGAAAAATGTAGATGCAGATTATGTGCAACTTACTTTTGCAACCTCTGCGTTTGGTTCTGCTCAATACAGAAACTTTGACCTAACTAATGGAACATTAGGAGGCGGATTAGGCATTGATGCTAAAATAGTAGATGTAGGCGGTGGCTGGTATAGATTGAGTATTACTGCGGTAGCAACGGCTTCTGTTTCAACGGCTTCTTTAGTAGTTCTTGTTTCTCCATCAGCAAGTGCATCACGGATTCAAGCGGCTACTGCTGGTCAAACATTAACCGCTTTTGCTATCCAACTTGAAAGCGGCCTCGTAGCAACGGACTATATAGAAACGACAACGGCAGCCGTCTACGAAGGCATCACGGACAACCTACCGAGATTGGATTATTCGGGGGGTGCTTCTTGCCCGTCTCTTTTATTGGAGCCGAGTCGGACGAATCTTGTAACGCAGTCGGAAGTATTCAATATAGATTCTGCTTGGTTTTCAAGTGGTAGACCCGTAGTGGAAACTAATGTAACCACATCACCCGAAGGTCTTTTAAATGGTTCAAGACTTACATTTGCCGCAACACATACGCTACGCTATGCGCCAGAACTTACTTTTACTAATGGGTATTCTTATTCCATTTTTGTAAAAAAGGACATTGGTAGATATGTAACGATTTCCGCACTATTCTTCACCACTTCGGCAACCATTGGTTTTGATTTAGATGAAGGTACTTGTCAAGCGGGTGGAGTAATAGAGCCTTATGGAGACGGATGGTATCGTATTTCGGTTTCTAAAAGTGTAGCGGGAGATGCTGATAAGAGCGGATATTTCTATTTGTATAGCACCGATACATTAGGTGGCACAAGTTCAACGAGTGGCAACCAATTATATGTATATGGCGCACAAATTGAGGAGGGAAGTTACCCCACATCCTACATCCCAACCTATGGAACATCTGCGAGTCGTGCGGATGATGATTGTAGTAAGACTGGTGTTGCTGACCTTATCGGCTCAACAGAGGGTACTATATTTTTAGAGGGTGCTTATAATCGTGCAGCCTCTGGAAATAATGTGTTTTTTGAACTTATAAATTCCCCTAATCAATTGGTGTTATATATGGATAGCGGTACTAACGAATTAAAGTTATACAATAGCGAGAATCCTACAAATAGACTTACTTTGAGTTCTGGCGATAATAGGGGTGTAAATCACAAGATAGCCATAGCATATAAAGACAATGATTTTGCCGTTTATCGTGATGGTGTAGCACAGAGCGTAACTGGTACTAATTTAGCACCTACTGGAATGGCTAACATTTATGTAGGTCAAAACCGAACTGGAGGTGAAGTAGGACAAAGCGTATTTAAACAAATTCTACTATTTAAGACTCGTCTAACCAATGCCGAATTAGCGGCACTAACTGCATAATCAATGGAAGTATTCAGAAAATATGGTTTTTCCTCGCTTGAGGCTTGGAATACCGCTAAAGCGTTAATCACCAAAACAATCCAAACACCACAAGGTGAACAAGAGGTGTACACCGATGCGGTGGTAATGGTCGTAGAATTAGGCAACCTTTGCGAGACTTGGGGAACGGATGAAGAAGGCAACCCAATATGTGAGGTTACAAGCCCTCTTTATAGCGTTGATGTCCTTTGGACTAACGAACCTTTGGCGGCTTGGGATAGTGCTATCGTATGGCCAGTCCCAGTAGGTATTCACACCTTTGGTTCTAAACACGCTGAGGAATATGCTAAAGCGTACTGCGAGGCGAACCCCGAGGCGGAGTATTGTAATCCACCAGCACCCGAAGATCTAGTATAATGTCAAAAGATAGATATAATGTTCCTCAAGATAATAGGAGAGGATGTCTATGCAAAGATGGTAAGCGGTATTCGAGAGAATGTTGCGAAGGCAACTATTGGAATCAAGGCATTGGTAAGATCCGAAAAAATGAAACTGAGTAAAAACCTAACTCTTGCTGAGGTTACTAAATCAGCTACTGCTATCAAACACGGGATCTCTAACCAGCCAACTATTGAGCATATGGAGAATCTCAAGGCGGTAGCTGAAAATGTATTCCAACCAATAAGAGATTACTTCGACAAGCCGATAGCAGTTACTAGTGGTTACAGATCACAAGAACTCAATGAGCTTATCGGTGGTGTATCTAGATCACAACATTCAAAGGGCGAAGCTCTAGATCTTGATGCTGATGTTTTTGGAGGGTTAGAGAACTATCAGTTGTTTCATCGTATAAAGGACCATACAGACTTTGATCAGTTGATATGGGAGTTCGGTGATGATGAGAATCCAGCTTGGGTGCATGTAAGTTATAGCCGCACTAAAAACAGAGGTGAGGTTTTAAAAGCCGTAAAGCAAAACGGCAAGACTATCTACAAGAAATGGTAAAGCGTTGTTTAAATAACTTGCGAGAGATCTTCTTGTATGCCGATTCTCAGCCTACTGAGATAATGCTAGGTATGCTGAACTTCATTTTGCTATTACCAGCAACTATGATAGAACTTGGCTGGATTCCTATTTATCAAATTACTGGAATCATAGTCGGTGGCTTTCAATTATTTGCAGTAGCAAGACAAAATATAAATATGCGCAAAACTGCCTCTTTCTTGAGTTTTGTGGTTTTTACTATGACGATTGTTCTTTACGGATCTTGCGGATATTTCTGGAAAAGTGCAAGTCATTGGGGTTGGGTGGTTTTATGGCTATCCTCATTAAGTAGCGTAAAAAGAGTAACAACGGAATACTACCATAAGCAATGGAACAACAAGGCATAGCTATTGCTATCATTACGGCTCTTACAAGTGGTGCAGCTTGGAAGTTTTGGGAGCAGAAGATGAAAGCAAGACAAGAAGAAAAAGAACAAAACAGAGCTGAAGACTTTGCGTATCGTGATGATCTAAAAGCACGAGTCAGCCGCCTTGAAGCTTTATTAGAGCAAAGCAATACTCAAGTTCTAGAGCTAACGGCTGAGGTCCACGCCTTACGAACTGAAGTAGGTTTCTTGAAGAAAGAAAACGAAAGATTGAAGAATATATGATTGATCGCATACTAGGTAATTGGAAAACAACTACTGCTGGTGTGATCTTATTTGCATCGGGTATGGTTCTCGTAGGATTTGAAAAAGCTACATTGACAGAGGCTGGTACTTTCTTTGGTGTAGCATTTGTATTATTTTTCTCAAAAGATAAATTATGAACGACACAGATTTTGGCTTCGGAAACGAATTTGATGATTTCGTAGATGAACTAACAAACAAGGAGCAACCTAGTTGCAACATTGATAATCCAGAAGATTGCGAAGCATGTGGGTCGTAACAAAAACAAGAGCAGTTCTGATAGGGCTGCTTTTTTTAACTACGGGATGTGGTGCGAAGTGGCACCTAAATCGTGCGATTGCAAAAGATCCAACCATACTGGATCGAAAAGAGATTGTACTGGACACGATAGTGATAACAGAAAATAAGCTGCTCACAGACACTTTAGTGCTTCGGGAGTATGATACCATTAAAATAGAAAAAGATGGCGTTAGAGTGTCTCTAAATCGCTTATACGATACAATTCAAGTAGAGGTAGAATGTCCATCTGATACGATAGAGATCTCAAAGGTCGTAGAAGTGCCTCAAATTATCTATCAAGACAAAAAGTTCAATAGAAATCATTTATACCTATGGATTGTCTCATTTTTTGTCTATACCTTAGCCTTAGTTAAGTATTTAAATAGATAATGAATAAGACTTGTACAAAGTGCAATACTAATAAAGAACAAGATGAGTTCTATAAGAACTCTAAATACAAAGATGGTTATACAACCTATTGTAGATCTTGTATGAATGAGTATAAAAAAGAAAAGTATTATGCTGGTTCAAAAGAGGATTACACTAATCACTTCTTGATTCATTTTGGTTTCTACGATAATAATATCGTTAGGAAAGTATCCGACTTGAGTAAATACCACATTCCAGATGCACTTTAAAGAAGCTCAAAAGATCTCTGTTATGCTTACAGAAGATGGATGGACTGCTTGGGCAGTAGATGGATTCTATGTCAATCTTATGCTAGATGGTGTATTGTATGAAATTAAAAAAGCAAAAAGACAACCTAATGAGAAATAAACAGATTGATGAGATACTTCATCATATGGCTATGTTATATCAAAATCTTGGTATTGATTCAACAGAACAAGAAAGAGATGAAGCAAAGCATAATGAATTATTACTTATAGGTAGGATCGCTGAACTAGATCCAGAGTATGCTTCCAGACTACATCATGACTGATTATGCTAAAATAGAAATTGAGCTCGGTAAGATTCCATCTTTGAACAAGTTCTATTCTTCACCACATTGGACTTTTAGATCAAGAGAAAAGACCAAGTGGAAAGCTATCGTATCGGAGCAACTCGATTACGATTTTAAATTTGAGTATTGTATCATTACTGCAAAAGTCAATTACAGATACGATCTAGACAACTGCATTATGGCAGTTAAGTTTACTCAAGATGCTTTAGTAGATGCTGGTATGGTTATAGACGATAACAAGAAATTTATCAGAGCAGTCCGCATTGAACCAGCACTAGATCTTCCTAAAGATTCCTCAAAAATCATCATCGAAGGCAAAATTGTCAAAAAATAATTTTCATATCTGAGGATCTCTGTTTAGTTTTGGATTGTTAATCAATTAAATAGAGAGATGGAAACAATTAACCTTTATCAGATCTTAGATGATCTACAATCATTCGCAGATAACTTAGGTAGCGAGTGGATGAAAGAGCGACTACATATGTTAGAAGCTCAAGTCGCAGTTTTAGAAATGCAATCAATCAATAAATAAATTATGAAGAAAGCAAAAGTGGTTTCGGTAACACCGAAAGGAGATTTCGCCTTTAACGGCAAGACATTCTACAAATTCTTTGTATCTCTAGACAACGGAGATACTGGAGAATACAATTCTGTAAAAGCTGACCAAGACAAGTTTGTAGTAGGTCAAGAAGCAGAGTACGAACTAACCTCTAATCAGTACGGCAATAAGATCAAGCCCGTATATTCACAAGGAGGTGGTAACTATTCAAGCAATAGTTATTCAAAAAGCAATTACTCATCAAACTCTGACGATAAGCAGAAGATGATTGTAAAGCAATCTTGTCTTAAAGCGGCAGTAGATCTTCTAAAAGACAAAGGAGCTAAGAGTACAGATGTACTGAAAGTTGCAGATTCTTTTGTAGCTTGGGTAATGCAAGAAGATCAAAAAGAAGAAACAACATACAATGCTCACTTCTCAAGCCGAGAAGAAAAGCTACAAACTGCACAAGCCATAGTAAACGGCCAAGCAGTTGATGATGACTTACCATTCTGATTTATTGATTGTGTTAGGTAGAGGGGAGCAGAGATGCTCCTCTTTTTTTTCCCTAATTTATAGATATTAAAAATTTATTGTTAATTTAGATTTATGGTAAGACACGAACATATTGTAAGCTCAAGCGACACGATTCGTTATCTAGAAAAAGCAAGAGCTGGTAAGATCTCTGAAGCATCTAGATTTGGAGTTGCAGAGATTGACGATTACATAAGATTTAAGCAAGGCAATTTCATAGTGATTACGGGACACGCTAATGTCGGAAAGACTCACACGATGACATATCTGCAACTGCTACATACTTTAGAGAACGGCACAAAGTGGCTGATCTATTCTAGTGAGAATGAAGTTCAATCTTTGCAAAGAAAAATTATTGAATTTATGGCTGGTAAGCCTATTAATCAGATAGAGGAAGCAGAGTTCTGGAGACATCACTCTTTCGTGGAGGGCCATTGGGCATTTATCAACTCCGAGCTAATAGTTAATGCTTTTGAATTATTAGAGATAGCCAAAGAAGTATATTCAGCTTGGGAGTTTGAAGGTATGATGATAGATCCATACAACTCGCTAACTATACGAAAAGAAGATCTCAAAGGAATTTCTACACACGACTATCATTATGAAGTTACTAGCCACATAAGAAAGTTCTGTAAGGAATACGGAGTTACAACCATTCTTAATACTCACCCAGCTACTGAAGCTCTAAGAAAGACACACAAGGGTTCACATCCATACGCAGATCACACTATGCCACCAATGGCTAGTGATGTAGAGGGTGGTGGTAAATTCGTGAACCGCTCTGACGAGTTCTTCGTTATACACCGATATACGCAACATCCAACAGATTGGATATTTACCGATATTCATGTTAGAAAGGTAAAAGAGCTTGAAAGCGGTGGCCGACCTACTAGTTTAGATGGACCAGTCCGACTTCA
>Ga0196905_1000385_pt1 | contig 17975 bp, 36 predicted proteins | sample CB_VirMetaG_3_FD_169098 | JGI IMG/M metagenome (GOLD analysis project Ga0196905, IMG submission 169098) | Freshwater to marine saline gradient viral communities from Chesapeake Bay - CB_1508_1S Viral MetaG (v3) (version 3) | ecosystem: Environmental > Aquatic > Marine > Coastal | place: USA... | reverse complement strand
TGAATTTAGACGGAAGGTTTGCTACTACTACTGGTATGGGAAATTCTGGTAGTTCGAATTATGCTTATGTAAATGTCGCCAATAACGGAACTATCATCTCTCGCAATATCGCTGACGCAAACCCATAGTTAATCGTCAATTTAGCAAACGCTTCTTCCACAGGCGATATTTTACGCTTACAATTTGCTGGTGCGAATAAATTAGAAATTACCAAAGATGGGTTTATCAACCAAAATGGAACGAGATTACTAACCACACCTGGAACACAAAACTTATTCTTTGGTGTTAATTCTGGTAATCTTTCTACAACTGGTTCTCAAATAACAAGCATAGGAACGGAAGCGTTATCAAATATAACAAGTGGTAGTTTAAGTGTCGCAGTAGGTCATCGTGCTTTACTTTCTTCAAGCACAGGAAGTTCTAATGTTGCCGTTGGTGTTAATTCTGGTCGTTCTATTACAACTGGTGGCACTAATACATTTGTTGGTAGAGATAGTGGTTATAACGCTTCACAATTAGTAAGTGCCTCAAATTCAACGGCAGTTGGATTTGAAGCATACACCAACAAGTCCAACCAAATGGTGTTTGGTAATTCATCTGTTAGCGAGTTCGTGTTTAATCGCAATACGAGTGCTGTGTTAATCGCACCCAACATTGGTATTGGTGTTACACCTTTGACGAAATTACATATTGCTGGTGCTGGTTCGCAAGAACTTCGTATAGAAAACACAAACACTACTGTTGGTTTGAGTGACGTTATTGGGACGTTATCTTTCCGTTCTAATGACGCTTCAAGTGGTGGAACTGGTATTGCTGGTTCTATAAGTTCAATAAGTGAAGCAAGTAGTGGTGTTCTTTATGGTCTTGCTTTTAATACAAAAAACTTTGCTTCCGAAACTGAAAAAATGCGAATTACCAATGACGGAAAAGTTGGTATTGGGACGAGTTCTCCTGCTTCGCTATTATCTTTAAGAAGTAGTGGCGATACATATTTAACTATTGATACAAACTTAAACGCAAACAACGCTGGTATTCGTTTAAGCGAAAGTTCTACACCGACAACAAATGGTGCTGAATTAGTTTATGATGGAAGTGCTAATTTATTTCATATTAAAACTGGTGGTGCTTCATTTACAGAAAGATTAACCATTGTTAGAGATAGTGGTAATGTTGGGATTGGGACGAGTTCTCCTGCTACGCAATTAGAAGTTGCTTTACCAACAACCACTAATGGTGTTTATGAAACAACGATTTTTAAAACATTAGACGCAACAACCCCTGCGAACACAGGTTCTTTACACTTTTCTTCTGGTTATAATAGCGACGCTGGATTGCGTTATTCAACTATTCAAGCAAAAAGAAATAATGGTGCTTTTACATCTAACTTAATTTTACAACCGAGTGGTAGTAATGTTGGTATCAATGAAACATCGCCATCGGCACAATTACAAGTCAAGAGTGGTGCTACTACTCGTGTTCCACTCATTGTTGATACATTAGCAAGTCACGCAACGAATTTACAAGAGTGGAAAGTAAATAATATAACGCAAATTTTTATCGACCAATATGGTGTTATGAGAGCCGAATATGTTGCTAATAAAATCACTTCAAACAATGCTTTAATTCACCCATCATCAAGTGGCACTTTAATCTCTCGCAACGTTGCTGATACAAACCCTGCTTTAACGGTAAATCTCGCAAACGCAAGTGCTACGGGCAATATACAAGTATGGCAAAAAGCAGGTGTGGCACAAGCGTATATTTCTAATGACGGAACATTTGCCACTTCCCAAATTAGAAATTACACAACAATAAACAACGCTTTGATTACACCTTCAACAACTGGAACGACTATTTCTCGCAACATCGCAGATAGTAACCCTGCGTTAGTTGTAAATCAAAACAATTCTTCTTCTACGGGAAAAATTGTATCGTTCCGATTTAATGGTGTTGAAAAATCTTATATCGACAAAGATGGTAATTTCAGTGGTGCGACTATTATTCCAAGTTATACTTTGTTGGGTTCAAGAATAAGTGATGGCACATTAACCGTAACGGACATTGATACATTTGATGAAATCCAAATTCGTGTTGAACTTTATGTTAATAGCGATGAAATCATTTGGGGTGTTGCTAAATTACCCGTTGCCGATTTAACCTACGCAAACGCAGGACAAGACCGAGAAGGTGTTGGTGCTGTGTGTATTGACGATAGTGGAACTATCGCAAGTGCTTATGTGTTTAGAAATAATACCGATGGAACACAATTAGACATTAAACTTCGTAATGCTTCTACTGTGAAAATCTATGGTGTTAATTATTAAAGGAGAATAATATGGAAATTTATTATCAATATGAAGAAAACGAAGAAGGTGTTATCGTGGCGATACACTCATCACACGAACCTTTTAACGAACGAGAATTACCAAAAGAACTTGTTGGTAAAGTGCGTTGTGGCAAAACCACAGTAGAAGAAATCTTGTTCCAAATCACTAATGCGTAGATATAACGAAGCACGATACAAACGAGAGTTCAAACGCTACCCTAAATGGAAAGAGTTGAAAGAAGCGTTCAATGAGTTCAAAGAAAACCGAAGAAAGCACATTGACAGCAAAGGGTAAAGTCAAGAGAATACTAAAAGAGTTATTCGCCACTCGTTATGGGTGGCTTTCTCTTTTGTTAGCAAACTTGTTTTGGTCTATGTTTTGGTTGCCTTTTTTAGTCCTGTGGTTTATAACCAAAGATAATCAATTTCTTATCATCGCTACAAGTATCTATATCTTCTTCGCACAACCGATTATACCTATGTGGTTAATCATACCTACATCGGCATATTACATACTAAAAAGGGTGTTAAAAAAATAATGATATAATTATTATAGGTGGTATAACTATGAGAGCAACATTAAGTCAAATCAAAGAACAACAACGCAAACAAATTGCCGTTAAGGACAAATTGGTCTATTTACAAAAAGCACCCAATGGCGAAATCATTGAAGTTCATCTTTTACAATGGGTTGCCGAAGGGTTTATTGAAGAATTACAAAAACAAGCAGAACTGAATAGACAACAATATGAAGCGAAGATTAAACAAGAACAACTTGCCCAAGAAGAACTTATTACCAATCGCTTTATTTTGTTAAGTAAAGATATTGAACTTTTACAAGAAGAAGTAAAAGCATTGAAACACGAACTTGCTGTTATTAAAGGAGAAGAATAATGCTACATCTATTAACCGAAGTGGTTGGCGAACAACCTGAAACATTAGGATTTCTCACCGAATTACTTAACAACGCTTGGACTTGGGTTATGGGTTTAGGCACTGCTGGGTTTGTCGGTATATCTACAATTCTACGAACATTTATTCCAAGTAATGGTGCGATTGTTGCTTTGACCGATAAGATTGCCGAATTAAAAGAAATGACAAACCTTGACGCATTACGCATTAAAGAACTCGAACAAGCACAAAAAGATTACCAACAAGCGAATGATGACTTGCTTATGGAAATTGCCAAGAATAGTCCAAATAAAAAAGTGAAAGAATTAGGTGAGCAACTTGAACAAAAGAAACAAGAACTCTCGATACAAGAACAAATCCAAGAGAAAGTAAATCAAGCCGTTAAGACAGTCGAACAAAAAGCAGTGTCGATATTAAAAAAGAAAGATTAGTTAATCAACGGAGGTTGTTATGAAAAAAAAGAAAAAGCAAAGTAGTTGGTTGCGTGTTTTAGGCTTCATCTTTATTTGGGTTGTCCCACTTATTTACATTGGTGTTGTTGCCATTGATATTACAACGACAACCGATACAACACCTGGAACGGGTGGAGGACAAGTCGTATTTAGCGTTTGGGCGTTAGTAATTCTTGCCATATTGGTTTTGGTTTATATTACCCAAATTAGAAAACGTCTAACCCAAGTGCTACATATTAGCGATATTCAAGGAAGACCTGTTCCTGCCTTTTGGCGTTTTATTCAACTATTAGAATATGCGAGTTCGTTTGGTATGTTAATTGGTGGTGTCTATGTTATTGGTCAATTATCTTCCGTTCTCTATACCTTTGGCATTGTGTCGCTAATTAGTGGCACGATTGGTTATACGCTACTTATGATAGATTCTTTACAACGAGAAAAAATCTTCCAAGAGAACAAACTTTTAGGTTTGTAATATGAACATTAAGAAATTAAAAGAATCGCTTGTAATGACGTTTATAGGCGTTGTAGTAAGTGTTCTATGGGTGGTGTATGCGATACTAACAAACTTTGACTTTATTACGTTCATTTCCAGCCCTTCGGTTATCTCTATTTTGCTAATCTTGGCAGTGCCGTTGGCATTTCTTATTGCCGATAAAGTGTGGGGTGATAAATGAAAAAGATAGATACGTACAAGTTTGTATTATACCCATTGGTGTTGGGTATCTTAATTGTTTATTCGGTTTTACAAGTAGGACTTGACCTAAACAAAATTCTTACCGAACGCTTTTGGTTAGAACTTTTTTTCAAATACCTTTTACAAATTGCGTGGATTTACTTTGGTATTCCTGATGGCAAGATTAGTGGTGAAGCAAAGTTGAATTACACAGAAGCAAAGAACTTGTTAAATAAGGCGATTACGCTAATCAAGGACAAAGGGTTATTGACTACGTTTGGTCTTTATGTGAAGCAAGACTATATCAAGCAACGAGAACAATATGTCAAAGATGTGTTGTTCGCTAATGGCATACCCGAAGATTTATATAAATTGTCGTTAAGAGAGATACAACCTAAATTAGATGACTATTCATTGACCAAATGGCATTTCTTGTTAATCAAGAAACTTAAACATGGCGATTTTGACTTCCCATTTGTTGATTCGCAAACATATTTAAGTGCGTATGATATAAAAAATCGTATTCAAATGGCACTATACAGTGAAAAGAACACCATTCTACGAGAATTATTCCCTAAAATGGTCTTAACCTTTGTCACATTGGCAATTTCTTCATCGGCAGTCATCTCTAACGATGTGTCTATCGGTCAAGCAGTCTATGATTCGGTATTCAATGTTGGTCTTTCCATTATGTCCTATGGCTTTGCGTTCAAATTAGGGCTTGATATTATGAACGATTATGCTAAAATCTATGATGTCCGTAGAAATTATATCTCTAAATTCATTGAATCCCACGATAACGGTTCGTTGGTCAAAGAACTGCGTATCTATGAAGTGGCAGAAGTCGTAAAATAGTGTATAATAATTTATAGATAAGTGCTTTCTACAAAAGTGAGAAATTGTATTGAGAGGCACTTGTCTATCTACGGGGGTGTTTGATGACTGTAACGCTAACCTCCGAGTGTTATAGAAACATGGGGTAATACCCATCACCTCCACCAGAATACTAATCGCTAACACGAGATTGTATCAAGTGGAACAAATAAACAAATGTGCCATCCGTTCGACACAGCGATTACCAATATACCCATTGACCTACACCCATCGCCCTCCTTCGGTGGGTGTTTTTATTTGTGAAATCACTTCTAACGCCATTTATAACCCCATAGAGCAACGATAATGGGTTGGGTAGAGTATTTGTATTACCGAAAAAAAATCGTGTCTTAAATCGCTTAATTTCTTTTTGTATTGTTTTTTAGTTGTTAAGTATATTTACTTGTTGTGTTAAATGATAGTTATATTCGTATTAAGTGATAGTTAATAATTAAATATATTTATATTTTTTAAGAAATATATAATTCTTTAATTATAATGTCAATATATTTTATAATGTCTATGATAGTATAGATAAAATATTATATCTATTCTTTAATATATATAATCACTATATATAAATAGTGTTCATATTTTATATAACAATAGGTAGCAAATAAAATATGATACGATATAATCGTGGTGTGGAGGTTTTATGAAAAAACTAAAAAATGTTCGCTTGGCTGATGACGTTCAAGAAATGGATTTAATTAAATATGGGTTCTTCTATCACCGATTTACTGACGACTATTGGTTTGTGTTAAATCGTTTAACCAAAAACTTTAATAATGTGGAAGTGTCTATACGCATAAACTACAAAACAAAGGAAGTGAAACTCTATGCGACAAACGATCACAAGAAATTACCAAGTATATACAGTAAGCGTTATTCCAAAGACAATTATTTAGAGTTTGAAAACGAAATAGACCAATTCTCATTTGCCGATTGGATTGATATGACACATATTTTACAATTATTTATTGACGGATTTATAATTATTAAGTAAAATAAAATCACAGGAGGTTCTTGAAATGGAAAAACAAGACCAATTTGAAAACAAGTTGATACGTGACATGGAGAAGATTGGGTATCGTTTCGGTGCTGGAATACCACACCAAAATTACGATGTCTTCTACTTCTTTGTCGAAGTCGGTAATCGTGAAGCACAATTTAACATTGGGTTCAACGATAAAGGACTGTGTGCGTGGAAAGGTTTCGATAGCAAACATATTGTGGTTGATGACAAGTTCGGTCTAACCTACAAAGAAGCATTAGAAGAAGCCCGTAAGTTTTATTTAGAAACCACAGTCGATGATGACTATAAGGCAGACTAATATGGAATTAGAAAAAAGAGTGTTTGATTTAGAAGTCACGCTTAATATGGTTCGTGAAGATTTGAAAGTGTTATATGCGTTGCGACAAAAGAACATTGATGTTAATACATTGTTTGTGATTATAGACGCTACGATGAAGTCGATTAACGAAACTTTACAAAAACATATTGACGAATAATCCGTTTAGGTATATTGTTATCTCATAGAAAGGAAGTGATATATGTATAAGACAAAATACGTGTGGCCCGATATTGGTGTTTGCGACATAACGCACCTATGGACACACAAGTCGGGAAGGCGTTGTATGTATTGTGGCAAAAAAACGAGGTTCTTGATCGCACTCGGTAAAAAGCGATACACTCACTTAACATGTGGGTTAAATGAAAGGAAATAGTATGGCACAAGAAGAAATTTACAAGAAGTTGTCGAAAGTTAATGTCAATGATAAGACGGAAGCAAAAAATGGTCTTACCTATTTATCGTGGGCGTGGGCGTGGGGTGTATTAAAAGAAAACTTCCCCACTGCGACTTATACGGTCTATGAAAACCAACAAGGGTGGAACTACTTCACTGATGGCAAAACAGCGTGGGTTAAAACGGGTGTGACGGTTGAAGGACTTGAACACATTGAATACTTGCCCGTTATGGACTTCCGTAATAAATCGATTCCGTTAGAAACGCTTACGTCATTTGATGTCAATAAAGCGATTCAACGTTCATTGACCAAAGCGATTAGTCGTCATGGTTTAGGTTTATACATCTACGCAGGTGAAGATTTACCCGAAGATGATACCAAGAACACCGAATACAAACCAAAACAAATGGTGGTTGCTGGTGGTGAAAAAGAAGTCATTCGAGAAAACACCGTCTCACAACTTCAAGAAGCGTTTGAGCAACTTAATGCCGAAGAACGCACGAAAGTTAATCACCACATTATGAAATTAGGTGTGTTAAAATTTAGTGACCTAACAGAAGCACAAGGTCGATCACTGCTATTAAACATTCAAGGTTTGTTAGCAAAGAAACAATAAAAGAAAGAAGGTCATAATATGGCACAAGAAAAACAAGTCGTTAGTTTAGAAGGTCTTACGGTTGATGAAGTCAATATCTTATTGGTGGCGTTAAGCAAATTACCATTAGAAAATGTCTTACAACTTTGGACAAAGATTAAAACCCAAGCCGAAGAACAATTAAAGTTGGAAACCACTGATGGCGAATAATCCCCGTATTGGAAGCGACATTAACGAATTTGAACTTACGGGTTTGGTTCGTTATGGTTTCCGTCGATACAACACGTTCAAGAATAAGAAACCCTATTTACTTTTCTTATTACAACAACCCTATAAGACCAAAGATGGAAAAGACCGATATAAAGGTTTTCAAATCTTATGCTTTAACCCAGAATACGCTGAAAAGTTATTTGCCTTAAATCAACAAGCGTATGTGCGTGTTAAGGGCAACGTGAGTGTGGAAACTTACACGAAAGATGAAGCACCACGAACGGTGATTAAATTACTTGCCAACGAAATTGAAATCATTGAAAAGATGATGTTGCCTGTGATCAAACCAAAAAGCGAACAAGAAAAAGGTGTTCCCAAAGAAATTTATGAGAATACCACTGTGTTCCAACGGACACCACCACCAGCACCAAAGTTATCAAAGCCCGTTAGTGAATTAACCGAAGAAGAATTAGCAATAGAATTAGGGAAGTTAAAATAATGGAAACAAACAAATTTGCGATTGGTGGGGTTGTTGAATTAAAACCACTAATTAAGAAAAGTGAAAAGAGTGGCAAGTTATATTGCCGATTACAAGTGGTTCAAACACGTTATGGTGGTACTAATTACGACATTGAAAACAAACGTTATTTTAACTTTGTGTTATTTGACCAAGACACCATTGAGTTAATCCAAGAATGTGAAAAACAATTCCACTGTGTCGTTCGTGGAAACATTAGCATTAACTATGGTGGCAAACAAGCGTTTGATTTAAACTTGATTGGCGAAAGGGTTGATGTTGAAAAGCATTATGACGAACCTTTTAAGACCTTAAATCCAAAAAAAGAAAAGAATCCGATTCAAAAAGAGATTCAAGAAATCAAAACAATGCTTGACGATGAAGACTTGCCGTTTTAATATAAGTGTAGAAAGGTGGTTAATACCATGGCAAAAGAATACCAAAGTGAATACGGAAGTTATCTTATCGACACTGATAGCACAGGAACGAGTATCTACCCTAACCAAGATTACAACAATCCCGAAGGTGAATCGTTCTATATCAACAATACCGAAGAAGAACTTATCTTCAATCTTGTCAATGAAAAGTTGGGCTACAATGTGTATGATCGCCACCAAGTCTATTATTTAATGGACTATGACTCATCGTTGCCAGAAGAAGTGATTAACGCATTACACTTGGTTATTATTGAACGCTTTACCAACCAAATCAACAAGTGGGTAGAACGCACGTTTGAACCCAGTGAAGAAGATGTATGGGAAGACAACTATGGCAATTAAACCAAGCGATACGCTAAAAGATATGGGGTTTGTAGAAGTCCTGAATAACATGGGAACGATTATCTACGAACGCAAACATATTACGTATCGTGAAACATTGATATTCTACTGCCATTTGGAGTATTACGACTATTATACGGTGCGTAATGGTGTGAAAAAACCTATTAGCGTATCAAAGCGATTCCACACGTTAATCAATGACTTTATCTTTAAGGAGTTATTCTGGAAATGAAATACGAAGAAGCAAAAAGACACGCTAACGAAATCTTCTTAATGATTAACAAGTGTTATGACATTCACGAAGAATGTGGTTCAACGTTATTATTAGAGATAGCCGATGACTTAAAAAAGCAATTACGATACTTCTACGATATAATGCGAAAACACCGATTACTTGATAAATCATCACAGGAGTTAGACAAAATTGGAAAATCTATTAAGCGATGAACAAAAGGTTTATGCCGAATTATCACAAATGGCATATAAATTGTCTAAACTGTTTGCCGAGTTGATCGTAGAAGTTGATGAAGAAAAGCGACAAGACATCGCAGAACAAATCAATGTGTTAATGGAAACAATGGACGATTTAATCAATGACGAATTTGGACTTGACGAAGATAAGATTATCAATTAAAATAAAGAAAACCATACAGGAGGAAATGTTATGGAACTTACGACAAGACAATGGAAGTTATACGACTTATTAAAGGACAATGCGAATACGTGGCTTACGCAACGTGAAATCTACGAACGCATGAAAGAAGATTATGGAACTGACCCACTTGTGGAAATTAACTTCCACGATTCGGGTGTTCGTTATTTTATGACGATTGATATTCGTAGAATCAACGAAAGTGGTGTGATCCAAAAGATTATCTTATCGACACCACAAGGGATTAAGATTGCCAATGAAGATGAATATAAAGAATATTCCATTAACCGTTGGAAATCTATTAAGGCGATGATTAAGCGTTTGGCGTGGAAAGACCATAAAGCAAACCTTAATGGACAAATGCGATTAGTGTTTGGTGATTCAATGGCACGTGATTACTTTGAAACCTTTGCCAAAGAATATGAAGGTGGCGAATAATGACTGCCAAAGAACGATTTGCGATGATAGGTTATACTATTGTTAGTGAAAGTGAAAACTTTGTGTCGTTTAGTAAGAAGATAGACGCACAACAAATCAACTTTGTTAATGTTGATAAGAAGAACAAAGAGTTTTGTATCATTGCCGAAATCGAAGAAGAAACAATGCCTGTCTATACAGACGCTGATGTCTTAATGGCTATCACACAATTATTTAAGGAATTAGGAATATAACATGTATAACTTTACAACCGATCGTGACAAAATCATTGAAATCACTCGCACGTGTGCCGAACCACGCAGTAAGCAAATCATTTGGAAATTAGCAAGTGCTAAACTAAACGATTTCTTCCAAGAAACAGCAACCAAAGATATTTGGAGGGCAAGGTATAACCGAGCCGTTAAAGTCTTGGGTGATTTAGAAGCAAAATACGAAAAAGAAATCAAAGAAGTCATTGACCAAAATGGTGGTGTCGATTCCGATGTGAAAACTAAAATTGTTTCACTGTTAAAAAGTGGTGCGAAACAACTAAAAGAATTAGCGTATCGTGCTGGCGTGAGTGAAGTGGAAGCACTTGGTTATCTCTCGCTTATTGAAAACGAAGGTATTGTCCAATTAAAGAAAGTCAATATCGGTGGTTATCAACAATACGCCATTGATACGACTTTACGCCAAGATAAACAAGAGTATGAACACGCTGTTGGTGTGGTGAAGTCCAAAACCTTTATGGTGTTAAGCGATTCGCACATGGGTTCGGTTAATGAACAAACCTCGTTTATTCACTATCTCTACGATTTAGCAGTAGAACGTGGCATTGATACTGTTTATCATTGTGGCGACATTAGTGAAGGGGTTAAGCGTTCTCGCCCAGCCCACATTTTCTCGCTACACGCTATTTCGTTTGACGAACAATTAGAACATATTGTGAGTGCTTACCCACATCGTGACGGCATTACCACTTACTTCATTACAGGAAACCACGATCACTTTCACATTGAAAATGGTGGTGCGAATATCGGTAAAGGTATTTCGGCACAACGACCTGATATGATTTATCTTGGTATCAATACGGCAGTCATTAAACTCAATGATAAATGTAAAATGGAGTTATTCCACCCACAAGATGGTTCATCGTATGCGACATCATACGCAGGACAAAAGTATTTGGATTCATTAAGTGGTGGCGATAAACCGAATATCTTGTTTGTTGGACACCATCACAAGTCGCTTTACTTCCAATACCGAAATGTCCATTACTTTGAAGTGCCATCAACCCACTCACAAAGCGATTGGGAAAAAGGAAAACGCATACAAAACACAAGTGGTGCGTGGATTGTGACCGTTGATTTTGATGAAGAAGGCACAGTCACTCGTATTGTCCCCGAAAGCATTATTCAATATAAACATATTAAGAACGATTGGCAACAATGGAAGGACTTAACGAAATGACAACAACCGAAAAGATTAGACAATGGGCGATTGATCGTGGGCTTAACACTGCCGAACCATCAAAGCAAATGATTAAATTGATGGAAGAAGTCGGTGAGTTAGCAAGTGGATTAGCACGTGACCAAAAGAACCAAGTGATAGACGCTATTGGCGACATTTATGTTGTCTTGACTATTTTGGCAGAGCAACTTGAATTAGACATTGAGTTTTGTATTGATGAAGCGTATGATGTTATCAAAGATAGAAAAGGTAAGATGGTGAATGGCATATTCATCAAGGAAGAATAATGACTGAATTAGCAAAAGTTGGTAAATTGTTCCGTAAATGTGCCGATTGGTTTCAAGATAAACCACTTACCTTTCGTAATCGTGGCTATGTAGCACACAAAGGACAAGCACTTTGGGAAGACGATAACGAATATCTCTACAAATTGCGTGTGGTTCATCACGCTGTTTATAACGATTATTACATTTTTTTAGAGATGGGTAAAAAAGAAGATGAACAACCCACTCGAAAAGTCGTACAAAACCTTAATGATTTAGAAAGTGCTGTGTTAAAGTTCATTAAGGGGTATAAAAAACTCAATGAAAAACGCACCTAAACCCACCATTACGTTTGAGTATTACTCAAAACAAGTGTGGTTCAAAGCACCAGCCGAAAAGCAAAAGTTTATGGCAGATGTTGCCAAAGCGTATGTAGCACATTATGGCGATCGATATTATGGGCAACCTGAACCAGTAGGGTTGTCCATTAACATTTATGACCGAAAAGTGAAAGAATCGGTGTATGAACAACACGAAAAATACTCGTTCCGTTCCACCGACATCTTACGCATTACCGAATTGGTCATTGAAGCGTTAGAAAACGTTGCGTATGACTCCAAGAAACAAGTTGCCGAGATATTTATTAACAAATTAACAAACCCTTATCAAAAGGTGGAGTTCGAGGTGTATAAATTATGAAGAATAGAATCCAATTTACTGTATTGGGCAAACCCTTTGGTCAAAAACGACCAAGAGCAGTCCGTATGGGTAAGTTTATTCGCATGTATTCACCACAAGAGAACATTTCTTATAAGCAAAATGTCGTAGAAGCCTATTTAGAGGCTCATAGCAAGGCGAAAATCATTTCCGAGTGTAAAAACACTACCTATGGTAAAAAACCCCTTATAATTGAAATTCAAGCATTTTTCACAAAACCAAAATTAACCAAGAAACAAGAAGCGTTAAACTTGATTGAAGATAAGTTCCCCACCAAGAAACCCGATACCGATAATATCGCCAAAGCAATTTTAGATGGGTTGAATGGCGTTGCCTATGACGATGACGCAAGTGTGGTGCGATTAACTGTTGATAAATTCTATTGTTATGATAATATAACGACAGAAAGGGTTGTCGTAGTCATCTACGAAAAGGAATAATGTTAGAAATCAAAGAAATAGACAAGAACAAGGCAATAAGTTTTGTTTTCAAGTATCATTATTCAAAAATTATGCCGAGATTAAACAAGTTTTATCTTGGATTCTTTGAAGATAATGTATTGAAAGGCGTTGTCACTCTTGGTTATGGAACTCAACCACTTGGAACAATTAAAAAGATTTTTCCAAATCACGATTACAAAACAAGTGATTATTTAGAGATTGGAAAGATGTGTTTTAGCAAAGATGTTAATGACAATGGTGCTTTTGGAAGCCAAACCATTAGCGTTTTAGTCAAGTGGTTAAAACAAAACATGCCAAGTGTTCAGTTTCTTTACACATTAGCCGATGGAATTATGGGCAAGGTTGGTTATGTTTATCAAGCAAGTTCATTTCGATACATTGGTAGTTTTTGGACAAGTGTTTATATGGACGAGAACACCAAAGAGAAGATTCACCCACGAAGTGCCAAACAATTATGTATTGAAAACGCAAAGTTTGAAAACAAAACAAAGATTTTTTGGCTAACACAACGTTTTTGCGAACATAAAGGAATTGCCAAGATAGACGGACTAATGTTTAGATATATTATGCCATTAAACAAAAAAGCAAGAAAGGTGTTGGATTCATACGAAGAATATAAAAACATTAAGAATCCCAAAGCAGATTCACTTGTTTTTAAGAAAAGAGTTGGTAGTAAATCGTTTATAAAAATAGAACAACCACAATTTAACATGAATGTTTTTGAAAACAATTACCAAAAACCAACAGAAGTGGTATCATTGTTCCAGGAGGAAGATTATGGCGAAGAATAGATTAGAAGACTTGTTTGATGATTTGAAGATAGATTATAAGGTCGAAAAAGCACCTGTATTCACAGTTCTTGCTAAAATTGGTAAGAATGTGGTGGTCATTGAACAACTTGGCATAGCGTATGGCATAAAGTTTTTAATGCGTTTTGATTTAGACGATTTATTTATGAAAAACTTTGAAGATTTACGAAATTGGATTAAAGGAGAAGTCAATTTATGAAACAATTTTTAGTAGTATTTGAAGATGTTTGGAACAATAAAGAATCTTACCAAACAACTCGTCTTGGCGACACAATTAAAATGATTTTAGAACAAAACGAACTATATTACCCCGATGATATTGATTACGACAAATACAACTCCGACAGTCCTTATCAAGTTGGAACGTTTGGATTAGGTTTTTACGACTTAATTTTACAAGAAAACGAAGATAACGATGAATACGCTGGTCGTATTATGATTTTTGAGTTAGAATAATGGCACACTTTGATAAAGGTCGTAAATACAAGTTCTTTCCACGCACTGCCGAAGCCGAAACATTCTACATCACAGGTGAAGATGTGATTAAGAATTGGTCGGGTGATGGTCGTATTCGTAGGGTAAAGCGACACGCTAAATATGATGAGATGTGGGTTCAATTTGGGTATTACCAACGCAAGAAATGGTTAGTGGTTATCTTTAAGCACTTACGAGTTATCTTTGGCACACTGAAAGAGAATGATATGGTTCATATGACGGGAACGATTGATAAATGGGGTTCAAGACGTGTCTATGTTGTTACAGGCATTATTAAATACCCACACCCAACGATTACCGAGTTAAATGATTATTCGGTTGATATGGAACTGTATAAAGCACAAACCAAGACTGCCGAAGAAATAGAAATTGAAGATTACATTGATTTTAGAGTAAAAGAAGTATCAAAATATCGCAAATTAGGCAAAGAAGATGGCGAAGACGCAAGTAATAACGAATTGTTCTTGCCAGATAACGAAGATTAGTTTAAGATAATGCTATGGAGGTAGCAAAATGACACACCCATATTATCGCAACAAGTATTACATTGTGTTGGTAGAAGATGATGAGTTATCGCACATCGTGGAAGTGTTTGATAACATTGGGCAATTAGTCAAGGCTTCTGGACAATCCAAAGAAACGATACGATCCATTGTTAAACGATTCTATGCCAACAAGCAAACGATTTATCATTATAACGATAAGAAATGCCGTATTGAGTTTGTGGAGGTGGAAGAATAACCCCCCTATCTCCAAAAAACATAATAACAAAACGAAAATTAACGATATTCTAACTGGTATCGTTTTTTTATTGATAAAAATAAAGAAAATTTACTTGGGACGTGAGCCTACCCCTACCCTACTTTGCTATCACTTTAATTGAGTAAAGCGTTAAAGTTTTGGCAATCGATAGCCTGGATTGCTAAAAGTAAATTATAGCATTGACTTTTGATTGCGTTTTTGGTATTGCGTGGGCGTGTTTCATTTAAGGGCGTAAAATTAAAAAACAAAGCCATCACAGTTGATCGGCGTGGCGTTTCTGCTCCTGGTCTTTTGTTTGTTTGATTAAGTTTTATAACTTCCATGGCTTAACCATAACGCCAAAGTCAGCAAAGTTTTACATGCTATTCATCGCAGTTTTTTACTGTTTCCAATAATTTATAAAAGTTTTAGTTGTTTTTTATTTAATTATGTTTTATTCTTTAATCAGTCAAAGGAGGAAGCCTATAAGATATAAAGCCGTTGCCGTTAGTTGCCAGGCCTTGATTGTAAAGCCCTTCAAGGCCAAAGGAGAAGAAGATGTCAAACTTAGAAAAGATTATTGCCGATCTGAAAGACTTAGACGGGAAAGCCGTGGAAGTGTTTGGTCAGCCCGTAACATTAACCAAAGCAGAAGAAAAGCCTTTCCTTCCTCAGGCCGTTAAAATTGCTGAGGCGTTACTTGAATATGAAGTTAATGCTTATTTGACTAAAAGAATCCTGGAAGCGTTTGAAGATGGTGAAGAAGGTGACGGCTTTGAATATGTCAAAGGCTTCAATTCATATAATTGGAGTGGAAACATTGATCACGATATTCAATGGCATAATGTAAAATTCAAAGGCCGTAACTATAAAATAGTGTCCTTTCACCGTTATGGAGATGTAAGAGGTAACTATACAGTTGAAGCCGTTATTCTTGACGATAATGAAGAAGATTACTTCTTCTATGAAGCCATTGACTCTGCTGACGTTTATAATTCAATCAAAGTTAATAGCCTTTCTTATAATGTAAAAGTTACAGCACACTCCGATATGATTGAAGTTGAAGGCCCTGACGGTGAAGTATTTGAAGTTTGTGCTGAGTGTGATAAGCAATCCATCTGGGAAGCCATTGAAGACCACGTCAAAGGAGATAAATAGACCATGAAGCAAGTTACTAAGACCTTTCACGTTTATGACTTTGATGAATTAAGCAAGGAAGCCCAAGAAGTAGCCCGTAAGGGCGTGGAAGAAGAAGTCACAGGCTTACGCTTTGATTCCTTCTCTATTAACATGGCAGAAGACTTAAAAGCCGTTTATTCCATAGACGTTGATCCACGCTTCTCACTTTCATACAGTCAAGGCGATGGCGTTTCCTTTAACTGTGACAACTTCAACAGCCCTGAGTTAATCCAAGCCATGAAAGGCCTCAAAGGAATTGAAGAAGCCGTCATCAATAATATAGAGTTATTAAACAAAGAAGAAGCCATTGAAGTGAAGGTCAAGTCTTCTGGGCGTTATGCTTACGCTGCTGGCTGGCATGTCAATGTCACCATCTTGGAAGACTTTGCTCAATTGATTCCTGATTATATGCTTGACGCTATTATTAACGCCTTCAAGACGCTTTACGTAAAACTTTGTGAAGAATGGAAAGCAATAGGCTATTCACTCTATGATGTCACCATTGAAGACGCCCAAGACTTTGCTGAGATGTATGGCTTAGAATTTTATGCTGATGGAAGCCGATACCATGACCAAGACTGATACAGTGACGCTTTCCATACCTTCTGAGTTAATGGATCTTATTCGAAACATGGCAACGGAAGAGTATAGAAGCGTCAATAAGCAAGTTATTTATTTATTAAACTTAGCCGTTATTTATAAAACAAACAAAGAGGAATAACATGAAAGACTTATACATCACCGTCTATTCAAAGCCTAACACGTTTATGGTCAGTTATATTTTATTTAATGATGAAGCCCAGATAATGAAGTCAGCAGAGTATTATGCCGTAAGTAACAACGCTCTTGAAGCGTGTGACTTTATCATTAACCAATTAAGGCCTAACTATTACCGAATTAAACATAATGAAAAGATTATCAAAGAATTAAGACCATAATCAAAGATAATTAAAAGACCATTAAAGCCCTGCGATCACCTCAACGGGCTTTTCTTTTGCTTTTATGTTTTTATCTTTTAAGATGTTTTTATTACCGAATAGTGTTATAACGCTCATAAAGGCCTATTTAAGACCAAACTATTGCTTCCAGGTATAAACATATTAAAAATATACTTTTCTTTTCTATGGGCTTATAAATGCCTTTATAGAAAGAATCCTACTATGAGTGTATATTGCTATATAGTGGGTGATACACAGTATAAGAAGATAAGGGCATATCTTGACTATTCGGGCCTTGCTTTTCCCTTGCCTATCTTTCCCACTTGTTCCCACTATGCCACGCCTTGCCTATCGCTTCCTTGCTTGGGGTTGGGACTGCTTCACTCTCTCAAACTTTACAAAATTATGCTTGACTTTTGGCGTGGGGTGTGGTGGGGGTCAAGGAAACACGCAAGAAACAAAGGGGGGACAGAGCCCGTATATAATACATAAAAATATATAATAGTCTTTAAGATATATAGAGATAGTTATTATACCTATATATAGTTATTTATATATAGAGATAGGTATTATATATAGAGATAGGTATTATATATAGAGATAGGTATATAAAAGTATATATATAGTCTTAAAGAAATAAATAGTCTTAAATTATATATATAAGCATAGGTATATATACGTAGGAATAGGTATTATAAATATATAAACTATTACTATATATTTATAATACCTATTCCTACGTAT
>Ga0196905_1000384_pt1 | contig 18001 bp, 28 predicted proteins | sample CB_VirMetaG_3_FD_169098 | JGI IMG/M metagenome (GOLD analysis project Ga0196905, IMG submission 169098) | Freshwater to marine saline gradient viral communities from Chesapeake Bay - CB_1508_1S Viral MetaG (v3) (version 3) | ecosystem: Environmental > Aquatic > Marine > Coastal | place: USA... | reverse complement strand
ATATTATGGCTAAAAAAGTAGGAAAACAAACAGCGAATAAAGTAGAGCAGTTAACATTTACACCTAAAGCAGTGTTAAACGGTTACGTGCGTGTAATTTGTAACGACAAAAACGAAAGTTTAAAGGGGCGTACATTGTTGTTGCCTGAGGAAAAAGCAAACTTAATAGTGGCTAAAGGTTGGGGAGTTTATGAGGGTTAAGATAGAGGGCAAGAATTACGAGGTTAAGACCTTGTTCGGCGAGTATAAAATAAAAGATTTAATTTGGGCAAATCGTATCTTAAGGGAAAACGATATGAGCCCTCGATTTTGTATGAAGTTGCTTAAAGAAACGACTAACATCCCTGTTGAGGTGCTCGAAATATTGGATTTTGAAAGCGAAATAAAGGTACTTGCTGAAATGAGTTTAATCGGTTTGCGTACTCCTGATATAGATGTGTTCATGGATTATGTGCAAGTGGACGGTGTTAAGTACTACAAGCGTGAAGAATTGTTAACCTTAAGCGGTATAAAGGTAATGTTTGGTAAAAACAACTTTAAACAGTTTGCATTAATGGGGCAGTTGCACGATATATTAGCACGTAATAAGGAAGTTGATCCTACAAACTTAGCTTCATTGGTTGCGGTGTTGTATGGCGAAGACTTTTCGGATAAGGCGATAGAGGAACGAGCAAAAAAGTTTATGGAGTTGGATTTGTATTCGGCTTTTAGCGGTTTTTTTTTGTTTCAAAGGGAATGGAACAAATTTCTAAATTGTTTGTCGGAATTTTCACAAATGAGAGTTCAAGCGCTGTTAAGTATCGAGCGTTTGCAAAGAAAATTATTGAAAACAATTTTTGGTTTTCTTTTGCCTTTGAGGTGGCAGAAATGGGAATTTTTAATAAACCTAACAAGACGCCTTTAGAGAGTGTACATGAAACTAACTGCATGGATGTACTGCACTATTTAAACGTAAAACAAGCACAAGCTAAATTAATAAATTATGATTAACAAGATTATTGAATTACTTGAAGAAGTTGCAACCGCCTACACTTATGTACAGGGGTTTAGTTATGCAAGTCCCTACGAGATGAACGGCGCACCAAGTATGCAATTTCCTCATATTTTAGTAGCTGATACACCTGATTGGAGTAATAAAGGCGAATATCGTGGCAATGGTTTAGGCAATAAAACAACGTGGGATTTAAGAATATTCCTATTTGACACTTACAACCAAGCCGAGCGTACAACGGTGGGACGTGCAACCAAGCAACAGGAATTAAAGACTGCAATGGATAGGTATTTGGCAGAGTTCAAATACAGGGCGTTAAATGAGTTGGGTTACAATGTAGAGTTAAGCAATGGATTTGTAGCCAAACGCCAAATGAATGGTAAATTGGAACAATGTAGTGCCAACTTGAGGGTAACAGGCAACAACACGTGTGATTTAGGAGTTTTTGAATATGCTGGATAGTTGGAGAGCAAAAGGGTTGGAATTAATCGGGGAGTTTGTGCTCGATTTGATGAAAACGGAACTTGAGGAACAAGGGCATAGGGCAACGGGGAAGCTAATTGATAGTATGACTTACAAAATCAATGGCGATAGTATTGAGTTTTACGCTGAGGATTATGCGAAATTTGTGGATAGTGGGCGAAAAAAGGGAGCTAGAAAAGTGCCGATAGATGCGTTAATTGCGTGGATTGAGCAGAAAGGTATAGCAAGTGGAGATACAGAGGTTAAAAAAGTAGCTTACGCAATCCAAACGGCTATATATAAAGAGGGTAGCCCAACGGTTTTAAGTTTGGAACACTCAAAAAACGGCAGAAGAAAGGACTTCATAAAGTTTGCAGTTACGGAAAATGAAAAGATTATACTTCAAAAAGTAGTAGAAATATTCGATAAGACGGTTAAAACCGAGTTTATAAATGAAATGGTAAATATTAGAAAGCAATGGCAACAACGAACTTAGGACTTTTAGGCAGTCCGTACTTAACACAAAAGAGGGTAGCAAGGGCACAAACTAATAATGCAAGTGTAATACAAATGCGTATGACCGTAACTATTGACGCGGTTGATTATGTATTTGAGCAACTACCAGATATTGGAACGAGCAACCTATTCACGTTTGAATTGAATAGCTTTTTACGGAACTTTGTAGTAAGCAGTTTAAAAACTTTAAGCTCGGGTAGTGTTGCAAGTGGTAACACAACTTTGTTCACGTACGTTTTTGTTGGCTTAGACGTTAACAACGATGTTATAAGCGGGGAAACGTCCGCAAGTGGCACAAACGTAGTAATGAATTACAGCAGTGATGATTTAAACCCTATTGATATTGCCGATTATCTGAACTCGAATACAGGTATAGCAACCAACTTGCTTTTAACAGACTTTTTAAACCCAAGAAAGGTAATATTAAATAGTTACGTAGCTTTAAGTAGCTTTAGGACTGGCGACACTCAAAGGTGGTGCGTAGTATTTACAGACGCAACGGATAGTATAGTGTCAGACGCTGAGGTTTTGCCTGTGTTTGACGGTACATTGGGGAGTGACATAAACTACGGAAGCACGTTAATACAACAATTTGATGAGCCAACAGCAACGAAAATGAGTATATTTATTGCTGATACAGGCGGTTCGGGGTTTAGTCGTACGCTTAGGAGTAGGATTTACACCTTTGAAAAAGTTGCAGAACCGTGCCAATATGTAGAAGTATTATGGATTAACCAATTTGGAGCAATGGAAATTACATTGTTTAATTCCAATTTTGCATTTGGAACGCAAATAAATAAAAAATCATTTGAGAAAGTAAGACCAGTTAACCCTACTTCATACGATAGAGGGCAAAATAATTACATGGTTGAGAGTGTTAAGCGCTTTACCATTTGGAGCGACTACGAAAAAATGGAAGATATAGAGAAGCTGAACTACATTTCAGTAAGTCCGCAAGTTGCTGTTAGAATTGGAACGCAAATAATTCCTGTAATTGTTGAAAATGCAACGACTGAAGATTATAATTACCATGAGCCTATAAACCGAGTTACTTTCAATATGGTAATGGCAAACAAACGTATAAATGTTGTATAATGGAAGATTTACAGATATACATAGTAGGTAAAGGGTACTTAGATTTACTAGATTTTACCGACTTCCCGTTGGTACTTAAAAAAAGTATTGCTAATATTAGCGATGTGACAGCCCGGGAAAGTGACTTCAGCTACGATTTTGAAATACCAAACAATGCGAATAATAACAGCATTTTATTTGGTATGGAATACGTAAGTTATGCGGACAAATCTATATTAGGTAAGCAAGAAGCGGTTATCGTTTTAAACGGTGCTGAGTATCAACGTGGATTTGTAGAGGTTCGCGCGTCTAGGTACATGGATAAATACGTGTGTAACTTTTTCGGTGGGAATGCTGAATGGATTGAAGAGGGTGCAAATATTTTGGTTAAAGATTTGGATTGGAAAAACGACACGCAGAACTTTACGCAGTCGGGTATTACAACGGTTAACACTTCGGGACGTTCAATTAATGATATATTTTACCCATTTGTTGACAGGAACACCGCAAACGATATAGGCACGTATCGACCTGTATTTTATTTGCGTAATTTATTTGAGTTGTTTTTTAGTGGCATTGGTTATAGTATAGATAGCGACTTTTTAAGTAGTAAATTTGTTAATGGTTCAGGCAACAACAACGGTTTAGCAGTTGATTTAGGCGTTAACTTTGAGTTTGATGAAAGCGATATAGTTGATACTATTGCGAACTATTCGGGCGACAATGCGGACGCTGTTAATTATTTTTTAGCGTGGATATTTCAAGGAGCAACGCCGATAGCGGTACAAACGATTAGAAATATTACACCGTTTTACACGATTGAGAATAGTGATGACTTTAGTTTGTTCGACCCTTTAGTAGGTTATACAGTGCCAAAAACGGGTTTTTATCAATTTACCTTTGACTTTTCGCAATCTTTATGGTCGTTATATTATGGAGCTACATTTGACCCTAGAGGTTTAAGCCCCTATATCGAACTACAATTAAAGCGAGGGACTGAAGTTGTTGCATTTACAGATATTAACGACGAGGTACAACCGCAAGGTAAGAATGTAAATTTGAGCGTGTTTTTAAATATTGGAGATGTAATTACCTTTACAATTAGGGAACGCAATCAAATGTTAAACCCCGCTGAAGCTTTTGTAAATCGTAAATATAAGATACAACCGCGTAACAACACTTTCAACATCCAATTTAAAGCTAAAATAGAACTAGGCGATACCTACGCAATTAGCCAAGTAGTGCCTAAGGATATGAAAGCAATCGACTTAATTAGCGACTTTAAATTTTTGTTTAACCTTTACTTTGATGCCGATATTAAACGCAAGGTAGTGAAGATTGAGCCTCGCAATAGTTGGGTGGATGTAGATAGCGCAGAAGTAGACGGATATTATCAAAGTGTTGGTTTAGCTAGTAATTGGACTGATTTAATAGATTATACAAATCCGCCCGAGATATTTAACGAGCTAAATTACAATCGGGATTTAAAGTTAAGATATAAAGCCGATGCAGATGATAAGTGGTTACTACAATGGGAAAAAAACAACAATAGAACTTATGCGCAATACATCCATAATTTAGGCACTAGGTTCCCGAATGGGGAAACTATACTTGAAACAAAAATAATAGCACCAACCATACAAGGGCGTACGAGCAATGTAGTTACTTCAATAGTGCGCCAAGAGTACGCGCCTTTAATTGGAGTTGATACAGACCAGCCAAGTCCGAATAACAGATATGCGCCACGTATTGGGTGGATAGTGAACAGCAGTTTTGTAATGGAAGCATTTGACGACTTAGTAGTGTTTGCCGATAGTAGTAAGCTAACATTTAACGGCACTAACGGACTATTTGAGAGGTTTTGGAGTAAGAATATACGCAATTTAATTAATGCCGTGGTGGTTAAATGTAAGGTGCGGTTAACAAAGTATGAGATTAAAACTTTTGACTTTAGCAAACCTGTTTATATTGCATTACCGCAACAATTAGCGGGATATTACGCGGTGCAAAGTATTGAAGCAAACTTATTAGATGATGATTTGGTAAATGTGGAGTTGCTAACTTACAAAGATTATGCACCTTTGACCGTTGATCCGAGCCAACGAACTAATATAAATGCAAACACGCAAAACCAACAGAACCAACCCGCAAGATTTGTTTTGTTTGAAGACGATACAACAGGGCAATTAATCAACGTGCTTGATGTGGACGATAATGGAAACTTTATTAATTTAATATACGAATAGAAATGGCTGAAGAATTAATTTACAAACTAAACTTTGAGGGTGCTGATGACGCAACTAAAAACTTAGCGAAACTTAAAAAGGAGTTAGCGGACTTGACCGCAAAACAAAAGGAAAATAAGGAAGCTTTAAAGCTAGGTACTATTTCGCAAGAGGAATATTACGAAAGTCAGGTTAAGTTAGAAGCTGAAACTAAATCGTTAAAGGAAGCAACGCGCCAAGCAGAAACGGCATACATGGCAAACGCTAAGGCGTCGGCTGGTGCTGGTATGAGTATAAAGCAACTTAGCGCTGAATTATCCAAGAATAAACAAGCTTATCAAAATTTAAGTAAAGAGGAACGCGAAAATGATGCAATAGGGGGCGAATTATTACGTACTATCCAAGAGCAAGACAAAGAGTATAAAGAGTTACAAGTTAGTATAGGTAATACCCAAGTAATGGTGGGTAGTTATTCAGACGCAATACAATCAAGTTTGCCGTTAATGGGGAGCTTTGGCGGACAAATACAGTCTATTATAGGCACATTGGGACAAGTTAAAGAGGCTTTTTCTAAAATAGGTGCGGTTGTCGGTAATCAAAGAACCGTTGTGCAAGGGTTTGGGAAATCAACGCAATCTACAAGCAACGATATTAATGGGATGTCCGCAAGTATCGGAAATGCAACCGCCTCTACTATTGGGTATAGTCAAGCGCAGAACATAAGTAACAGTGCTACGCAAGAAGCGACTGCTTCAACAATAGGGTTTCAGAGAGCAACTCAATCCGCTACTGCTTCAACTAAAGCCCAAGCGGTCGCAACAAATGTTAGTTCAAAATCGTTAAAACTGCTTAGAATTGCCCTAATTAGTACAGGAATTGGTGCGATAGTGGTGGCTTTAGGTAGTTTAATTGGTGCATTTGCTAGTACTCAAAGAGGAGCGGACGCAATAGCTAGGGCACTTGGTCCCGTTAAAGAAATTTTTGCGGTGTTCGTGGGTTTCCTACAAGATAAAGCATTGGCAATATTCGACCGCTTAAAGGAAGCAATCAACAATCCTAAACAAGCGTTTGTGGATTTATTAGGATTTGTAAAAGATGTTGTAATAAACCGATTTAAAGGGTTACAAATGTTTTTTGAGGGGTGGGGCAATAACTTTGTGGGTTCGTGGCAAACTTTAGGACTGAAACTAAAAAAGGTTTTAAACAACGTGCCTATAATTGGAGCGGGTTTAGGTAAAGACGCACTTGCAAAGTTGGATAAAGATATTGCAAGGGCTGAGAAAAAGGTTACAGACGGAGCGCAAAAGATGAAGAAAGGTTTAGCCCAAGCAACAGGAATGGATGTAATTGCTGAGGGCTTTAATAAGGCGGGGAAGGCAATGGATGAAGCTAGTAAGAGAGCGCAAAGAATGCAAGATATATTGGTGGCTATCCGTAAAAGTGAAATTACTTTAAATAGGGATTTGGAGCGTAATAGACGCAAAATGGAGGAGCAAAAGTTAATCTTAGAAAATCAGTTGTTACCAATCGAGGAAAGAAATAAGGCGGGTAAAGAATATATGCGTTTGTTGGATGAAAATGTAAAACGTGAAAGTGATATAAGCAAAATGAAGTTAGAACACGCACGTTTAAGTATGGAAGCCAACGATACAGATGATGAACAAAAAAAGGCTTATTATGATATGGTTGCAGAAAACGAGCGTATGTTGGCAGAAGCAACAGGACGACGCATTGAAGTACAAAACAAATTAAATGACTTTCAAAAACAAGCTATTGCAGATGTAAAAAAACAAGAAGAAGAACGTTTAAAAGCACAAGCAGAAGCCGAAAAGGAAGCGCAAAAAACAGCTTTAGAAAATCAAAAACAAGCATTGCAAGAGCGCATTGCCTTAGAAGAATTTGAATTTAAGAAAAAGCAAATTTTATTTGGTGGCACCCAACAGGAAGAATACGAGATGGAAGTGGCGCACCAAAAAACAATGCTTGATTTGAAATTGGAATATGCTAAAATCGCTGGGGATAGTGAGGTAGAAGTTAAGCGCGAAACTGATTTGGCTATATTGGAATTGGAAAAACAAAGGGTAGATAAATTAAAGGAAGATGAAAAAGAGCGACAAGAATATCAACTAGGGTTAAAAGCGGAACAAGCTAAAAAACAACAAGAGCAAGTAGATGCAGCGCAAAAGGTAGGCGATGAATTATTTAAAAATGAGGTGCGTAGAATTGAAGCAACACAAAAGCGTGAAATTGACAGCCTTACATTAAGAAGACAAGCGGGGGAAATTAGCCAAGAGGAATACGAAAAGAAAAGACTAGAGATTGAAAAGAAAGCGTTTAAGGAAAAGCAAAATTTAGATGTCAAACAAGTATTAATTAACGCGGTTGTAGGTGCTAGTAAATTGATTAGTCAGTTGGGTATTGGTGCAATTCCCGCATTAGTTGCTTTAGCTGCCCAAACAGCTGGACAAGTGGCGAATATCAAAGCGCAGAAGTTTAGATTTGGCGGTAACGTTGGCGGTAAATTACACTCACAAGGTGGGACAATGATTGAAGCGGAAAAAGGCGAGGCAGTTATCATGCGAGAGGCAGTAAACCCAATTACAGCTCCAATATTATCGGCTATTAATACGGCTTACGGGGGCAACCCAATCGAAGCAATAGGACAAAAAAACGCCCCAATGCAAATGCAACCGCAAAGAATTGAAGTCGTGAATGTTGCAACTGAAACAACAAATATTTCAAATCGTGTAAAAAATTTACAAAATGCAAGGCGGATATAAGTAAAATTTATTAACTTTGAAAAAATATAAACTAAAACTAAAAAAATTATGAGTTGTGCAATAACTTCTAACTTATCGGTAACTTGTGCCGACGAAACTGCAAACGGTGGTTTGTCAAGAATTTTTATGGTAGCAGATAAACAAGTGGCGTCTGTTACATTTGGCGTTTCTCCAGCGCATACTATTACAGGAATTACAACCGTTGATAGTGCTAAATTTGTGGAGTACATGGGTAGATTTGAAACTAAATCTATTGCTACTGAGGCAAACAAAGATAACGGAGGTGTAAGATACACTCACACTATCGAGTTGTTTATCCCTAAATTAAACAAAACTAAAGCCGAAGTATTAGCGCAGTTAGACGCTGTACGTGGTACGGTTGCAATCGTTGAAACTTACGAGAGTGCGGGTACTGACAAACAAGCTTTAGTATTTGGCTACGATAAGAAAATCGGTGGCGATGCGTTTTTAAAAGGTACTACTGCTCAAATGTTAGAAGCTACGGTTAATGGGCAGAACGGTTATATGTTAACTTTGGTTGGTGCTGGTACTGAATTAACTAGAGAGTTCATCGGAACTATTACGGTTGAAGACGGTGCAACAGGTACATCTGTAAGCTTTGGTGCATAATGACAAAGAAAAAGTACATATTAAAGAAAAAGTTTGAGAACTGCCTACTTCATAGCGAGTTGGGCAGTTTTCTGCTTACTTCTAAGCTGAGCCAAAAAACCCTTAAACTATTGTACGATAATGGCCACCACGACAAAATTAATTACGAGTAGTAATATCCTTGAGGTTTGTACACTAGACCAGTCTATTGACCCGTTTTGGTTTGATAGGGAAATTTTATACTGTCAAGAAATATATTTAAAAAATCTATTAACCGAGGAACTTTATTATTCATTTTTAGATGATTATGAAACACTGCCATTAAGCGCAGAAAATCAAATTATCTACGATAGATATATTAAGTTTATTGTTTGTTATGGCACCGCTTACCGTTCTGTTGTGGGCAATATCCAAACACAAGCCGAAAATCAGGGTTTAATGGAAAACCGCACCGATTATTCCAACGTTGCAAAAGAAAACGAGCGCAGACAAGCGTTTTTTTTGTATGAAAAATGTTTTCACTATCAAAAGCAGTTAGGTAATTTCTTACTGAACAACACGGTTGACTATCCCGATTTTGACGCTACTAAAATAGTGCTATATCCTGAATTTACATATTTTAATTTCTAACAATGTCACTATCAAATCTACATAGAAATTCAACAGAAAGCAATAAGCACACGCCAAAAGGGTTTACTGATGCGACTAATAACAGCAAGTTAATACGCGATGAACGTGGAGAAAGTCGTTATGTAGATAACATTAATATTGGCACGTTTATAGACTTTGCCGACCCTACATTAGCACCGCCAACGACAACCAACAATCATGTTTATGTATTGGTAGGAGCGGGAACGGTTGACGCTGATTGGGGGAGTGCGGTTGAAAATGATATAGTTAGATTTTTTGACGGTGTACCCATTGCAGTAACACCAACAGCGGGGTATTTTGGTTATAATTTAACAGAAAATAAATATTATAGGTTTACAACTGATTGGGTAGAGTTCGCAATTCCGCCTGTTTGGGGTTCAATTACGGGCACTTTATCAGACCAAACAGACTTGCAAACTGCTTTAGATAATGCGGGGCAAAATATTTATAATGGCACAGATGTAAGCCCATTAACCAAGCGGAATAAACTAAGGTTTAGCGGTTACTTAGAAGCGGTTGATGATGCAGTAGATGAAGAAACTCAAGTAGATTTAAGCTCTACAGCATTAAAAGAAAGTAATGTCGCAAGATTTGGTGTAAATGGTAGTAGTGAAGTAGATTTAAAAATAACCGAAAACACTATATTAACAGGCGATAGCAACGGATTTGCAACTACATTAACAGGTACAGAGGGCAGTTTAATTGGCTTTGGTGCAAGTAATGAGGTGCAAGAATTTACAGCATTTGAAGCGTTTAACATTTTAAAAGAAACAGGAATTACAGCCGATAAAACACTTGCTTTAATTGGCATTGATACCAACGTAAGTAATGTAAAAGCGACTTTTGCAATAGATGAAATATTGTTAATCAATACGACTGCAAATAGTGTTACAGTTAACGTGGGTAGTACTGCATTAGGTACTGATGTTGTAAATGCGGTTGTAGTCGGCGCAAATGCTACGGTGTTATGTAGCTTAGGAACTCGATACTTTAGTTCAACCGTTAACCAAGATTTATACATTAGTTCGGGAAGTTGGAATAGTGCAAATTTAACAATTAGTGTAACAGTTAAAAAAGTTTATTATGTCTAATGTTAAGTTTTTAAAGTTTGGCACTTCCTCAATAGGTAAAATAGGAAGCAATGTAATGGGCTATAAGGTATATCCACAAGCGGAAGCGTTTATAACAACAGCTAATATCACGGATGAAAATCAAAAAAGCGCAATTCGTTATTTAGTTTCCGAATTGGTTGAGAATAGTTTAATGGATAAAATGCGTTTCATTTACCCAATGGTTGGGGGAGATGCTACAAGGCACAGTTATAACTTAGTTGACACTTCTCTTTATCAATTATCATTTAACGGAGGATGGAACCATTCATCTACTGGTGCGCTTCCTAATGGTGTAAATGCTTGGGCGGATACTGGTTTTTTACCTAACGTAATTACAGAAGATAATAGCGTTCATATTAGCTATTATTCGAGGTCAAATACTGCTAAGGGTACATTTGAACCTGTTATGGGTTGCGTAACTGATATTTCAACTAATAGCGATAATTTACAACTAAGGGTTAGGACTTCTGATAATTTTGGTGGTTTTTTATCAAATATAACTCCAATCATAACAACATCAGTTACAGATGCTCGAGGATTGTTTTTGGGGTCGGTATTAGCAAACAATGACAGATATTTATCCAAAAATGGAACGGTAATAGGTACAAATACAACTACGTCAACCTTTCAAAAAGCTAGTGACTCTATATACCTTGCAACGATTAACAGGAATGGAAGTTTATTGAGTGAAACTCGTTTTTTTACAGATAAAGAGTGTGCGTTTTCAAGTTGCGGGTTAGGATTGAATACAAGTGAATTAACAACATTCTACAACATAGTTCAACAATTTCAAACAATATTAGGAAGAAATGTCTAGAGGAGCAATAATAACAGAAACACAAAAAAACATTTTGCAAGGCTTAATGTTTAAAGAAAATAGTTTTTTTAGTCCGTTTTTTCGTTTTGAAAATTGGTACATTTCGGATATTGAAGTAGTTGAAAATGTTAATGTTAACGTTAGTTGGGTTAACGATTTACAGTTAGTTAATATTCCTCTTGAAAACAAATGGCACGAGCCTGAAAAAACAATCCAAGTTAAGCAATCAAACGATGATTGTTTGGCGATGTTGGATGAATATCCCGAAGTTGGAGTATTTAGAAAGCAAAACAATATAATTACTTACCGTGAAAACGGATTTGTTTACGTGTATGTTAACACTTTATTTCCTGAGCATAGAGCCTTATTTGAACAATTTAATGCTGAAATAAATGAAGCTTAAAAACAATTTTGAACGCATTATTTTTATTGTTTTAGTTGGAATATTTTTATATTTGTACCATGAATAGAACACGAAGCGAAATAATAGACAGCTTGTTTAACCATGCTAAAAACTGCAATTTAGACGCGATACATTACCGTTTAATTGAAGAGGCAGTATATTCCAATGATTGGGATTTTATGCACGATTATGACGGTTGTACGGCAGTGGCTGAATTGCATCACGATTTTTATGTATTTGACTGCTTTGTGCATGATTTTCATTGGAAAACAGGACGCGGGGGTAAGGTATCGGATAAAATATTCCTTGAAATGATGTTAAGACGCGGTTTGGGCAAATACATAGCTTACAAACGTTATTACGGCGTTCGTTTGGCGTGGGCACTTAAATACAAAAACCAACATAAAAAGAAAGGAAACGTAAGAGAATTAACCGAATACATGAGCATATTTAAAGCGATTAGGAAAATAAAATGAAAGAAATTGACGATTTCACAAAATTAATTTTAAACGAGTTAGAGCGTAATAGAAATGCAATCGACAAGCTAAAGGCGGATATTGATTTAAAATTTGAAAATTTGCGCCGTGACATTGCTAAGGTGCACACAACTGAGAAAGAAATCCAAGATATAAAAGTTTGGCAAAAAGAGGTAACCGAAACATGGTCGCCCCGACAAATGAAAGAGGCTAAAGACGAATTATACGAACAAAAAAATAAATGGTCCAAAGCAATAGGGTTATTAATTGCTATTGAATTAGTTGTCGGCTTTATAATTTCGTGGATATTAAAAAATATTTAATATGAAATCTTTAAGTAGCATTGAAGAAATCAAAACTTTGAGCGACAAAATTAGTTTGTTATTTAAACAAAATGAGTTGCTAAGATTGGCAATTAATACCAGCCACGAGGGCATTGCTATACTTAATGAAAATGGCGAGTACATTTATATTAACGAAGCTCATGCGGAAATGTTTGGTTATACGGTTAACGAGTTGATTGGCAAAACGTGGGAGATATTATACAAGCCAAATGATGTTGAATATTTTAAAACAATCGTATTTCCTATTATCTTTGCAAACGGAAAATGGGACGGCAAATATATAGGTTACGCAAAAAATGGCGATGAAGTAAAAGAGGAAGTTTATTTAACTTTGTTGCCGAATAATTATTTAGTTTGTACATGTAGAAATATATGAGAAATTTACTTAAAATAATTAACCCGATTGAGGTTATAAAGGCGCTTAAACAAAGCGATACAAAGACTAAAACAAAAGGCATCGTTCAAATGGGTGGCGGTGGCGTGTTAATGTCCTCAGGTGTAACACTAATTACTGACGGCGCATTAAATAAGAGTTGGTTTGAAATTGTCGGCGGTTCTATTATCTTAATTGTTGGCGTTTATGTTGCTAAGAATTTAACCGAAAAAATTAAAGATATTGGAAGCGATATTAATTAGATACTACACCGACGCAAATTTAACGTTGGGCAAGTTACATATCGGGGATATTGAGTTACATACTTTAGAACGAGGGTGGGTTGATAATACGCCAATGGTTTCCTGTATTCCTGACGGATTTTACAATGTTTTAAAAACATATTCGCCGAAATTTAAAACGATGTTGTACGAGGTTAGGGGCGTACGTGGTCGTGCTGGTATAAGAATACACCCAGCTAACTACTCAAGTCAGTTAAATGGGTGCATTGCTTTAGGTATGGAAGTAACAGAACAAAAAACAATCATGCAAAGCCGAAAGGCACACGCCTTAGTTGATGAAATTCTGAAAAATCAACCGTTTAAATTAAAGATTGAGAATTGGTTTTAAACGCATTTGTAGTAATCCTCCTCTAATCTAGGATTGTACTTCATGTATTTGAACTCATCTTTGTAGTGAATAATACTAGCGTGGTGGCGGTTGATTAGTTCCCCAACTTCTCGCAAAGTATAACCGTTGTTAAGCGCAAGTATTGAGTAAACAATTCGAGCCCTTACAATTTCTTCAAATCGGGTGCGTCCTTTAACTTCCTTTGGGTGTACGTTTAACTTCTCGCATACCATTTCAAAAATGGATATTAAATTAACTTGTTTTGGCTTTAATTTTAAGCCTACGTAAATTTGTGGGTGTATCATTTTATGCAAAATTTATTGTTTAATTGTTTTATCATTCTTTTAAAATCAAATGGGTAGCAAGTTTCTTCAATTAATAAATCAAAACAAGCTTCATCGCTCCAGTCAGGTTTAAAATACTTCACGCAGTCAAGCGGTGTAAAATTGTTTTCTGTTGCGTATTCTGGTGTTAGTGGTTTCATTTTTTCAAATACTTATCAAGTTCAACTTTATCCAATGCCAAATCAATTTCATCGATTAAAGCATCTACTACTTCATCGCCTAAAGTGTTTCGCATTGATGTTTCAATCCTTGCGTTTACTTTAATTACCGTTTCAATCGTTAGACTTAACCCCTTAACCGCTTCGGCTATTTTTTTATCAACTACTTTTTTGTTGGGTTTACTTAAAGTGTCGTATTTATAACTTTGCTTTAAAGTGTGTGTGTTCATGGCTATAATATCAGCCTTGCAACCGCTAAACATAAGCGTTTGAATTGAACACAAAGCACTTAGTTTGGTTATATTATCTCGTTGTTCCTTAGTTAGTTTCATGTTTCTATTTTTTAAGGTTTATAAATTTTTCTAATATTTCTTCTGCTAATTTTTTGTAATGTTCATCTCTTATAAAATAATAGCAACCAGAACAATCTTCTGCTGGGTCTTCGTATTTTTCAAAAAGTTGTATTAATTCCTTTACTGTATAATCCTTAAACACACTTGGAAATTTTGCTTTAATTTCGGGGGTTATTTCGGGGTAATTTCCGTTACGAACATCACACCACGAAAACAATCCAACTGACAATGAACAATCCCAATCAAAATTCCCTTCACATCGCAAGTAATTTAAACTCATACCCTCATTCCTCTCATTCCCTTGCGCTTCCTGTTCAATCAAAGCCATTTCTCTGTATGGTTGTTTTAAGTCTTTTATTTTCATCTGTTCAAATATTTTTTAATTAATAATTCTTTTTGTTTTGTCTTGTTTTTAAACTCCCAATAATTAGATCCATCTTCCAGCTCCAAAATGCAGTTTATTTTTTGCCTTAAATATTCGGCATAATCAAAACTTTGCTTTATTTGTACCTTGTTAGGCGGTGCAAAGGCTAATGTTGGGAGTATCAGCAAATAAATTACTCGCATGGTATAAAGCCAATAAAGTAACTTGCGAACCTCTTGCGATCATCTTCAAACTCGCCATCGTAATATTTAAAGATTTTGCATTGATGTGTTTTACAAGTTTGGTTAAACTTTTCTACTCGCTTCAATAAGTCTTGCTTATAATCTAAACCTTCAAAATCGTGCTTCCAGTCCATAAAATTGGTTTCAATCCATTTCAAGGAATAATGGGTGTCATCTTGCTTTAACGAAGCATCTCTATGCCCTAATACCAATACAGGTTTATTAAAAATTTGTTTGTAAAGATCTGCCGCTGGGTGTTCAGGGTGCATTCTGTAATCTACTGCTGTTTTCATAATATAAATGTTTAATTGTTTATGCAAACTTAAACAGATTATTTTAATTACAAAATATTTTTTACATATTTTAACAATATTTCGTTTTTTTCTTCCTCTTCAAGGTGGGTTACTTTATTGTCTTTGTAGCTTTGGTAAATTTTATCATTTACAAATTTTTTGCCTGTATTCATATTAACGGCAATGTTAGGGGGTGTATAATAAAAGTACACGCCCTTAACATTAAACACAAATTGCAAAAAATTAAAGCTCATCGATCTGATCCTTTAATTTTTGACTTGCATTTCTAACACCTTTAATTAAATAGCTGATGTACTCAGGCGTAACGCCTAACTTTTTAGCAATAAACTTTTTTTTGATACCTTCAACATCTGTAAGGTAAATTAATTTAACTTGTACTTCGTTCATATTATTATATTTAAATGTTTATGCAATATTAAACACTATTTTTTAAAATAAAATGTTAAAATGTGTTAATAGATTTGTATATATAAATTTAATTTTTGTATATTTGTGTAAACAATTAAACCAGATATAAAATGGAAGTTAGAAAAGTTAAAAAAGATTTTATGATAGGTAACATTGATGTTGATAATGTTATTTTTAACGATGTACTTTTACAAAATTATTCATATCAAGAACTAGATGTTAATGGGTGGTTAACTGATGACATTATTTATTCCGACGGTTTTATTTTAGCTATTGAAAGAGGACAAATACCAACTTTAGAAATGCACGATACAGATAGCTATAGATTTGCAAGTGATTTTCAAGAATACCACCACGCAATAATTAACGGAGTTTGCAAAAATATTTATTTTTACCCTGAAGAAAACTAAACATCATGAAAGCAATTACAATTATTTTATTATTATTATTAGCAATTTTACAAACCTTAAACAATTAAAACAATGAAAAGAAGAATTAAAGATTACACAGGAAGACAATTCGATGTTACATTTGGCGTAACAATTAGAACTAACGGATTTAATAATTGGGCGATTTCAGTCGATTTAAGACACGCAAAGCTAGTTACCGACCTTAACAATTGGTACAAAGATTTTAATGCCTTAGAGGGCACGTTTTACACGAATTCCGAAAGCACTATTTTAAGCCTTTATGACGGTTCGCAAGTGCAAAATAAAGAGGAATATTTATTTGATAATTTTGGGGCTGAAATTGAAGATATTTTAATGGACTTTTTACAAGAGGAGTTCCCGAGATTTTATCAAATTGATGAGGAAAGCGGAGAGATATTAGATGAGGCGCATTTTAAAAGCCAACTTGAAGAATTTGTATTTAATCAACCTAAACTTATCGATACATGGAAAAAATAAACACTAAAACCCGCCTAAAAATGTGCTGGTGGTTACGCAAAACAAGTCCTGAGCAAATACGCTCAGGATTTAATTTAGAACTTTATTTACGAATTTTAGAAGTAAGAAGATATGGTTACTATAAATAGCCTTAGTGGTGGAAAAACAAGTTCTTACCTAGCTAAACATTACCCAGCAGATTATAATTTATTTTCTTTAGTTCGCACAAACGATGTTAACTGTAAATTTCCTGATGAAAAAGTTAGGCAAATGGTTAGTGATAGATTAGGCGTTGATTTTATAGGAACTTTAGAGGAAGATGTTATAATTTATACAATGTTAGATTTGGAGCAGTTTTTAGGGCAAAAAATAGAATGGGTAACAGGTAACACTTTTGATGAAATTATAAAATTACACAAGGAATATTTACCAAATGTAACTCAAAGATTTTGCACTACTGACATGAAAATAAAGCCTTTATTTGATTGGTGGCTTAATAATATAAATGAGCCTGTTGAAATGCGTTTAGGATTTAGGGCAAATGAACAATCAAGAGCGAAAACAACGTTATCAAAAACAAACAAAAACGGTTTATTAGAGTTTAAACATATTGTAGGTAATTCAAAAAATGGGCGTAATAAATGGAAATTAACAGAATGGCAAAAACCTATTTTTCCTTTAATTGAAGATAAAATATTTAAAGATAATATTTTAGAATATTGGAAAGATAAGCCAGTTAGATTTGCCTACATGAATAATTGTGTAGGTTGCTTTCATAGAAGCCCAGCATTATTAAAATTAATGAGCGAAAAACACCCTAATAAATTTGAATGGTTTTGTAATGCTGAAAAAGATACCGGTTACAATGTAAGAACCTTTAAAAATGGCACTACTTACGAAAAAATAAAAAACAGCTTTAAGCAAGTTGAATTATTTGAAGATGATTTCAACGAGTGCGATAGTGGTTATTGTGGAATTTAAAATTTAAAAAATATGCTTTATAAAATAAACGGGGAGAGTATTTACATACCATTTGAATTTCCAGTGGGTACTTTATTTAAATACAACGGGAAAACTTACAAAATTTTTGAACGCATTACAACAATGCATAATAGTTGGTGTAATTGTCGGGAGGTGTAAAACAGGGTAAAAAATGGTGTTTTTGGTATTTTTTGCAAGTTGGCAAAAATAATATGCCTTCCTGAAACCCTTTATTTTAGGGCGTTTGGCAAAAAAGGCAAAAAATCAAAAAAAAAACTGACTCTATATATAAAAAAAAATATTTTTTTTGTAAGTGAGAAAATAGCCAAAAAAACGCAAAATAAAAAAAGTATATTTTTATAGTATAGAATAGGCGTACATTTTTTACTTTTTTACCAAACGTTGAAAATCAAATACTTAACTTAAATTTGCGTTTTTTTACTGGTAAAAATTATTTTTTAATATATTTTTTGTATATTTGCATTTAT
>Ga0196905_1000382_pt1 | contig 18036 bp, 30 predicted proteins | sample CB_VirMetaG_3_FD_169098 | JGI IMG/M metagenome (GOLD analysis project Ga0196905, IMG submission 169098) | Freshwater to marine saline gradient viral communities from Chesapeake Bay - CB_1508_1S Viral MetaG (v3) (version 3) | ecosystem: Environmental > Aquatic > Marine > Coastal | place: USA... | reverse complement strand
TAGTAACGATGCTTAATCGGAGTTAATTAATGGCTACTAAAAAAATATCAGAACTAGATGCTAAGACATCTTTAGCCGGTACCGAAGAACTTCTCATCAATGATGGTGGTACCTCTAAAAAAACTACTGCTGCTAATTTAGTAGCATCTTCCCTAGATGGCGCAGTCGTTATCAACGAATCCGGTGCAGATGTCGATTTCCGTATTGAGTCGGATACCAATGCCAATGCGTTTTTCTTGGATGCAGGCAATAGTCGAGTTGGGATTGGAACCAGCAGTCCTTCTTCTTTGCTACATTTAAGTTCTAATGGATCAACTATCACAATACAAGATACTAATGGGAGTGGTGGCACACACAATATAAGAAGTACAGGGAGTAATGGACAATCTTTACAGATTGATGGTGCTTCTGATATTTATTTGAATGGCAATAATTTAATATTTAGGTCAGCTAGTGAAAGTGAATATGCAAGAATCACCTCCAGCGGTCGAGTTGGGATTGGTACGAGTAGCCCTTCCGTCCCCTTGCATGTAAATGGTTCAAACGGTGAACTATTAAGGCTCTCTGTAACTTCAGACGCAGGTACACAGCAAACTTTTGGATTAGGATTTGCTACGGGGGCTACCAACACACATCCCGCTGCTTTGATTTCTGCTGAGGAGTTTGATGCCTCGGATAGTCGAGCATCTTTGCTGTTTTATACAAGGGGAACTAACAGCGACGTTGCCGCCACAGAACGCATGCGTATCGACTCCAGTGGTAATGTGGGGATTGGGACGAGTAGTCCTGATGCTAAATTACACGTTCAATCAAGTGTTTTTTCTCCGCTCACAAATGAACGTACAACATCCGGTTATGTATCTTTAGATTTATATAATTCATTCGACGATACTCTTCAAAGAATATCGGATGTTAACGGTAGCTTGGTATTTCAACAGGGTAAAACAAGCCCCACAGAACGCATGCGTATCGACTCCAGCGGTGGTCTTGCAATGGTTAAAACTGACCCAAACAGCTTAAGTGCGGCAGGGTTTAGTGTTGATGTTCAATCGGGCGGATTGAATGGTGTGGGTATAGTTAAAAACAATGCTACTTGGGGAACGGCCCTTTGGGTTAATAGATTATCTTCTGATGGGACTCTTATTGAATTTGCGCAGGCTAGTATTTCTGAAGGTTCCATCTCCGTATCCGGCTCAACCGTATCCTACAACGGTGGTCACTTATCCCGCTGGTCACAACTACCTGACGACTCCAAGGACGAAACCATCGTCAAGGGTACGGTGATGACCAACTTGGATGTCATGTGTGAATGGAGCCATCCAGACGGATACTGGACAGAAGATGACGAACTGCCTGTGGATGAAGATGGCAACCCAACGGCTGCTGTTGGTGATCTGAAGAAGGCTGCCTACACCGAGGACAATGAACAGCTAAACCGTATGGCTGTATCTTCTGTGGAAGGTGACACCAATGTTGCGGGTGTCTTTGTGAATTGGGACAACGATGACGACCAATTCAACGACATGAATATTGCAATGACTGGCGATATGGTCATTCGTATTGCTCAAGGTGTCACGGTAAATCGTGGTGATCTGCTGATGTCCGCTGGTGATGGCACTGCCAAGCCGCAAGAAGATGACATTGTTCGCAGCAAGACGATTGCTAAGGTCACTTCAACCCATGTATCCCACACTTACGATGACGGTTCATACCTTGTGCCGTGTGTACTAATGGCTTGCTAAAGGAGTAACAAATGGAAACCGTATGGTCAATCGCTCAACTTGAGCGTAATACTTCAGATGGCTTTGTTGTCACCTGTCACTACCGTGTCAACGCAGTAGATGGCGATTACTCTGCCTCTACCTACGGCACTGTGGGCTATACCCAGAGCGAAGAATCCTTCACGCCTTTTGATGAACTCACCGAAGAAACCGTCATTGGTTGGGTGCAGAACTCATTGGACAAGGATGAAATCGAAGCCAATCTTGCTTCACAGATTGAAGCAGCAAAAGCCCCGGCTACCGTTGCTGGTATGCCGTGGAATCAACCCGCCGAGTAATCGGCTTAACTTAGGAGAAAATCATGGGTAAAGACAACAAATCCCAGATGATTACGATTGATGACATTGAATACGATACTGCAGAGTTTACAGATGAGCAGGTCACATTGACCAATCACTGTCTTGACTTGGATCGTAAGATTGCCAACATGAACTTTCAACTACAGCAGTTGCAGGTGGGTAAAGATTCCTTCCTACGTATGCTGAAAACTAGTTTGGAAACTAAGGATGTCGAAGAATAAAGATTCACGACTGGAAAGGGCGGGTGTTTCGGGGTACAACAAACCTAAACGTACTCCGAATCACCCTACCAAATCCCATGTAGTAGTTGCCAAGGAAGGTGATCAGGTAAAGACCATCCGCTTTGGTCAACAAGGTGTGAAGGGTTCACCCAAGGGTTCTACACGTAACAAGGCTTTCAAGGCCAGACATGCAGCTAACATTAAAAAAGGTAAGATGTCCGCAGCTTATTGGGCCGACAGAACCAAGTGGTGATTAAAGTAAAATGGTAGTATAATACAGCTTTCAATAGGAGGCTGTATGGAAGTAATAAAAGGAGAAGACGGAAGATTTTATAAACCTTGTCCTAGTTGCGGAGAAATGCAAAGTTATTTAAGAAAAAACTATGCAGAAGAATCTCTTAAATTAGGTAAGATTTGTAAAAAATGTTCCAATAGAAGTACGGATAATTCTCATCGTGGTTGGCACAGAGGTATTCGTGTTTCTTGGTTTAATAAATTTAAATCTAATGCTGAAACTAGAGGATTAGAGTGGACTATTACTTTAGATGATGTTGCGGATTTGTACGAAAAACAAAAAGGAAAGTGTGCTTTAACAGGATGGAATATACAATTTCCTGAAGTAGGGCATCCAGTAAAAGCACCTGCTAGTATTGATAGAATTGATAGTACAAAAGGATATAATGTTTCTAACATACAACTTGTAGAACGAAAAGTAAACATGATGAAACAACAATATACACAAGAACAATTTATTTCAGTATGTAAAGCTGTTGCAGACAAGGTGAAGTGGTAATGGATTTATCAGATACGATTCTCGGATTAGTTTCTTTGATTGTAGGTATGATTGGATTCTTCCTTGGAAGATTATCCGATGCTGTACGTTCTATTGAGAAACAAGTAGCAGATATTCCTAAGGAGTATGTGTTAAAGGTAGAGTATCGTGATGACATTGATGAAATTAAATCCACTCTGAAAGACATCTTTAAGATCCTGCGTGAACATGAAAAGTCTAGTTCTCGGGATTAGTCTCCTCTTCCTGTCAGGATGCAGCATGCTCAGTAGTCTCCTGCCTAGTCCGGGGGTTAATGCCAATGTACAGGCAGGGAAAGAAAATACACAACAGGCTGTAGTAAATCAGGAGAATCTGAGGGCTGGAGACAATGCACAAATTACTTCCGCAGGCACTGCTAATAAAGTGTTTGGTACTCAAATTGTTAATGAAGAAGTGCCCGCTTGGGTCTGGATCTTAATGATCATGGGTTGGTTATTACCTTCTCCTCAAGAGATCTACCGTGGTATAATTGACTTGTTTACCCTTATTTTCGGGAAAAAGAAATGATCTATGTAGATTTAATTAATGCAGTCCTACGCCGCCTCCGTGAGTCCAGTATCTCTGGTAACTGGAGTGGTACGCTTCCGTCTGCAACCACTGTATCCGATTACCAGAAACTTATTGGTGATCTAGTCAATGAATCCAAACGTGAAGTAGAAGATGCTTGGAACTGGAGTATCCTCCGTTCTAACCCTACGATCACTACGGTAGCAGATACACAGGCATATACTTTAACTGGTACCACTGAACGTACCCGCATCCTGATGGCACAGGAGCAAAGCAATGGAACAATACTCCAAGAAATGTCAGATCCTTATCTGCAGTTTACTAAATATCCTGCGTCAAGTGTACAGAAAACTATTCCACACTACTACTCAGTAACTGGTATTGATTCAGGTACCGGTGAACTGACCGTAGAATTTGAACCTGTACCGGATGCTGCATATAACATTACCTTCCGTACAGTAACCCCACAGGATGACTTTGATGCTGCACTGGATAATCTTAAGGTACCACATATGCCTGTAATCCTTGGTGCATGGGCAAGGGCCATTGCAGAACGTGGTGAGGACGGTGGTTCCATGAGTGATATAGTGTTTGGACAATACCAGAATGCTTTATCGGATGCCATTCAGATTGATGCTGGCCGTACTGTAGGTGAGATTGATTTCTATGCCTGCTGAACAATTAAATCCATTAGTCCTAAATGATCTCGGTATCTTTGGCCTGAACTCTCAGGCTAATCCTGCTGCACTTCCACCTCAATGGTTATCTAAGGCAGACAATATTATCCTTGATGAACAGGGTCGTATTTCTAGCCGTAAGGGTATTCAGCAGGTAACTACCAGTGTTTCAGGTGAAGTTGTTCAAAGTATCTGTGAATACCGTGCCTCCAACGGTACCACTAAACTGTTCTGTGGTACGGATGGGAACATTTATTTAATTAATACAGCCAATACTCCCTATACCCTTGATGCACAGACCCGTACAGGTACACCTCAAACCATCACAGCAGGGCATTGGCAATGGGTAAACTTCAATGAAAAGTTGTATGGCTTCCAGAATGGACATACTCCTGTGTACTATTCTGGCTCTGCTTGGACTGACCTTGTTGATCTGGGTAGTTACAATCCTCCATCCGGTATTTCTACGTTTGATCCCAACTGTGCATTAGGTGAATATGGTCGTGTGTGGGTTGGAGGCATGACCGAAAATCCAAATGTAATCTACTACTCCGATACCCTGCAGGGAGATAAGTGGAATACAGGTGCTGCTGGACAGATTGACCTCAAGACTGTCTGGGGTAATGACTATATCATGGGCATCTCTGCCTTCATGGGTAAGTTGGTGATCTTTGGTACTCAGAATATTGCCATCTACAATAACCCCTACGATCCTACTGAATTAGTTCTGGATGAATTGATTGGGGGTATTGGTCTCAAAGCCCGTGATTCAGTGGCACACCTTGGTGATGATATTGTATTCCTAAGTAACACTGGTGTTCGGTCACTGGCACGTACCGTAACCTCTGACGGTAAGATGCCACTACGGAACTTCTCCAAGAATATCCGTGATGAACTGGCACTGAACATTACCACTGCCGATATGCAGAAATGTAAGGCAGCCTATTGCCTGTGTGGTGGTTTCTATATGCTGGCATTCCCTGAAAAGAATGTAATCTACTATATGGACTTTACTATTATTAATCCAGATAGTACCCCTAGAATCTCTAAGTTTGTATTTGATACCGGTGAATGTCCAAGAGCATTGCTGTCCACCGTAGATGGTACCATGTGGATGGGTATGAATGATAATAATGCCCATATTGCCAAGTATCAAAACTACTATGACCAGATTAAGACCGATGTAACAGCTACCTATGGTACTCAAGTAGCCTGTGAAGCTGCTGGACACACATGGGAATCCACCAACTCCGAATGCTGGAGTACTACCAATGTTTCCTACACAGGTAGTTTCCGTACCACTTGGCTAGATTTTTCTCAGTCTGGTTCTAATGCAAGTGTTACCAAGATCCTTAAGGAGTTCTATGGGGTTATCGTGGGTGGTAAGGATATGACCATTGATTTTACGTGGTATCGAGATTATAATGTGGAAGGAACTACTCAGAGTTTTACCCTGAGACCCACGGGTACCGGTACTCCTTACCTCTGGGGAGCCTCGGGTAGTCTCTATGGTGCTGCTAAGTTTGCACCAAGTTATAATCCTACAGAATATAAGTTACCTCTGTCAAGAACTGGCAAGGTAATACAGATTGAAATGAAATCAGGTATCTATGGATACAAGGCCAGCCTACAAAGCATAGCACTACAGGCTAAACAAGGGAAACTTAGATGAGTAATTATAATATTCAAATCTCGTGGTCAGGTAAGGATGCATTATCTGATTCTGATCCACTTAAGGTAATCTCAGGTACTGATTTTCAGACTGAGTTTGAAGCAGTTCGTACTGCCATTAACTCTAAGGCAGAAACTGTTGACATCCTTGCATCGGTTTATCCTGTAGGTTCTATCTACATTAATGCTACCAATAGCAGTAATCCTTCAAGTCTCCTTGGCTTTGGTACTTGGACTGCCTTTGGTGCTGGTCGTGTACCTGTAGGGTTTGATGCTAGTGACAGTAACTTTGATACTGCAGAAGAAACTGGTGGTTCCAAGGATGCAATTGTTGTAAGTCATACGCATACGACTACCGTAACTGATCCGGGACACTCTCACACTGCAAATGAAAATACAAGTCCAGAGTATGTAGGTACTGGTGTGTACAGAACTGACGTTTGGAATGACTCAGCAACGAATACTTCTACTTCAACTACTGGTATTTCTGTATCCGTAGATTCAACTGGTTCCTCGGGTACCAATGCTAACTTGCAGCCGTACATTACTGTATATATGTGGAAACGTACTGCGTGATTTCACAGGAAGATATTGAGAAGTACCTAAAGAAATCCGGTGACTCATTTATCTACGAAGATAATATAGTAGTAAATGAACATGGGTTTATGAGTTGGATAATTGATACAGATGGAGCCTTTGTAGGTTTAAATGTATATGGTGATGGAGATTATTGGGATTCCTTCATCATGCAGTTAGCGGAGAAACTTGGTTGCACTAAAGCTAGATTTGCAACTAGAAGGAATCCAAAAGTTTGGGAAAGAAAATACGGTTATAAAATAGCCGGTTACATAATGGAAAAAGAGGTGTAATCATGGGTAGTTTATTTGGAAGCAAGCCTAAGCAGGTTGGCCCTACTCAAGCAGACATTGAGGCAGCATCCCGTCCGTATGGGTTAATGACTCCTACGGGTGGTATCACTTGGGATTACGATGCTAAGACTGGTGAAGCCTATATTACACCAGAGATGCGGGCTATTGCTGATCGTCTTCTTGGCCGTTCTGAACAATATGCTGGAGCAATAACTGGTTACGATCCCTATACTGCTGCTCAACAATACTATGAACAATTTGTTGCTCCTGATCTAATGAAGGGACAGGAAGAACAGCGTCTAGCTTTAGAGAATCGTTTACTTGCCCAAGGTATGTTGGGAAGTACTGGTGGTGCTCTTCGTGCTGAAGCACTTGGTCAGGCACAGGAAGCAAGCCAACGAGCCGCTCGTGGTGAGGCTTTCCAACAATCTCAGTCTTATCTGGATGCAATGCGTCAACGTGAATTGGCAGATATTGCTGCAGCAGCTTCCATTTATGAGTCTCCAGCTACGTTGTTCCAGACTGGTGCAGGTGTAGGTCAAGGTCTTGGTCAAATTATGGCTGGTTATAAACCTACTTACACTAAAAGTGGTGGTGGTTTTGGTCAGGCTTTACTTGGTATTGGCACATCTCTTGCAACTGGAGGTGCTTTTGGTGCCGGTGGTATGTTTGGTGCTGGCGGAATGTTTGGCGGTCCAGCTTTGCCTGTAGGTTAAGGAGTTTATAATGGCTAATGGTTTATTTGCATACGATCCTGTAGCTAAAGCCGCATCAGTAGCTAAAGGAAGTACTGATCCTTATTTTCAAATGGGAGCCTTACTTGGTTCTGTAGGCGGTGGTCTTCTTGGTTTATTTCCAAAAGAAAACCCTGAACAAAAAAAATTAAGGGAAATGTTTGAAGGCATTGGAGAAACCCCTACACCTGAAGATTTGTTTAAAGTAGGACGTGCTTTTCTTGATTACGATCCAGAACTTGGTGCTAGGTTTATTCAAGAAGGTCGTTTACTTCAAGAATCTATGGCTAAGAAACCAAAAGTATCTTCACCGGGTTCCCCTGTACTTCGTGAAGTTAAGTCTGCTGTAGACCTTTTAAAAATGGACCCTGATCTTTCTGGTGAAGGTATCCGTAACATTGGACTTAGTTCAGAAGAAGCTATGGCAGCCGGTCGTGAGATCGCTGCTCGTGCTCGTGAACTTCAGAAACAATATGCTGCTGAAGGTAGTACTTTAAATTACACAGAAGCAGAACAAGTTGCATTGGATATGATGAAACAAGAAGGTTTGTTCCAGCAGTCTGAAAAACTTGGTGGTGCTTTCCGTACTTGGTCTTATATGCCAAAACAAATGCAAGAGAAAGCCATTACTATGCAGCCCGGTGAACAAAGGGAAGTAGTTGAACGCCGTACCAAAGACGGTAAGATTGGATTATTTGACGCTAACACCAAAGAATTTATTGGGTATAAATAATGGCACAGCCTACTTGGGACGAGACTTCTGCAGTTGAAGCGGCTGTTGAGGTAGGATTACCGCAGCCTGAACCAAGACTTCGTATTCTTTCTGCTGAAGAAGAAGCTGCTGTTGAACCTTCATGGGATGATACTTTTGAGGTAACTCCTACATGGGATGATACTGTAGCTCTTAATGATACTCCGGGTATTCTCCGTCAGCTTGAGTTTGGTTTTGATTCTACTCCTTCTGATGTACAAAACCTTGGCCTTATCATGGAATCTTATTTCCCCTTGGGTAATATTGATTTTAGTTTTGATGAAGGTCTTACATATAGATCACCAGAAGAACTTTATGGTCCAGAATTTATGGCTATGGATCAAGAACAACGCCGTTCTTTCCTTGCTGCTAAACGAGAAGAAGAAATTCGTACAGAGTATGCAGATATTTATGAGGCTGGTGTAGAGGATTCTACTGCTGCAATGGTCGGTAGTTTTGGCGGTGCAGTGGCTTCTCCGACTACTCTGCTTCCATTAGGCCAAACATATAAAGGTGCTGCAGCTATTGGTGCTTTACTTGGTACTGAGTATGATGTATTAAGCCAGTACGCTGATAAAGGTGTAGTTGAACCAGAACAAACCGCTGTAGTAGCAGGTGTTGGTGGTGTACTTGGACCTACTGGTGTAGCTGTTCAGCGTGGTTTGAATAAAGTCTTTGCCAAGAGTGCTGCACCTTCTGAGGATGTGCTTAATCAATCTATTCAGAATGTAGAAGCAATGAATGATGCTTTGGTTAAAGCCGTTGCTGAAGAAGTTCCAGTACCGCAAATGTCTGAATATGTACAGAATGCTACCGGTCTAAGTAAAGATCAGGTACTTGAAAGCATCGCTGTATCTGGTATGAAGCCAAAAGTACCGACCAAAGCAGAAGTTAGAATTGCTTCTGCTATTCCTAAGGACGGTGTAGATCCTGCGGCCCGTGCTAAATTTCCATTCCTTGATGATTTTATGGGGAGCATTTCTACTCGTATTGGTAATATTGCACCTGAGTTAAAGAATCGTCTTCGTAATGTAGACCTTCAGACCCATGTTAAAACCCATGAAGATATTGTAGCTACAAAGGGTTTTACAAATAGCATGAAACAGCTTCCTTCCAAAGAACGTGAAACTGTAAATCGTCTTTTAATGAACGGTGAGTTTGATGCAGTAGAGCGTGTCCTTAGTCGTGTAGATAATAATGTAACCAGTCAGTTCCGTCAGACCCGTGGTGTACTTGAAAACCTATTCAAACAACTTAGAGCCGCTGGTTATAAGGATCTTGGTTATATTAAAAATTATTTCCCACGTGTAGTTAAAGATTATCCGGGTCTAATGAATGCCCTTGGTAAAACTGAAGGCAGCATGATTACTCGTGCATTTGCAGCAAGAGCAAAACAACTTAAGACCAGTGTAAATAATTTACCTGCTGAAGAAAAAGATCGTATTGTTAATAACATTCTCCGTGGCTATTCCCCAAAGATTACCAATAGCGGTGTTTCATTTGTAAAGAATCGTACTATCCGCCGTATTGACGATCAACTAGCAAAATATTATGAAGATCCTATTGCATCTCTTCATAGTTATATTCGTTCTGCCCATAATAATATTGAACGCCGTAAGTTCTTTGGTCAGAATGCTGTTGATATGGGACCAACCAATATTGATACCGAGGCATCTATTGGTAATTTAGTTAATTCATTGGCAGATAAATTAAGTCCACAACAATTAGATGAATTGACCGGCTTGCTTCAGGCAAGATTTATTAACGGTGAAAGGGGTGCATCCAAGACTATTCAAGCATTGCGTAATGTTGGTTATATGACAACTCTTGGTAATCCTATTTCAGCCATGACTCAGATTGGAGATCTTGGTGTAGCAGCCTATGCTAATGGTATTAAGAATACATTGGCTGCATTGCTGTCAAAGCGTAAAGTTACTATGCAGCAGATGGGTCTGGATGATGTACTTGCAGAAGAATTTGCCAATGAAAAGAAGATGGCAACTGCATTACACAAGTTGTTTACTATTTCAGGTTTCCGTCAGGTAGATCGTTTCGGTAAAAATGTAATCCTCAATGGTGCCTTACGAAAAGGTGCTGCACAGGCTAAGAGTGACAAGGGTATTTCTAAACTTCGTGAAAAATATGGTCAGTCTTTTGGCGGTGAGTTTCCTAATCTAGTAGATGATCTTAAAGCTGGTAATATTACAGACAATGTAAAGCTGTATCTTTGGAATGAACTTGCAGATGTACAGCCTATATCATTATCTGAAATGCCAAGAAAATATCTTGAAGTACCGAATGGCCGTATCTTTTATGCCTTGAAGACCTTTACCCTGAAGCAACTTGATCTTCTTCGTAGGGATATTGCACAACAATGGGCCAAAGGTAATCGTAAGACTGCGGTTCGTAATGCAGTAGCTTATTCTTTATTGGTTCCTACTGCCAACGTAACCGTAGATATGGCAAAGGATCTAGTACTTGCCCGTGAGACTACGGATGATCTTGAAGATCGTTATGTTGCCAATGTATTCAAGATGTTTGGTACTTCACAATACTTGATGGATAAATTCGGTAGTCAGGGTAAGTTAACTCAAATGGCTACAGAAATGATTTCACCTCCGCTAGGTTATATTGATGCAGTAGGTACTGATTTAATTAATCTAATTAGTGGTGATCCTTCTGCCAAAACTTTAAATGAATTACCGTTAATTGGTAGATTTTGGTATAACTTCTTTGGTGGCGGTCTTGAGAAGTATCAGGAACGTCAATTGCAGAATATATTTGGATCTGAATCCTCTATTAGTTGGTAATAATTATGAATGGTTTATTTTCAGAAGCTCGTGCTCTTGGTCAGGCTTTACCGGGAACCTATGGTGGTCTTGGTGATGCTGTCCGTCACTCTACTGCTGCAGGTATGTTGACACAGGGGATGGAAAGTTTAGGACTAACACCTTTTGGAATGGAACCTTGGGTAGCCTCTAATTATCTCGGTTATTTAAATGAAGTACTGGGCATGGGCCGTAGAATGATGAAGGGTTATGATCCTATAGATGCTGAAGATATGGCTATGGACTTTTTAAATAACTATATTGGATCTCAGTTAGGCCGAGATGCCGATACTTCTGGTGAAGTAATTAAAAGAGTCTTTGAGAATTTAGAAAAATTACAAATCAATAAAGCAGAAGAAAAAGCCCGGGATTAACCCGGGCCTTTCCATTAACTCCAGTAACCGTTCTCTTCATTGAAAGTGATTACTTCCTGATCACACGGTTTGTTAATGCCGTAGACCACAGGACACGGGCTGCCCCAGTATCCGTTCTCTTCATTAAAGGTCTCAACGTCACTGGCAATTACGCCTGAAGATACGCCAACCAGAGTGGCACCCAGTACAAAAGCTACGATAGTTTTCATGTTAGTCTCCTAAAAGGTTCAAGAATATTAGAGTTTAATTATGATACAGGATAAAAAAGAGAGAGTCAACCCTTAGGTTATTCCTAAGTGAAGACTCCCTCAAACAGCCTTAGGCGGCTTCTGGAGGAATTAAGTCTGCGGCACCTACTTGAGAACGAGATCGTAGATTCTGGAGCCTTTCACGCAGTCTCAGGTACTCATTTTGGCATCCTCTAACATACTGTTGCAAGCCACCGTCAAGTTCTTCTAATTCTTCTAGATCCCAAGCTACCACTCTATCGAATTTTTTGTACTTCTTTTTGTAAAAAGAAACCAAGAAATCTGCCCTATTTTCTAGGGTTAATAAATACCTATCTCCTAATGCGGAATTACACTCATGGCAGGCAGGTACTAAAATTAACCTATCTTTATATCGTTCTTCTATATCAGGCCCTACTAAAGATACTGGAGGACAGTGTTCCATTGTATCTGCAAGTTCACCACAGTAAACACATTGATATTTATCACCGTCTATATATAATCGTTTATAGGTCAGGTGAGTTCTCATTATCTAATTCCTCTAAAGTCTCGTTAGCGGGCTTCTCAGGCGGTCTCAGGGGCATTTCTGCATAGTGATCCCCATCATTACCGTTCTGTCCGATAATATCTATACGGCTCCAAGGGCATTCATCCATTACTAGCCTCCTCAAACCATCCCAGTTTCTGCTTCTTAGGTTCAGTGTACTGCCGCTTACAGATCCGGTTCATCTCTGCCAGTTCCCGGGTCCTAGAGTTCCACTGCCTAGCCTTGGGAGTCCTACGGCGGTAATGAATATTCTTTAGGGCACCCTGAATCTGCTCATTGTTTGGCTGTTCCTTTGCCAGTTTTTCTAACCTTTTTACTCGGTTCTCTTCGTACCGGTAGTTCTTGTAATGTTCCTGATTGCTTTTGCTTGATGTCTTTCCCTTTGCCATCTTCAATAATCTCCATGTTTGTTATACATCCCTTTGGAAATACTGTAATCGTCCCGTATTCTGGGTCTGTATCACAGATCATTACTTCAAACTTACCATCCTTAATTAGATAGCCTATTGTTGTAAAAGTAGGACAGACAATTTCAAGTGGATCACACCACCCTGTCTCTGAATAAATATCCTTCCAAGTGATGCGTACTATTTTCATCTACCCATATCTCCTTATAGGAAATGTCTGAATATTCAATCTTCTTACGCTGAAGGTGATGCCACCCATTGGATGACACCACCACACGTATTTCGTCTGTGTAAATTACCTTATTGGTTTGCAATGTCTACGATCTCACAAGCACCACCGCTGCAGGCATAGGTCTGTGATCCGGTAGTATTGTCTTCTTTCTCATAATTAGCAAGATCCTCCCAATCTATGGTAGGTTCCGGATGCTTCTCCAACCAATCAAAATATTCTTGCTCAGTGATTTCAGTGTAAGGAGCCTGCCGATAAGTATGTTCACTATGTGGAAGGAAACTAACACCAGAAACGGAATCAAAATTACTCCAGATCCAAGCACCAACATCCATCCATTCTGGTTCTTTAACCGAGATAGTGACACTTGGTTTATGTTCACACCATTCATTTTGATAAGTCTTCCATAATTCAAGATGATCAATGGCAGTTAAATCATCACGGGTAAGGCAGTTATCCGGGGACTTAATTGGAAAGTAGAAGACACTGGTATGCTCAGGTTTCATTACGTCCGCTTCCCAATAGATGCCACGGTCCTTCAGGAATGCCGTAATAGGATCTTTGTTATCCGCTCTAACTGTTCGTAGATAAAACTTAGAATGTCTTGTATGAATTCCAGAGGCCGCATCAACAAGCTGACTAACAGTGCCTGACGGTTTAACACAAGTAACGGCAGTTGCAGGATTAACACCAAGGATGCCAGCCCAATGAGCATTAACTTCAACGGCATAATCACGAAGTGTATTAAGGACTTTCCTAAGATTTTCATCATTGGTACTCATCATCTTATTATCCAAAATTCCCGTGAGACTTACACCAAGCAATGCTTCTTCCTCAGTATTGGTTTTCCAACCCTTGGAAAGATAGGGGAATTTAGTGAGGGTGGCCTGCATTGTACCAAGAATCGTAGCCACTTCAACCTTTTCCTTCAATGTTTCCAGTGTGTCCCCAGAACGAACAACTACTTCAGAAAGATTACAAAATTGTTTACTACGTAGAATAATCTCAGAGCAAGGGTTCGTACCGAAATCGTGATCCGGTTCACGGCGGCCATTCTTAGCGGCCTGTGCCTTAGCTGCCTCACGATTAAAGATGCCACGTTCACCGGACTTGGAGTTATACAGGGACAACCATTCCTGCATAAAGGTACCCATCTCAACCGGGCCAACATAACATACAGAATTATTTGCCAAGGCTCGTTGGGGATTATCATTCCACCAAGAACCGGCTTTAGCGTTTGCCATCTGACCGTCTTCAAGATCGGATAGGGAAATCATAGCTGATCGGCGTACTCCTCCAACAACTACAATCTCACCAATCTTACACATAAGGTCGTGACATTCCACTGGACGCAGCTTACGGCCAGCAGCTTTCTTGAAGGTCTCAATCGTAAAGATGAAAAGATCTTCTAGCGGTTCTGGTCCACTTGCTCGGCCTCCGAAGGTACGGAGTCGTGCTCCTTTTGGTCGGACTTTGGAGAGATCCCATTTTGGGACTTGACCATTGACGAGTAGACTAAGCAATTCCCGGTATGACCTAGCCCATCCAGCTTTAGAATCTCCAACAATGATTGTGGTATCTGTGTCATTGAACTCCTCTGAAATAGTCGGTAATTTATTTGTATATTTTTCTTCTACTGAAAAACCTACACCAGTGCCGTTCATTAGAATATACAAAGCCTCATCAAAAGAACGGAGATTATCTACAGCAGTATAGGAACAGTTATATCCTGCTACGTTATCACGATCCAATGCTTTACCTGCGGTCATTAAGGAACGCATACTTGGCATGGTTTCAAGATTCAGGATTGCAGTGCGTAGTTTTTCCCGTGGAAAATCAGCAGTTAGATGTTGTTGGAAAAAGTCCAAGTAACGATCAACGGTTTCTTCCCAAGTTTCACGGCGGCCAGCTTCGGGTAACCAACGAGCATAGCGGCTACGGTGGATGAACTGTTGGTAGTTAGTAGGTAAGTCTTTCATTGTTTGAATATCCAGTTAATAATTTTAATTGCTTTGTCAAAGGGCCAGCCCAATGCACGAAGTTGATTAATCCACATTAGTTTGGTTGACATAATGATGTTCCAAGTAATCTAATGCAGCTTGTACTCCGTCAATATTGTCACCTAATAAACCCAGTGCTTTATTACAGTGAGTACAAATTACTCCACGATGTTGTCCAGTATTGTGATCATGATCATATACTAGCTTTTCAGTATTCCCACAAATCTCACATTCTACTGCTGGTTTCATAATGGAATCATATTCAGAAACAGAAATACCATAACGATGTTTAATGTTTCTATGTTTTTGTGAAGAAGCTGCCCTTTTTCTGCTGCAATCTTTACAAGTGTTTTGATAGTCGTTTCTATCTCCACCTCGTTTGTAATAATTATCTAGAGTTTTTTCACATCCGCAATTACTACACCTTTTCATTAATTGCATATCCTTCTTGTTCTTCAATAGCCTTCTTAACTAGGGAAGTGAATCCTTCCTGTACTAGGAACTTGGTGGCTTCATCATCCGTGTCAAGCTGCATACTTGCAGAGCCATCCTCATGTTCTTTGTAGTTACTTACTTCAATCTTCATCGTAGTAATACTCCTCTTCGTATTCTTCTACTGCTTCCGCAGCATCCTCAAAATAGCTCCCCATAGACTCCGGGAAATAGCTGTCGCAGTAATCGCAAAGCTGATCCCGATACGTCCTAATCCTTTCAGGAAATCGTTCCAGAATATCTTCCACTGTGATTTCAAGGAGGTCAGCAAGGGTATCGGCATCACACACTTCCTCCAGTTTTCTTAGTAGTTCGTCCTGAGACATTACTCTCCTCCTTCACCATCAATTGGGTAACTGCCCCAGTCTGTGCAACAAAGGGACTGCCATGCAAATCCCACCCATCAGCAAACATTTTATTTACGAGTTCTTCAAACCGATCCAGTCGTGGGGTCTGAATTACTTTCATCGTCTTCATAGTCTAACACCTCTTCATTTAATTTATCAAAGAATTCATCCCAGAATTCTTCATCTTCAATGTCATGCTCAAGAATCAGATTCTTCAGCGGCTTCGTCTTCTTCATAAGTAATAACTTCAATTAAGGTTTGAAGGAATTCCTTGGGATTGTCCGGTAACTCCATGAACTTTTCTTCCTCAAGGGCAATCAAGCGGTACCAGAATTTACCATCCCATTCCACTTTCATCAAGGCATAATTATCTATTTGATTTATAACGGTGTAATTCATTTTGTTTTACACTCCCAATGGTGTCTACGCTTAAAATTGTTTGCTTTACCAAGGACTTCCCCGGGGGCTGGTCCCTTAAATTCTTCAATCCAGCCATTGTAATACTCATCGGTCTCAAGTACCTTGCGTTGCCACTGAGTCTTACATTCCATATATCTTAGGGCAGTACTGGATTTCCATTGGCTTAGGATCTTGAAGGTAAAGTTCTCCATCCCTTCCCTATAAATATCATCCTTAAGTTCCTTACTGCTGGAGATATACCGCTTCCAATCTGATTGTTTCCAATGGTCCGGACACCAGCCGGGATTAGTCATGTCCTTAACGACTACCTTCCGGGTTGTATTCTTGGCCCAGTATACCTTCCTGCCAATGTACTTTCTACCCGTCAGATTGTTGGTAATCTCGTACACAAAACCAAAGTACTTACTTGGGTTTGGTTTACGGCCAGTCCAATGGGTATTAGAAATGTCCTGCTTCTTCATCAATGATGTAGTGCTTTGTGATCTTGCCAAACTTTTTCTCCTGCAGGTTTCCGTGACATTCGTACTTGAAGGAACAGAAGGAGCAACGCATATCCAATTCCCCGTTAGCATTAACAGACCATACTGGATGGTCAGGAGGTGTTGACTTGCTAACAATGTCCTTAACATAAATGACATGATCCTCAATGTTCTTTAGTGTGTTGACTGTGGTGAGTTTCAACTCCCCAGTATTCTTATTTAATACAATGAAGTGTGCCTTCTTCTTACCCAGTGCATGGGCATAGGCACTGATCTGTTCAAGGTATCCAAAGGAATCATCCTTGATCTGATCGTCCTTGAATTTATCAAAGGACCAGTTACTGGCAGTCTTGAAGTCCACCAGTTCATTGTCCACCACGGCATCACATGAACCCTGCACACCAGCAACAGACAACTTAGCCTGTTCGTCCTTGACCTTGTGACCACTGATCTTAATCACTGCCTTCAGGAGTGCTTCCATGAGGTGTCCCTGCATGAAGGTTAGGTATAGCTTATCAGCAGGTTCTTCCTGTTCATAATCGTGTGCCTTGTACCACTGCATACGTTCACACTGACCGATGGCAGAGATACGAATCTTACGGTTATCCTTCTCCTCCTTGTAGTGATTGTAGAGTGCAGCACCACACTCCTCCATGAATTGTTCAATCACTTGATTGAAATCAACGTCTTCAGCAATGTACTTCTCACGCAAGGAGTGATACAAATCTGGTATAGCGTAGTGAATGTCACTCATAATATTATCCTAGATGGGTAGTACCTGTGATTGTATTCTCATACATTTGTTCAGCCTTATTCTTGAAGGTATTATCCCAAGAGGCCGCTGCTCGGAGATATGCAAGGTGATCTTCAAGATACCACAGTGCTTTCTCAAGATCCTCCATTGGAGTTCCCTTATGTTTGTGACGGGCAATATACTTAATCACATTCCCTAGATTGAAGTTGAGATCCCATGAATGGATAACATCAATAGCTTCAATCCCATGTTTATAATGTTCACTCATCTTCTGTCTCCGAATACCACATTCCACAATTAAAGTGTTCACCATAAGATTCAATTAGATCTTTGGGATAACCTTCTTCAATTAACCAATCCTTGACATCTACAGGACCCTTGGGTAATACCTTTGGAAACCCATACTTCCAACCTTGGGGTGGATCAATGTACATTACTTTCATATACCATCCTTATACAGTTGCTCAACCTTCTCCATCAAAACAGCAAATTCTTGCATGTTCTTTGAAGTCATAATCTGTTTGATCTCAACCTCCAGAGACTCCTCATCAAAACCCTTGATCCTACCTATTAATAAATCAGGTACCTCA
>Ga0196905_1000381_pt1 | contig 18049 bp, 20 predicted proteins | sample CB_VirMetaG_3_FD_169098 | JGI IMG/M metagenome (GOLD analysis project Ga0196905, IMG submission 169098) | Freshwater to marine saline gradient viral communities from Chesapeake Bay - CB_1508_1S Viral MetaG (v3) (version 3) | ecosystem: Environmental > Aquatic > Marine > Coastal | place: USA... | reverse complement strand
GATGGTTTGGTGGGGTGGTGGCAATCAAGACGATGTTATTTTGGAAATCAACCGCGATGTGATAGAAACAACATTGCCGCCACAAGAGTTGACGGCATTGACCCAGGCATTGCAAGCGGGCGGGATCTCATACGAAACGTATTATTACAATTTGCAACGTGGCGATCTCACGCGCCCAGATATTGATGTGAAGGAAGAAAAAGAGGGCATTGACAACGAGGGTGGGGCATTGGACACCAACCGAGGCAACACCACGCCCGAGGATAACGCCGAGATTGCCGCAGCAGTCAACAACATAGGTGGATAATGCCCTCAGTACAAACCATGATAAAGCGCATGCATGATATGCGTGACGAGATCGAGGATGGCGTTATTGATGATGCCGCCAAGCGGTTGGAGCGCATATTTGCAAGGGCAGAAAAGCGCCTTGCCAGTATTGAGGCACAGTTTGAACGGTTTGCGCTCTCAGGCAATGGTACAATCGCACAGATCCCCGAGAATGTTGCAACGGCACAATCTATTGTTGATGATTTGAACATCGAAATACAGGCCGCCATTGTGCGCCCAGGTAAGGATTGGGCGAAAAAGGCCATTCCCGAGGCGTTCAACGCGGGGCGCGATCTGGCGCGGGTCAATCTCGATGTAGATTTTTTGAGTGGTGATTTGGTGGCGGCTGCGTTCAACAATGTGACGGTGGCACAAAAGGCCGTGATCGAGGTGGGATTCCAAAACACATACAAGATCATGAATGTTGTGGGCGATGATGTAAGCGATTATTTCAGGCGTGAAATGCTCGATGCCGTCATTGATGGTATACCCGTTCAGGGTGGCCCCGACAGTTTGGCGGGCCGGCTGATACAATCAGGCCGTATCAAACCCATCAAGATCAAGACGGAATCGGGCCGTATCTTTACCCGGTCCATAAGGCAACGGGCCAACACCATTGCGCGTGTTGAAATGGCGAGGGTGGCGAACAAAACCCATGAGGTAATCGCAACGCGGGCATTGGGTGGTGAGGCTGTTTATATCAACAGCAACCCAAGAGACAGCAGGACAACAGATATTTGCATGAGAGCATCAACAAGCGGGGCCAAGACATTGGCAGAGTGGGATAGGTCAGAATTTGGCCGACCTCCACGATTGAACCCCTTTCATATGTGCCGATCTGTTTTGATTGGTGGACAAAAAAGTTGGTTTGATCGTTAAATGTGTGGATAATATAACACCTTAAATCGGATCATGGTCGTTGGGTAGAACGACAATGTGACGCTACCCCGTCACGTTGCTACCCGACGACCTTTTTTATTAGCCCAACGGCGTTGGGCAACATTCCCAGGGGGAAACGTAGCATGGCACTAAAGACCGTTGTTGATTCGTTGGAAGCAGTACCCGAACCATTGCGTGAGCATTACGTTGAAGAAAATGGGTCATTTGTTTTGGCCCACGATGGCAATGACCGGATTAAAGAGTTTAGAGAAAACAACATTTCTCTCAAGAAGCAAGCCGAAGAATTACAAACCAAATTAAAAAACTATGACGGTGTTGATCCAGAAAAATACCGTGAGTTGACCGAGTTGGAACGCCAAAAACGTGACAAAGAATTGATTGAAAAGGGCGATGTAGAAACCCTTTTAAACGAACGCTTGGCATCCGAACGTTCAACATATCAAAAACAATTAGACGCCATCAATACCGAGTTGACCAAAACACGCGGTGAATTGGTGGCAACAAAGGTGACCGACACACTCAAGACCGCCGCCGCCAATGCGGGTGTTCGACCCGAAGCGATGGACGATGTGGTACGCTTGGCATCTGGCAATTGGGAATTGCGCGAAGGGACGCCAACGTTGGTGCAAAATGGCGAAGTGGTCTTGTCAAAAGAAAAGCCGGGTGAGCCCATGGCAATGGGTGAGTATTTTAAATCAATGTTACATGAGAAACCGTTTTATTTTCAAACCTCGGCGGGGTCGGGGGGCGGTTCACAGATGAACGCCAGGGGCGTAAAAGTCATTCCCAATGACCCCGTTTTGATTGGACAATATGCCGAAGCAATACAAAAAGGCGAGGTTGTCATAGAGGGGTCATAAAACCCTTTAATATCGAGGTATAAACAGCATGGCAAACACAATTCCCGCAGTAATGACACAACTTGTGGCCCGCGCCGTTGGCGTGTTGCGCCGCCGTTCTCACATGGCCCGTTATGTAACCACGGGTTATTCATTGACACCCGGCCAAAAAGGCAAAACCGTTGATGTGGAAATCCCACCCACGGCAACCGCCTCGGCCATCACCGCATCAAATGCATACCCCTCCAACACCGATACCACAGCAACAACCGTGGCAATTACGTTGGACAAATGGTATGGCTCTGATTTTCAAATGTCTGACCAAGACATGACCCGCGTTGACAAAGACATGAACTTTTTCCCCGCCGCCGCCGAGGCATCTTTGGATGCCGTGGTCAAGCAAGTGGATGATGACCTTTTATTGCTGTATAAAGATGTTTACAGCGCATCAGGTACAGCAGGTACAACCCCGTTTGCATCGAACGCCGCCGCTTGGACTACTGGCGCACGTAAGTTGCTCAACCAAAACTTGGCCCCTATGAATGACCGCACCATTGTGTTGGATGCAGACGCAGAGGCCAACGCCGTCAATTTGTCGGCCTTTCAAAGCCTGTACGCATCCGGTGACCCCGGTGTGATTATTGAGGGTGAGATTGGGCGCAAATTGGGCGCAAATTGGGTGTTGAATCAAGGCGTTCCATCGTTTACTCGTGGCACGTTGACGGGTTCCCCACTTATCAACAACGCATCAGTTGCCGTTGGTGATACATCCGTTCCTATGGATGCAACGTCATTGACGGGTACTGTTGTTGTGGGTGACGTCTTCACCGTTGCCGGAGACACACAGCAATATGTTGTGACCGCCAATGCCACAGCATCAGGCAATGCGCTTGCCGCCGTATCATTTGCCCCAGCCGCCAAGGTGGCATGGGCCGACAATGCAGCAGTCACATTTGTTGCCTCTCACACACCAAACTTGGCTTTTCAACGTGGGGCATTCGCACTTGCCACAGCACCGTTTGAAACCGTTGACCCCTCATTGGGCGTCATGACTCAATCTTTTGTTGATCCTCTTTCTGGCCTGACATTGCGCCTCGAGGTATCACGCCAATACAAACAAACCCGTTGGGAGTGGGATGTCTTGTATGGCGTTAAAACCGTTCGCGCTGAGTTGGCCGCCCGTATCATGGGCTAATAGATTGTTTTTGGGAGAATATGCGGGGGTGTTATGGCACAACATTCCCGCATATTAAAATTTTAATTTTTAACAGGTAGGTTTTTATGCCCGCAATTCCAACAATCCGAATAAAAGATGGCAAAGGTACAAAAGTCATCAACGCATCGGATTATGACGAGAAAGAACACGGCAAGCCCGTTGCAGATCCAAAGCCCGAACAACCAAAAGAAGTCGCCGCCGAATAGGTAACCCATGGCATCATACTATTGCACAGACGCAGACATTACCGACCTTTTGCCCTCGTTGACGGGGTCACAGATCGCCACAGAGGCGGCACGTAACACCCGGTTGAGATTGCCCTCCCGTGATTGGGTGGACTCTGTGTATGCGTCATCGGCTCCATTCCCGCCCGTTGGTTCTAATGATCCGACTGATTGGCTCATAAATTCAGAGGTGGACTCAGGCGACACCACGGCGGGCATTGATGGTGGCTCGGGTGATCCGGTGGCGGGTGATTTTTTCCAACCCGAAGGGCATAATGGTTGGTATAAGGTTACAGCGTATTCAAGCCCCACATTGACATTTCGGTATGTGGAAAATTTCAACCCCGGTGTTGAATCGACAAATGCAACGGGTGCGATGGCTGATATTATGGATGACACACCATTGCGATTTGGCACACCCTATGTGGTACGCCAAGCCGCCAAATGGTATGCCATTTCTATTGCGTATCAGATATTGAGAAACAACCCGCTTGACGATGCCGCATTGGAAGCACTCAACCGGGCAAAAGATATTTTGCAGATAACAAACGGTGTGGCTCGGGCCAACCCCTTTGTGTTTTATCCTGATGCCCGCGATGAGTTGGGCCAATTTACACCCGGTGTGGCGCGATTGGTGCGCGGATAAATGGCAATCTCAAACACCATCGTGGTGCGTGACAAGGGATTGCGTGAGGCGCTGGCGCGTCTTAGCAAATTGCCCGACGGTTTCAGATCACCATTTGAGCGTTTCGCACAATACATGCGTGTTCAAACAGACAACACGTTTGATCAATTGCGAACGGGTGGCAGATACCGAGGTGTTACGTGGCGATATTTCGCGCCTCAATACACCCGCAAGACCGATGGTGTGACCGTTCCCGCATGGGGTGGCGTTTCGAAATTAAGGGGCCGTGGTAAGGTCAAGGGGCGTAAACGGCCATCAGGCCAACGCATTGCCAAAGGTGATGCACTCATGCAAGATACCATGACCATGAGATCCCGCGCCGCGTTGGTGGTTCGTATGGAGAGATACCAAGCCCGATTGGGGCCACAAGGTGTCAATTATGCAGCCACACAAAATGCCATGCGCCCATTTCTGTTTTTTACACGTAAAGACTCCGCAGTTTTATTGGACATTTTAAGGAAATATGTAACGGGGGCGGTCTGATGTCGGCGTTTTCATCGTGGGACACATACAACGTGATTGCCGAGCATATCATTGAAACATTAGAGGGTGACAGTGTTTTGAATGGTGGCGCGTTGGGTATACAAACGTTTGAATCTGAAACCCGCGAGACATCGGCAGAATATAACGACAATGAATTACCCGCCATTGCTGTTGAAGTGGTGCATGCTGGCCAAGAGATCAACCCCCTATCAAAAATGCAAACGGCAACATATTCGGCTCTCATTATCACAACCACATCGGGCAATGTCAGTTTAACGTTGGCCAAACAATTGGCCAAACGCATTGCCGCACGAATAGAACGATTATTAAGACAGCAAAACAGACCCGACAAACAGTTGTCAGATGTGACGACGGATTTGGAGGGGGCATTTGCTGACAGTGTCAAAATAACGAATGTCGCAACGTTGACGGATGGCGGCGTCATCAACAACGTTTTACGCGGGGCGGCGGCGACCACATGCGAAATAGAAATAACATTTACTCCAACAATAGATTAACCGTGGAGGTTTATCATGGCCGCAGGATCGGCGGGCGCATTAAATAACGTCGAGTTAGGATTCGCCCCAACAAATTCAAGCGTTGTAACCTTGGCGGGGACAACCGTCGGGTGGCTCGAGGGTGACATAAACTTTGAAGTACCTCGAGAGTATGCATTCGTAAAAGGTTCTCTTACCAAAATCAAACACACAGCAACGGCAAAAGATGCCACATTGACGTTTTCGGCGCGTGAAATTTTACAAGCGCATTTGCAATATGCTTGGGATGGTGACGCGGCGGCAACGGGTGTTTTGACCATTGATGATGATATGGGCTCCACCGTCGCGGTGACCGTCAAGACATTTGCCCCGAGTGCATCAACGGCGTCAACCACACCCGATGCAGAAACGCGGGTTATATCAATACCCAAAGCCCTCAACACGGGGTCGGGTAGTTATTCAATCCCCAAGGCAACAACGGGAGACACCAACCAAGTGTTGAGTTTTGAATTTATCGCGCTTGGCGACACGGCAAGCACCGAGTTATTGGCAACAGTAACCGACGATTACACCTAAAATAATGGGCGGGGTTGATGCCCCGCCCTTTTTTGTTTTATGAGGTTATTACCATGGCACAGTACACAAAGTCAGGCTTGCCATTGATGGCGTTAGAGGGGGGCGTTGTTCAGCTTGGGTCTTATGTATTTGATCCAGACGATGCCGACACCATCGCCACAGTCATTGAGCAATCCAAAGCCAAAAGGCCACAGGAAAATGTTGATAAGCGCACCAAAAAGGGAAGTGGCAACGCCGATACTGCGTAAACACGTTTTTGCCGCCCATGCCGCCATTGATTATGGCGTTATGGGCTTGTGTCAATATGCCCCCGTTTTAGATGTTGGGTGCAATAACCCATACACGGGCATGTGGCGATGGCTCAAGCGCATGGACTTTCGCGGGCAGTATGTTGGCATTGATGACAGGATCCCATCAGAGGTACGCGAGAATTTTAAAAACGACATCTTTGTGCGCCAATGCAAAATAGATGGGGCGCGGTTGCCGTTCCCGCCAAGCGAACGCCACAAGATCAAAGAATATTCCACGGCGTTTTGTGTCGATACGTTGGGCAGAGTTGCCGAGCGTGACGGGTTGGTGGTGGAAATGCAACGCATAGCCGCCCAGGTGGTTATTGTTGGCGGTGTATCTGTTGAAGATTTGAGAGGGTGGGGGTGTCAATATATCGGCCTCGAGGCGTTTGGTTCTACACCAGAGGCTTGGGGTGTGTGGCTAAACAATTGGGCATACAAGACCCGATCCAGATTGGACATCTTGCCGCCTATGTCGGGGTATTTTGCCACCGACAATGGCATTGCAAAAAAACAATTATACAATTGCAAACAATGTGGGGCGTTAGACTATGGCGGCAACCCAAGTTTTAGATGCACCGAATGCGGAACAGGAAATTGATGATTTTATTTTGACGCCCACGGGTGGTTCTGGGCCAACGGCACACAACGACATCGAGGCCAAGATGTCTGCTGTGGTTTATGATCGGCCCCATGGTGAGTTTTTGTTACCGTCAGGCAAGACGGTGTATGTGTATTCCAAATCAGAGGGGCAGTTACGGCACATAGACATTGCACTTCAGGAATGGCTTGATGCCGAGCGCAATGGCGAGCGCAGAATATTGAAACGATGGCGTTTTTTGCGGTGGCGTCGTAAGCGTGTGAATAAAGCGTTGACGGAGATCCAACGTGCGAAATACGCCTTTTTTTGTGCCGTGTTTGCCGATCCCTATAATGTGGAAAAGCACCAAGAATTGTCTGTCGATGAGTTTTTGCAGATGCCCATAGGGTTGCAAACGGTAATAATGCATGAACATCGAAAGGCCAATGATCCCACCGATTTGTTGACCGCGATATTGGGGCGTCATGTTGGTGGTGATGAAAAAAAAAAGACGCAACAGCCCGGTGGGTTGCTCTCATAGTTAAAAACACGGGGTATACTCCCCAACAAATGAAATGGGAAATGTCGTGGGCCTATGTTGTGGTATTAGGCGCGGCAATGGTAAAAATCAATGAACAAACCCTCACATGATACATATGAGATTGTAAATATTACCCGTCGATGTTTCCCCAAGGGGCAACCCATAACGATGACGGCCCCCCATGAGGGGTCTGTTGTGTTGCGCCCAGGTGATTGTGTGGTGTGGCGTGAGATGGGAGGGACGTTGTATATGCTGAGGAATGCCCATTGGTTTAGACGGTTGACCATTCATTTTATAAAACCCGAGGAAAAATAAGATGGCGGGGATTCGTGAAAAATTAGAGGTGATGTTTGGCGTTTCTGGCGCGGATAAGTTCAAAAAGGAATTTGAGGACGCCGACAGGTCGGTACAAAAATCATCCAAGGGCATGACCGGATCAATCAAAGCGATTGGCACGGCTGCGGTGGCATATTTGAGTGTGCAAACCGTTAAGGCGGTCAGTTCTGCCGCATTTGAATTGGTAAAACTTGGGGATTCGTTCCGAGTGGTTCAGGCATCGAGCCAACGTTTGGCCAAATCCATTGGGCAAAATTCGAGTGAAATTTTAAGCGCGGTACGCCGTGGAGTCGGTGGGGCCGTGTCTGACCTCGATTTATTAAAACAGGTAAACCAAGCCATTTTGTTGGGTATTCCGGTTACTGCAAGACAAATGGAAAACATGGCGATCACGGCCACCCGATTGGGGCGAGCCGTAGGGCGTGATGCCGCAAGCGCATTGGGTGACCTTGTGACAGGTATTGGGCGCATGTCTCCATTGATTTTGGACAACTTGGGTATCACGATAAAACTTGAGGAGGCATATGCAGGGCTTGGAGAAAATGCCACCGACGCACAAAAGAAAATTGCCTTTTTTAATGCTGTAATGAAAAAGGCCAATGATGCAAGTAAGACATTGGGCGATCAATTACCAACCATTGGCGAAAAGATGGACAAAGTATATGCCCGAGTCAAAAATTTGGGTATGGCTATTGGCGACGCCCTTGCCGGGCCAGTTGGAAAGCTCTTGGACATAATAGATGCATTACCAAGCCACGTCGCGGTGGTAACGGCAAAAATCAATATCGCCATTGCCAATGCTAACCCCATAAATCAATTAAGCAGACTTCTAACGCCAGGGCATCAAAGACGTATTATGGATGCGTACGCAAGGGAGGGGTTGTTTGATGTTACGCCTCAATTTCGTTTTAGCAATAAAGCACAATATATGGATCAAGGCTTGCGGGAGCGATCCACACCAGAGGAATTGGCCACGGTTCGCATGTTTGAGGCGTTCAACAATGGCCAAACTTTCGACATGGAGCCACAGATACGCGATATGACGAAGGATTTGGACGCAGGGTTTAAGATGGTGGCAAAACGGGCCAAGGAGGACTTGAATGATATACCTCTTTCCTTGGAATCAGAGTTTGCCAAATCGTTTGCAAATATTAGCCTTGGGTTTAGTGCTGTTGGACTAAATGGTATGACCAGTTTTTTTGGCAATGTATCCAATTTGGGTGCGGGGATAAATGGGCTTACAGGAGGTGGAAAAGAACCAAGTTGGCTCACCGATAGGTTTTTACCTGCATTACAAATGTTTGGGCAAGCTGGGCAAGCGTTTTCTGGTGCTGTTGGGATATTTCAAGGCATTGCGGGATTGTTTGGTGGCACTAAGGTTTCTGGCGATCTGTCAGGATTAAGCACCGAGGAATTGCAAAACATTGTCAATGGTGATTTGGGCCAATACTCAAAATTCCAAGATGTTGGCGATGAAGCCGTTGGGCAGTTCCAAGATTTGGCCCGTAAGGAATTGACGGGGCGCGGTGTTTCGACAGGCTCAAACGCATACTCGGTAACAACCTCCATATCAGAAACACAGGCCAATAGCATACTGGCGGTGTTGGAAACCCAACGGGCGCAGGATGCCGAGCGCAACAACCTATTGGGCCAATCGTTGGCAGTACAAACAGATATGAAATTTTTGATGTCTATAAATTCGGGCAATCTTTTGACGTTTGCGGGATAGGGAAAAACACATGGCACGACCCAGCTTTTTAGATTCTGCATGGCCGTTCACATTGAAAATTGGTGGGCGTGACCTCCACGATTTTGGAATTGTGACATTATCGGCCCCACAGTTGAACATGTCGCCCGTTGATGTGCCGTTTGATGTGTTACCCTCTCGGCATGTCGCGGTTCCATCAACGGGCGCGTTCAGGCCATCACCCTTTGTCATATCGGGCCAAATGGCGGGGGGCTCGGTTGCAGAGTTGCGCACCAACCTGGACACGTTCAAACAGTCGGCGGTATCGTTGCGCGGTTCAGCATTCGACATTGTGACCCCATTAAAGTTGGAAACGGCAGACTATACCGATCGGTATTTTCCTGTTGTCTACACGGGAGGGTTTACGGCCCAGGTTGTTGGAAGCAACCCAACAGGCCAAACCATCGCCAATTTCACCTTGCCATTGTTACGCCTCACACCCTTTGCCATTGCCAACAGCCCGACAAATGCCACACCAACGGCAACGGGGCCATCATTTGAGGTATTAAGCGCGGGGACGGCCCCTTGTGCGCCACGCATCGAGATAGAGGGGTCAAGCACAACACCATCGTTTTATATGACCGATTGCTCTTTCTATGCCGATCTGGATTACGACCTTTCATACACGAAGATTGACGGGTCATCGGCTGCAGGTACAAGCGGCGCCACAACGCCCATCGACCAATTTGAACCCGGCGACCTCAACGGTGGGCGATACATCCAAGCGGGAACGTTTACCACATCGTTTGGCTCAATCGTACAGAATCCCACAGAGGGGACGGTGTTTTTGTGGATCAATCCCGCTTTTGATGTAACGGGTGGTGATCAGGTTCTTTTTGAATATTACATTGACGCAAATAATAAAATTTATTTGTGGTGGGATGATTCCGACGATGATTGGGCATTAACAAAAGCAATAGGCGGCTCACCCGTAACCCTCAACACATCGACAGCTTCGACACATAGCGCGGGTGATTATATCCGGTTGGCGTTTAGTTATGGCGGCGATGGGATGAAAATCTACGTCGATGGTGGCACAGCAACGTCAAACGCCACAACAACGGGCATCACCGGGACAAGCGGTACTATATACCTGGGTGATCAAGCCGCCAGTTTGCGCCCCGCTTGTAAATACAACCAGATTGCCATGTTGCCCTTTCAGTTGGATGATGACACGGTGCGCCGTTATATGATGACACCCGAGTTGGTGCGGCCCCATAGTGTGAACAAGGCAAGATTGGCCAGTTTGAACGCAAATGAACGCGTCGTATTGGATTTTGAAACCGGAACGGCCACACACATAAACACATCATTAACACAGACCAATGATATTGGCAATTGGGACACGAACGGTTGGCCATTGGTTCGGGCTCCAAAAACATGTTTCTATTTGCCATCGGGTGAGAGTGCAAGTTCTATCAAAATAAACTATCGAAAACGGTATTTATAAATGAAACGATATGATTTGTTTATTCTGGATTCCACAAAGGCCATTGTTGCATCTATGCAAGATGCCATTTGGGAAATATCCGAAACCCTCAATGTAGAAGATACGTTGAGGGCCGCGTTGTTTGAGGCTGATAAGTTTAACCTGGTGACTGCTGAGAATACGTTTATTCGATTGGTCAACGCCTCAGACAGCACAGACAAACGCACGTATCGGTTGACCTCGGTTGAGGAATCCCGCATTGATGGTCGTCATGCCCTACAATGTGAGGGTGCGCGTATTTGGGCCGATATGGGGCGGGAGATTTATGTGGGTTGGCATCCATTTAAAAATATACAAGTCAAAACGATTGTTGCCGAGTTGTTGGATTCGTCAGCGTTTCAGATCAAAAGCGGGGGCAATGCCGAATCTGACACCACAATTATTGAGGCGTTGGACTTTGCATATACCACAGTTTTGGAAGGCATGCAGCGCATAGCGGAAAAGGCCGATCTGGAAATTGAGATTGACGAAAGCACAAGCCCCGAATCCATAGACCTCAAAACGCGTGGCGCTTCAAATAATACCCGGTTTGAGTATGGCATAAACACAAGCGGTATGGCGCGACGATTCCGACGGGCCGAGGTGGTTAATAAGGTTTATCCGGTGGGTGGTGGTTCGCCCCCAGCAACGTGCAAGGGTGCATTGTTTGAGGTTTATTCTATCTCAACGGCCACCATTACGGTGGCGGGCAATAAATGCATACCCTCAGATGACACATACAACACCTATAAAATCAAGATGGTGACGGGTGGTGATGCGGGTACTTCATTTACTATTAACGACACCACGCGGGGCAGTTCTGGCGATGATGATACCATTGTGTTGTCAACAACACCCGGCTCTGTATCTGCGGGCGATCTGTTTATGTTCACCGATGCAAGCGGCAATGAGTTGGATTTTGTACCCGATGCGGTAAGTCAAGCCGCCTATGGCACATTTGATGGTGTGGTGCGTGATCAACAATTTGAGGAGATACGCACCCTCATAACACCGGGCTTTATGGACGGCACATATGCATCGGGATTGCACGACGGGTGGACAAAAACAGGCACACCAACGGTGGCCGAGGAAACAGGTATTGATTACATCCAACATGGTAGTGCATCGCAACACGTAACGGCGGCAAGTGATACCCATGGGATCTATTATGATGTGTCTTTGGATAGTTCAGATTATTACTCATGCGCCGTCAATCTAAATGTGGTATCGGGTTCTGTGTTGGTGAAAATAACCACGACAGGATCAACGGGGGCCGTGGAATACAAAAACCAAGGTGGCACATCAGGGACGGGTTGGTTGACGGTTGAGTTGGAGGGTTTGCCCATCGAAGGGGCCACGGCAAAATTGACCATACAGGCCACAGGCGGTGCGGCAGAGTTTTATGTTGACGCCGTATCATTTACAGGCACACAACAGACCCGCCAGTTTGTACGCGAAAATGGGGCGCGTGAATTATACCGCATGGCGTTTGATTATTTGGATGAAAACGACGCACCCATGGTGGAATATGATTTGCCAAACGCCTTGGATCTTTACGCGATAGATTCAACCAAATACCCATTTTATGATGTGTCCGTTGGTGACACGGTAACTGTTATAGATCCGGGCATGAGTTTGGCGGCATCTGTGCGGGTGTTGTCGTTGGGGTATGATTCCCATGGGCGACAATTGCGCGTCAAGTTGTCAAGCCACACATCCACATCGGCGGCTTTTTCTCAGGTGGCCCCAGGTATTGGCCGGGTCATCCAGCAGGGGCGCAAAATTGCCCAAGATGAGATTGACGGCAACCGCACAAACGAGAACGCATTGAGCATTGCCAACAGGCTAAATAAGATTGCGGGCAATTCGGCGCGGGCATCCAGATTTACGGGAACATTTACAGCAACGGGCCAAACCTCTTTCGATGTTGGGAGTGGCACATTATATGTTGGCACATCGTTGGCCTATACGATTGGCGCGCAAACCATAAGCGGGTTGTCTGGTGGCTCGGTCTATTATCTGTATTTTGACCCCACAAGCGCATCGAGTGGGTTACAGACCACCACGACGGCAGCCACGGCCTATGCAACCGACAACATACAAGTGGGCGTATTGAAAACGGGTTCAACCTCTAATGATAATGTTCAGATATTCGATACAACAGGCGCACAGGTTAGCGGTGAGGTGATCACGCGAGGGCTTGAGGCATACGACACGGGCGGGACAAAACGCATTGATATTGGTGTTTTGCAAGATCCCAGCGCAAGTATCGGCAATCCCGGAACATGGGGTATACAAGTAACCGACGGGGCGCACCAAACAACATCGTTGTTGGCAGAATATACCGGGTCAATACCTGGAGCCATGCGTTATCTATACGCCACGCTTGGAGATCCAGACGAAGATTTGACATACGCCACGACAACCCAAAAGGTTTATGGCGATTATGTGAGCATGTACGCCAAATCAAGCGGAAACATGATTGTTGGATTGTTTGAGGGCAATTTGGTTTCGGGTTCGTCGGGGCATCTGTTTGGCCATGAGGTTTCGTCATTATCAAACGCGGGCTCAGGCAACGCCACGGCTTTTAACATTGGCGTTACCCAAACGAGTGGTGGCGGCCATGCCTATGGGCTGCATGTTGGCGACGGTTTGGGCGTTCGGTCTACATCGACGGGCAACGCATACGGCATATACATTGCCGCCGTTTCGTCAACGTCGGGGTCGGCTTACTCAATATATGATGCCACCACAAATCGGGCGCGTTTCGGTGGCTCCATTTCGGTGCGCGGTGTCGATTACGTGTGGCCTGCCGCCGACGGGACGGCAAACTATGTGTTGTCCACCGACGGGTCGGGCAATTTGTCGTGGGTATCCAACGCGGGCGGTGGTTCCGTGACAGGTTCAGGCACAACGAATTATGTCTCAAAGTGGACAAGTTCAAGCGCGTTGGGAAATTCGGTTTTTTACGATGACGGAACAAACGCTTACATAAAAGGAACGACACTTGCATCGCCTCCAACTTGGATCGCCATTGACAAGTTGATATTAGAACACAATGGTTCATTGGTTCAGCAGTTCTTTTTCCCAACAGCAGAAGAAGCATATATACAATTTTCCAATCCATCATCCCGTTTTCGCGGTGGAATTAGTTATGGGGGGTCAACAAATGCAAGCCGACCAGATGCATTAGGGTTCTGGACTGCTGGGGAAAATCTGAGAATGACCATTGACTCATCTGGCAAAGTGGGGATTGGGACGAGTTCGCCCACCAATGCTCTCTCTGTTACAAAATCTATAGCTGGTGATTATGTGGCGGAGTTCCATCAAGGTGATGCTACTGTTGGCGCAAGCTATGGTGTGAGGATACAGGGTGGAACAAACTCTTTGGATGATGCTTTTGTTGTTGCAAATCAAGCCAACTCTGCCGTTTTTTTGCACGTCAAGGGTGATGGCACAGTTTTGGTTCCAACAGGCAACGTGGGGATTGGGACAGCATCAACAACAGGTCGCGTAACATCTCAGGTTTCAACCTATGACGAATGGGCGTATAGCATAAAGAACGCATCAGGCACATTGGTTGGTGGTCTTTATGTGAATGGTGTTGCAACAAAACCGTCATTACTTCTTTATGATGAGACAGGCTCAACCGTAAAGGTGAATTTAACAGGCAACGCAGGTTCTTATATATTGGGCAACGTGGGGATTGGCACAAGTTCGCCAAGCGCACCCCTACACGTTCAAGGAACAGGCAACACATACGCCTACATAGGAACAACGTCAACAACTGCAATAACTGGTGTCTATTTTTACGAGAACACAACAACGCTTGGTGGAGCATTGCAATATACGGCATCGGACAATTCTATGCTCATTGGAACAGTAACGTCAGGCAATTTTGGAATCTCCACCAACAATACAACCCGCGCAACCTTCGACACGAATGGGCGTATGGGATTGGCAACGGCAAGTCCCGCATCGACGTTGCATATTTACAATTCGTCTGCTGGGTCAACGGTGGGCATAAGGCTTGAGAATAACTCTGGATCTGATTGGGGACTTGGGGAAATAGTATTTAATAACACTTTCGCCATTTATGACTTTGGAGCCAGTACAACACGGGTGGCAGTTCAGACAAACGGCGATGTTGGGGTTGGCGTAATACCTGACTCTCGATTGCATGTGGGCGCGAGTTATGACCTTATTTCTAACGGTTATATTGCCCGATTTGAAAACACCAATACATCAACAGCAACCTCAATGGGCATGCTGGCAATGGAATATAGCGGCGCGGCTCCTAATTCAACATCCCATGTATTTTTGTTCTGTTTTGACAATTCAGGCGATAGGGCCGCAATTTATTCAAATGGTACATTTGGAAGCGCAACAAATACATACGGATCTTTGGTATCTGATGGCCGTTTAAAACATGGCGTAGAAAATGCCCGGAGCCATTGGGATGATTTTCAACGTTTACAATGGACAACATTTTATTTTAACAACAACCCAACCGAAAAAATGTTTGGATTGATTGCCCAAAACGTAAGGGACGTTTACCCCACATGTGTCACATATAATAACAATGGATTTATGGGGGTTAAAAACTCAATAATACATGAGATTGGCATGTCTGTATTGATAGAGGCACAAAAAAGAATCGAGACAGTAGAGGAAAAGGTTGAACGGTTGGAAAGCGAAAACGCGGAATTAACCGCCCGCATTGAGTTATTAGAGGCGGCATAATTTGGGGCATCGCCCAATTGTGTGGATAATAGAACGTATATCTAAAATATTTTAAATGGGGGTAAGCATGGCAATTGAAAGCTCGGAACAGGCCCAACTTGTGCGGGACATTGAAAATTTGCGCCTGCAGGTTCGCAACGCAAACAACAACATCAAGACCGCGACAGAGGGCAATGTTAGAAATGCCCTTCTACAACGCATCAACCTACAAAAAAAGATTACCGAATTAAGCGACGGTTACGCCGCCGCTTATGGTGATGGGTCTGGTGGAACGGTGGCGGCAGATGTGGCCGCCGAAATTGCCCAGGCCAACACGTATGTTGACGCGGTGGTTGGTATTACAGGCAAAACGCGGGCCGATGTAGAAAACGAAATTGATCCACAATAAAAAACTATGAGAGGGGATTGATACATGGCAGAATTTAAGTTGCCCTTGCGCCTCACAATTGAGGCCGCCAATGTGCGTGGTTTCCGCGAAGGGCGTGAGGTGATGGTCACACAACGCGTGGAAGTGCAGAATGACGCGGCGTGTGTGTTTCAGTTGCTCGATGCCGTTGACACGGCAAAAGACAAATATAAAACGCAGCGCCGACGCATTAAAAAATTGCGGCAAATGATACGGCCCGTTATGCGTAAGGCTGAAACCCAAGACATTGGCTTTGACGGTGTGGTGGGTGAGTTGACCATTAGTGATGATGCATTAAAATTCATTGTCGATCTATTCGACGACCCACCCGAGGGTGTGGTGTTGCGTGGGGCCACGGTAGATACTGCCGAGGATTTACGCGACCTATACGACGAAATGAAACGGGCGGGAGAACCAGAGGCATAGAAAATGTTTGGATTATTGGCAAAGGCCGCCAAGGTGGTAGCATCACCCGTTGGGCGGGCCGTGGCGTCAGAGGTAGGCAAAAAGGTTTTTAAGCGCTCCAATGTGGCCCGCGTGGTAAAAGAGGGGACAGAGGCATTGGCCGCCATTGAGTTTTTGAAAAACAAATATGGCAATGTCGATGATGACGCAGCATGGGCATGGCGGGAATTGGCAGAGTTTAAAGATGCCTTGAGAGACTTTGTTTAATGTCTCCGCGATTGTCAGACATTCCAATACACTCATGGGGCCGTGATGCACTCGTTGAACGTGTGCGCGAGTTAGAGGCGGATGTGTCGCGGAAAGATGCCACCATTGCCGATCTATTGGGACGCCCCCCCGAGGGCATGCGAGTTCTGAGTGTGCCAAAAAAGGCCAAGGGGAAAATTGATGCCATAGGGAAACGCCATGTGTGGCAATCGTTGACCGATCACATTTTGGTCAATTTGTTGTCTCTATTTATCACAATACCCACGGCCATGGCTGCGGGTGAGTTGTCTTTTTATTATTTATTTCAGGGGCTTACAACCGCGACATTGGCCCCGTTGCTTAAATACATTCAGAAGCGTTCAGAAAGTTATTGATGCAGAGTGTAGAGATCAAAAGCCCGTTTGGGTTTGCAAACAATTTTAAGCCCTCACAGATCGTGGTACATGCCATGGGTGAGTTTGTTGGGGGCATGTTCGCGCCCGATTTTTTGCGCTCGGTGGAATTGTCGGCACATGCGTTGGTGACACCGTCGGGTGTTGTGGTACGTACACGGGCCGATCAATATGGGGCATATCACGCCCGAGGCCACAACTTGACAAGTTTGGGTGTTGAAATATTGGTTGCGGGTGTTCACGATTACACATCATTTGCAAGGGCCATCAAAACCGATTGGGTAACGCCTCAACAATGGGATGCAACACTTGCGTTGGTGCGCGGGTGGCGATCCAAACACGGCATCGACACCGTGGTGAGGCATTCAGACATTGACCCAGGGCGAAAGGTGGATCCGGGCGAAGGGTTCATGTGGGAGAGGTTTTTAAAAGAGATTGCAAATTGACGGATGGTGATTATATTTTGAATGTTAGGATTACAAAAGTAAAGCGTACTTATTGTACGCGGAAAAGCCCCGAGGATTACCCCGGGGCTTTTCTGTTTTATTTTAAAAATGTTATTGCCCAGACCCCACCAATTGCCCATCTGGATCAATCGCGTTGAGCGTGGCGTCCAATTCGGCCATTTGCTCGGGTGTCATTTCTTCGACCTCAAGTTCGGGCGGTTCGTCGGTGGGTTGCTCGGCCTGTTTACGTTTGTCGATGGTTTCTTGTAGCCATTCAATTGCGCCAGATGCCTCTTTAGCGGTCATGCCCCGATCCATACGCGCCATGACCTTTTTTCTTTCGTCGGGGTTAATTGCCGATGAACCCAACAAACGGCCAATAAACTCGTTCTGTGCCTCTGTGGCGGGTTTAATGGGTGTTTGTGTAGGTTTCTGGCGTTCGGGCGGTTGTGGTGCGGTTGTGGTGGCTTGGGCGGGCATATCTTCAATGTCGAGGGTGAAAATCTCAGACAGGCCACCAGCACGAAGGATGCCGTCTATAAATGCACTTTTGGCGGCCATCTTCAGCGTTTTGTTAAGATCGCCCTTTTCAGTTTTTACAGACCGTGACCCGATGCCCTCGGCAATTGTGTGGCCCGATCCATTGCGAATTTCACACCGCAATATAACGGTGTCAATATC
>Ga0196905_1000380_pt1 | contig 18065 bp, 29 predicted proteins | sample CB_VirMetaG_3_FD_169098 | JGI IMG/M metagenome (GOLD analysis project Ga0196905, IMG submission 169098) | Freshwater to marine saline gradient viral communities from Chesapeake Bay - CB_1508_1S Viral MetaG (v3) (version 3) | ecosystem: Environmental > Aquatic > Marine > Coastal | place: USA... | reverse complement strand
CATAGCTACTCGCACTTCAGAGTCGAAGCGTGATGTGCAGTAGGTCTCGAACTCGAAAAGGTTTCGGAGCATTTCTTTGTCAGTCATTGCTGTCATGTTGTTGTGGTTTGTAGGTTTTCTCGATGATGAGGTCAGATGCCTCGTCGATGTTAGACAGGAGTGTGTACAATGGAGTGTCGCATGAGTGCTGCCCACTTAAGTCTGCACATGACGTGCTCATCAGCTTTGCCGCATCTCTGTAGGGGCTGAAGTAAAGGATAAGGTTGACCTTGCTCAGGTCTTCTTGGATAGCTACGGCAAGTTGCCGTGTGTTCATGTCTTGTAGCATGATGTATTGTTTTTAAGGGTTTCTAGTATTAGAACGTGTGTGTTCTTGGTTTATTGTGTTAACGGATGTTAAGACATCATTTCTGTTACTCTTACTCGGATGACCATGCTCGATGGTCTGCCATCGTTGAATACCATCCAAGTGTGTGCCTCATCCTTTCGGGTGAACAGGGGCGTGCCATCGTAGATTCTGTCGTCTATCTCGTTGTAGATGGTCCAAAAAACATTATTCTTCATAGCTCACGGTTTCAAATTCGTTTCTAGTATTAGAACGTGTGTGGTTTCTTTTTATTGTGTGAACAGGTGTTAAATTCCTAGCTCGCACCTCATCTCTGGGATGTCAACAAAGTCTGCCCATACGGACGCGATGTTTCGCGCTACGAAGTCTGCGAACTCATCACCCCTGTCACCTAGCTCACGATAGTGTGCGTACACGTCAGGCACAACGTCTGTTTTCAGCAGGTTGCATGTGTCGATAGCCAGCTGTCGACCATGTATTACTTGTTTGATTGTCAGGCTCATACGTAGTCAAGATTGCAGGTGATATCACCCCTGTTGTTTAAGTATCCTTGGAGGACGAGGTTGCGGGCGCCACGTCCGTAGCTTCCTTGGAGTTGATTCACGAGGCCTGTCTTGATGAGGTTGGAGAACAGAACGATGGTGTCTGCGTTGCTCAACTCACCTGATTCAAAGGCCACGATGGTGGTGACGAGGTCACCTTTGGTTTGCTGTCGATTAGTCATTGTGTATTGTATTTAGTGTTTGCTTGCTTGATAACGTCCATAACGCATCCGATGGTGAAGAAGGGTTTGCTGTCGGACAAGACACCATCCACCCTGCCGTCCTTGAGTTGAACCACAGCAATCTCGGAAGCGGAGTCGTCTATCGTAACCATGGATACTCCAAGGGTTGGGGAGAGAGGTATGATGACCTGTGCTCTTCCTTTAAGGTTCTTCCGAAGACGGATGTTGAGGTTTTCGATAATCATGTGTATTGGGTTTCTAGTATTAGAACGATGTCGTTCTTGGGTTATTGTGTCTGATTTGAAAAAATCGAGGTTGGGTGGGGCCTGAACGTCTATTCGTCACCCGTTCAGTGGCATTGCTCCCCTTGCCCATCCTCTACCCTGATTGTTATTCTGCCCACAGGGTGTCGGGTGGCATGGTATACATCTCGGCTCCGTCTGAGACCATGCTTACAGCGTCAGAGCCACTTGTTAAATATGCGTTTAACGTCCGCCGACTATCGTTAATTAAGGTCTAAGTTTGAATTTGTGTTTGTGATTCCTCGATGATTCGAAGAACGTCTCCGAGGTTGTCAAACGGAACGCTGTCTCCAACTACAAACCCTGCCTTGCCCTTGTAGTGCTTGACGAGAGCCATCTCTTGCCTCCCATCACCTATCTCGACCAAGGATATCGCCAAGCTGTCAGACAGGAGCAGTTTTACTTGGGCTCGTTGCGTACCCACAGCGTGGGTCAGGACAACATCTATGCTGTGTGGGTCAAAGGTCATGACTTGTTCTTTGAGAGGTTGAACGTGGATGGCTTGGTGTTCTTGGACAACTGCTCCGCGAGAGACTTGTTGTGAGCCTTGATTGCCTCGTCCTGCATCTTTGACAACTCGAGGACGATGTTGAAGATTCCTTTGCTGTTCATCTGTTTATTGTTTTAGTGTGTTAAATCAAATTCTGTGTTCTTAAATGCCTCCTCTAGGCGAGTCTTGTTCTGCTTGTCTGCTTTGAACCATGCCCTGATGAGGTGAAGTTCGAATCCACCGCAGTTCTTCATGCGTAGCTCTAGCTTTTGTACTTTCTCGGCAGTGCTCATGTCGTATTGGGTTTAAGGGTTTCTAGTGTTATAACGTTTCCGAATTCAGGATATTGCCATGTTCTTGTTAACGGATGTTAATTTTGTCATCAGCCACATATAGGTGGCGCACCATGAGGAACTCCCTCCAGCACCAAGACTTGGATGGCCTTCTCCCGTCCTCGTATTGGACGTAATTCTTCCATACACTGATGAATGGGCTCGGGTCCATGTCGCTGTCGGCACTGACCAACTCGTGTAGTCGCTTGACTGCAGAATCATAGCTTTCGTGGTAGCTGTCGGCACCTTCCCGCGTGTTGATTAAAAACACGTTCTTGTACGGCATTGTGTATCGGGTTTAGTACTCTCCGTCAAAGTATTCGATGGTCCCGTCCATGTTGACCAAGCCTCTGCGCGGCTCGTCATCGGGGTCTACAGCGATTCCGAACTGCGTGTCCTCCTGCGCCATCTTCTTGGCTTCCATGATGAGTTGTACACAGGCATCGCGGAGTTCGCTGTCGGCCATTTGGCGGATGTGGTAGCAGAAATCGTTGACCATGACATGTGTCGTGTCGCCCATCGTGCTGATGTGCTTGGTGTAGCCATCGCTCGTGGTGATGGTCTTGCTAATTTTTGGGAGCATGCTCATTTGAACTGGGGTTTAGGGGTTTCTAGTGTTAGAACGTGGTGGGGAGAGCCATATTGCCCTCCCCGTTGTTAACGGATGTTAATCTCCGAGGATGCAGTCAACTGCCTTCATCGCTTGGGTGCAGGCACTGACAAGGAACTTCTTGTCGTTGCCAATCTTCGAAATCCACCCATTAATATAGGCCTGTGAGTTTGTGTGGTCAGACTTGGGTTGGATGCCAACGATGCCTGTCAGGAACTGCGCACCAACTTCCGCAACCAACTCCTCCTTGCTGTAGTTGGCATCGCCAAACGAGTTCATGTCAACCAAGGTGGCTCGGTTCAACAGCGTCTCGTGACCTGTGCTGTGCGTCAACTCGTGGAAGAGCACCTTGTAGTAGTCGTCAACCGACACGAAGGTCTCCATCTTCGGCATTTGCACATGGTGTGTCGAAGGCTTGTAGTAGGCCCTGTCGCCACCTTGCTTCAGGGTTGGACGTCCCTTGAAGTTCTCGTAGATAGCTTCCGCTCGCTCAATTGGCGTTCCATCGTTGCCTGCTTCTACAGACTTCCGCTTGGGCTCGATGCCTTCACATTGCGCGATATTGAAGACGTTGTAGGAGCGAAGGGAGAACAACTTCTCGTAGGGCATGCCCACAGGGATGTCTGACTCCTTCTTGTACAACTTCCCGTCCTCTCCCTTGAAGAAGATGTTCCAAAAGATAACCAAGGTAGACTTCTCTCCCTTGTTGACACTGCCGCCCAACTGCTCTGCCTGCTTGAAGGTCAACCATTCATTGTGGGCGTACTTCTTGTCCTCCATCTCCGCGAAGAGGAAGAATACGTTCATACCTTTGTACGGACGGCCCGTCACTCGGTTGATAGGCGACAGCCCACCACTACCTTCCCATGGGCGGAACCATGCCATGCCTTTTTGCTTCAGGCCCTCGAGAACCTTCTCTGTGACCTTGTCATATACGTCCTGTTTCATTGTGTATTGAATTTAGTTTCTAAGTAGTCTAACGTCATATTGAGCCCCAATCGTATGCAGGACAGCAGAAAACTTCCTCCTGCCCATACGCCCAACAGGTGGGCGAAGATATCCATGCGAGTCATCAGCCTTCGATTCTTGCCATGTGGTCGTTGTACAGGTCCGTAAGCATGTCGATGCATGTCTCCTTCGCTCCTCCCTGCGGATTGGGCACGAATCCGTCCTGCACATTGCAGATGAATCGAGCCATGGACCTGACAGCGCTTGGGCGAACTCCCGCCACGAAGTTCAGCATGGGCAGGAACTTGCTTGGGTTGCCTAGGTAGGAGTTGACGATAAGAACTGCTCTGCCAATAGGTTGGTTGGAGATGCGAGCATTTCGCTCGTTGCGGACGTTTGCTTGCTCTTGGGTCATGGTGTTTGGGGTTTGTGGGGAGACGGAGTTGTCTCCCCTTGTTATCAACGTTGTCGGTCTCTGGTTATTGTGTCAGAAGGTCAGTTTGATGTCGCAGTTGTTCTTGAAATCCCAGATGGCTTCCTCTCCTCGCTCCTTGCCCAACGCGATGGCTTCCTCTCGGTCGAAGACGATGTCGGACACTTCAATGAAGACCAAACCTTCATCATTCACCCATGCACCAATTACTTGCGTTGTGGTGTCAGGCTGACCATTCATGAACTCAATCTTGAGCTCCATAATTCCACGGAACTTGTTGAAGGACAGGTCGTCATTGTACTCAGTCTCAACGGAGTCACAGGCTCCGCCTACTGCATAGGCTTCGCGTGTGGGGTTGTATCCGTCAAGGCTCTTGTCAACAGAGAATCCGTTGCCGCTCTGCACATTCATGTAACGCAGAATCATGAGGTTTTGAAAGTTCATTGTGGATGAATTGAAGGTTTGATACAGACACCACTAAGGTGGTGTTTCGCCTATTCAAGGCTCGTCAGTGTACCTGTGGAGTCACATGCCCAAGTAGGCTTCCAACTCCTCGTCTAGGTGGTGCTTCAGAATGTAACTCTTTGCGTCTGGGTCATGGCCAAGAACTCTGTACACATCTACACTTGTCATGAAGCCTGACCCGATGACTGAGTCAATGATGCCTTCTACTTCCTTGAACTTGTCCATTGTGTGTGGTGTTTGTCGGGGTGGGTTTGTCTCCCCTTTGATACCTATACGCACCAAGGTCTGCGATATTGCACAGCTAAATGCAAACGAAAGTTAACGAGACTAATGCCCCATTCTTGGGTCTTTCTCCAAGGGGTTAAATGTGGTTGGGGTTGTTGTGCCTGTGGGCTGTGCGTCTCATTGGCGCGTCAGTCTGCGTCTGTCAGTCTGCGTCACCCAAAAGCCAAAAGGCAAAGCCAAAACCCAAAATCCAAAAGTTGGAATCGCAGACCCCCTAGGCTTCGGGATTCGGTTTCGGTTCGGGGGGCACGCCGCTCCTGTATACGTATAATCCCCAGGGTGCTTATATCTCACCCATTTTCACATAGCTTTGCATAAAAATTATACGCATGTATCTAGTAGTTGTGTTAGTAGCTGTATCATTCCTTTCATTAATCCTAAAGCAGATATACGACAACGGCATGCTGTAAAAGGTAGGCACATGCATATCTCGCTGTATCGAGTGTTTTAACTTCTGTTAACACTTGACTTTTAGAAAAAAAAGTAGTACCTTTGCTTCGCTCTTGAGCGGTTGGTCTTAGTGTTCGGCCTTTGGGAGGCCAACACAGACAGACCCTTCGCCCCCTGAGTTACAACTAAAGACCGCTCATTTATAAGTAGTATCAAGGGCAAGCTATACATGGAACTGAACCCACAGATGGCGCTGCTTCAGGCAGCCATGAGTAACACAAGAGGGCAGCACACAGCGCGTGGTAGACGCAGAGCTATGCAGCGAGCTATAGACAAGCTCACCTCCAAGTACAATAAATCAAACTCGAGCTCGTTAGAGGAGCATGAAGAGTAAGGAACCAATCTATATGTGCGACGTCGTTCTGTTCGACGGCAAGACAAAGAAGGAGTACAAGCTTATTGACTCTATTCTTGTTGGTAATGACAAGGACCTTATATGGTCCAATGATTATTTCAGGGATGTTCTTATAAGGGATGCGTTTAAGACGAAGGCACGCATAGCTACACAACAGAACAACTTGAACCTAACCTGCAAGCATATCGAATTCAAGAAGCTGATAGGACACTCCAACGTTCAGTGGGGTTGTGTCAAATGATTATATTTGTGCATGCTTGTATCTAAAAAGAAAAACGGTAACCCTGGCTCTGGCAGACCCCCGTTGACCACGACACGCACGTCAGCTGTTTCTTCCGATGCACAGAAGCAGGTAGATGAGGTTCGCAAGTATCTTATGAATGCCGTACCAGGAGCAAACCTTGACGAAGACTTCCTCGTTAAGGTTGCATCCACATGGTCTCTTTCGCGCAAGAACCCAACAGTTCTCGATGCCGCTGTTAAGCACCTGCAGAAATGAAAGTATCTAAGAAGAATCCAGAAATGTCTGGAGCAACCGTGCTGTTAGAATACCTAAGGAATCACAAGGGACCTATCAGCGAAAAGCATTACAAGGAACTACTCGACCAGAATATACGGCTGTATATAGGTGGTCACATAGATGCTGATGAGCTACAGCGCCTGCAAGAGGAGTTGGCAAACATGGGATATAACGAAGCTCGTAATGATGGTAAGTACGCCTTCTTTGGTCAATACCCCGAAAGGTGAAAACCTCCAAGCGTAAAGACAGGGGTAAGCTCAGCGTATCCGAAAAGAAAATTTCGGTCGCGCCTCCAGCGGGGTATCACTGGATGGAGGAGCAGGGACGCTTCTATCTCATGGAGGGGGAATACAAGCCTCACCCTGGCGCTATGAAGGAAGCGGAGTTTAGAGTAGCTTCACACTCATGAAGAAACAAGAATCCACTTATATCGGCACCACCGTTAAAAGAAAGGGTGTTCACGCCAAGACGAAGTCGTCTAAGAGCAAGGGTAGCAAGCTGTACAAGAAGCGAAATGTCGGTCAGGGCAGATAGTATTATATTTGCTTCATGGACTACAGAAACAACTACGGCGCTGGTGGCAAGATGCCACAATGGTTGATTAACAGACTCAAGTCTCGCTCTATGGCGAGAGGCGGGAGAATGTACTACTTCAACGGTGGTGAAATCGAGGGGGAGGACACGAGTCCAACGGAGCTCAACGTCTCTACTGAAGAAAGACCTGGCCTGTTGTTTGGAGAGAAGCAAGTCCTTAAGGACGACAGCGGTGATGAATACGCAAGAGTGAAGCAGATGAGCAGGCTGGCGCGTATGCTCGGCGCCGCAGATACTAAAGCCTCCTTCGAAATGGGGGGTAAGATGTATTTCGTAAATGGTGGGAAGATGGATATTGAGGGCGACCCAAAGAAGGCCAGCACATCTGTGGTTAGAGACCCGTATACCACCGTACCAACTGCGGAGGGTTCATACAGAAACAACGAGGGTATGATGCAGGCTACCAGTCAGGGAAAGATTGACGCATACAACTTCTCACTCCCAGAGTCTGGAAATCTCGACGACATGGATGACGAGATGAAGGCCAGACTCCGTGGAACGGATTTCGGAAAGGAGTATCTGTCTGGGGAGGGCTCGCTAGACCAGCAGTATCAGGGCTGGGTAAACAAGGTGAATTCGTTCATTGACGAGAACCCAGGCGAGACACTCACAGCCATCAACAAGATGATTGAGTCTGGCAATGAAAACTTCAAGGTCCTTGAGGGCAAGAGCGACGCGGAGAAGCTCGCAATGGCTCGCAGGTACATGACAGATAAGAAGATTGGGGACTTCCACGGAGCTATCAAGTTTGGTGAAAAGATTATGCCCATGACGAGCTTCTACGACCCCAACCGTCCGATTGCTCAGGGTGGACTTAGAGGAGGGGAAAACATCCCAAGGGTTCTTCGCTCTGTTGGGGGTGAGAGCCTAGACGAGGGCGATGTTATGGCCTTCCAGATGTACGCTAAAGACATGGGTGTCGATGTGTCTCAAGACACTCCAGAGGCTAGAAAAGCATTCCAATCCTTCATTTCTCAAAAGGGTTCCTCGGACTGGACCACGGGAGTTGGAACGGGTAAGGACAACTATCAGTATCTCCAGGCTGGCGTTTCAAACTACGAGCAGAACATGCAGAGTAGGGAACAACAAGCTAAGGCCAGAAGAGAGGAGAATGCTCGTAAGGCTGCGGCTATGAGGGCTGGGCAGTGAGCTGATTAGTACAGCAGCCCAGGGGGGTAGAGCCCGTCGACGACGTTTTCCTGAAACGGAGCCCATACAGCAAACTCCGTGTTTGCCTCGTACGCTCTAACATTCTTCTTAGCGCCCTTGAAGTATGACTCTGCGTGGTGCTCAACAACGATTACGATGTATGCGTACAGCTCACCGCTAATCTCGTTCTTAAGCAAGAAGTGGTAGATTCCTTTTTCCGTCGCGGTAAACTCCGTCCAGCGGCTGCCCTGGTCGTAGCGCACAAAGTTTGGTGACTCCCCGTGAATCTCGAAACGGTTCTCCATCGTCTCGAATGTTTCGTATACGTATGGCTCAACCCACAGGTCCCACACCATGCTGTCGTTGTAGATAGACTGAAGCATGCTGCCCTTACAGGCTCCGAGCTCAAATTCGATTTGACCGTTTACGGTGGTGCTGATGATTGCAGTGGCGATGATTGCTTGATATTTCATAGCTGTGTGTTTATTAGATTTGTGATGTGTTTCTGTCTCTATAACGACGGCAGGTTTTGGATATTGTGTAAACGAACGTTAAAATGATTGTCAAGCGCCGAGGTAAGTTTGTTCTGATGACCAAAGATGGTACCCGCGTGCTCGGTACTCATGATACAAAGTCCGATGCATATAAACAAGAGTACGCCATAAAGAAGAGTATGAACGATGGGGGTCAGGTTCCTCCAGATGGGAAGTATATGTTCTTTGGTGTATTCCCAGAGCAGGCTAAGGCTCCAGAGGGATATAAGTACACAGAGGGACTCGACTTGGTGCCAGAGGACTGGAGCGAGTTTCACGAGGAGGCGGGGGCGCTCGACCTCGACAGCATGGTAGACAGGCAGATGGGGGTGGAGTCATCATACCTCCCAGGTCGCACGTCAAGCGCAGGGGCTACGGGCCTAGCGCAGTTTACACCGATAGCGCAGAAAGAAGTGGTGCGTCTAGGAATCATGCCAGAGGGGTGGGACCCCAACGACCCAAAGCAGGCGAGAGAGGCTATGTATGGGTATATGGAGAACCTATACGACAGAGAGTGGGTTCACGCCGAAGACAGTGACCCCATCGTAGCATATGCTAAGGCCGCATTTGCATACAACGCGGGGGAGGGTACAGCCATAAAGGAGCTCAACAGACTCAAGGAGGCTGGCTATGATGTATACAACAGCCTCGACTGGATTAAGGGCATTAACAAGGAGAGCCGAGAATACATAGAACAAGTTGCTGGCCTGGACACAGAGAAGGGTAGGCAATTCGAAAAAGACTGGCCTACATTTGATTCTCGTCGCCAGAAGATTTTCGGGGAGCAATCTTAATAACCTCCTCCCCGTGTAGCTTGCGGTAGAATCGCTGTATTATAAGTCTTGCCTTCTGTGTTATATGATAGCGAGCTTTATAGTTGTTCTTATCGAAGTCTATAAACGCAAGCTGTTCCATGGTAATCTTATCAAGGTCAGACCTGTAGTATATGCGCTCAATCATATCCTTATGCATAAGGGGCTGTATGACTCTCTCGTAGAATTTTTTCTTGCTTTGGTGTAAGGCGGATGATATGTGCTCCCGAGTAAAGAACTCATAGTCGTACATAAACAGCATGCACTCAAGCTCGTTCTCTGTGATGTCGTGACGAGAGCACACATCCCTCTTTGCTAGCTTATAGTACTTGAGGTAATTGTTGTTTACGTACCTTTCATTAAGCATGGAGAACTCACGAAACCTCCTTCCCTTATGTGTTCTGCTCATTGAAGTATATTTGTAAAGTAAAATTAAGAACATGGCCTCACTTGCAGGAACTCAGATAAGGAATACATATCCAGGTCTTTTAAAGACGACTGCTAACGACGCGATTACATCATCTCTCAAGCTGATTACCGATGGTGCTGGTAATTCTACCGCACTTAAGCTGTCGGCGAGCAAGGCAAGAGTCGAGGCCCTGGAAATAAACACAGTAGCACAAACTCAAAGTGTGCTTAAGTTCCTCACGTATGACGCTACAACGGGTGCGGTTGGGTACTATGATTACTCTGCATCTGCTGTTCCCGTCTCTGTTTCTACCGCATCGACTGACCCAGACGGTTTCGACGGCGCTACAATCACGATTGGCACGGACCAGTCGTTCGGCATCGCAGAGGGCTCGAACATCCAGGTCACTGCCAGCGGAGGCACGTTAACGATTGCCAGCTCTGTCTCTGACTCAGCACAGTTCGTTAACCTCGTCTCTTCTAGACAAAACCCAACGAGCGGTCCTTATGGTGACGTTCATCTGACGTTTACAGATTACAACCAGAATGATACTATTACTAGAATCCAGCAGGGTACTGGAATTCAGCTTAACAGAACAGACAACGAAGACGGTGGGGTTGATTTTGAGATTAGGCAAGACTACATCTTCCATCGCATTCATGGCGCCAACCCAGTAGTAAACCTTCAGCCTCTTGACTACAGATTTCTCGATGTCGTATTGGACGTGACTGCGGTTCACTCATCTTCGACCTACTCAACGATAACCCTCCCACCTCCATACGAGGGCAGAGTGATTAGAATCTTTCTTGACTCGACACCAACATCGTATTCGAGAACCGTGAAGATTGCTATCGCTTCTGATGAAGGTGACCCCAACTACTTCTACGGAAAGGTCGTGGTTAATCACGGAAACCCGACGAGCGGATATAAGGTGCAGCACGCAGGCAAGTCTGCGAACAAGACAGAGATTTGGTTGTCTCACAGTGATGGATATGCAGGCTATATTGGAGACGTGATTGAGATTACTGGTATTGACAACAACCTCTACCATGTAAACGCTAATCTGACTAAGGAATACAATAACAATGCATACTCCGCTACAATTTCCGTATTAAATGGATAATATTCTAAAGAAGACGATGTTCGAAGAGATTGATTCTTGCTTCGAGCAGATTGAAGAGATAGTAGCCAAGTACAACATGTCAGACAACATAGTGTACATTGGTTGTGTTGGCGTGGTCGAGGAGGCCGAAGAGGACATCCATGAGTGGCAGGTTAAGTATACCTGGAACATAAAGGATACGAATGAGCTTGAAGAGGTGGTACAACTTCAGGTGGAGGCATTTCTAAAGTCTCAGCCAGAGGACCCGTTAGATATTTTATTTTTGAATTGAAATGAACCTTATTAGAAAGATTGTCGTTGGGCCAAACCCCAAGGACGCAATGGCGTACTATGTTGGCATGAAGGCTGGCGATAAGCGTGTATCATTTATTGAGGACGATGAGGCGGCTTTATATAGACACAACGTTCGCAGGTATAAGATTTACATAGAGGACGAAGACTCTACATATCTTTGGAAAGCAATAGAGGACCAACCAGTTTTAATTGAATACGACTGCAATCTTTAATTCATGAAATCTCTCAGGCACTTCATCGTGAAGGTCGAGAAGCGCTTTAACGACACTATAAATATTGGCGATAAAGAGTTTTATCTAGACCCGAAGTTTAATGAATTTGAGCACCGTATAGCATACGGTGAGATAGTAAGCCCCCCGCTAAATTTTGACACTGGGGCTAAGATTGGTGACACACTGTTTTTTCATCATCACGTAATCATGGCTGCCCCGCTGTCTATAGGAAACGGCATGTATATCTGTGAGTACGATGAAAAGAATCCGCACACACCAGACCACGCTATAGCGTATCGTTCCAAAGAATCCAAGAAGTTGAAAATGCTTAACGACTGGGTGTTTGTGGAGCCAGTATTTGGTGATGGTGGCGATGTAAAAACAGATTCTGGAATTATAGTTGAGGTGTCTAAAGAAAAGGTTCGTGCCAATGTTGCTAGGGTTATGGTTACAAACAAAGACATCGAGTGGATGGGCGTGAAGCCTGGTGATATTGTGGGTTTTGATAAGAACTCGGATTATAAGATTAAATTAGACGACGGCACTATTGCTTATAGGATGAGGGCTGACGACCTTAGCTATGTCGAAGAGCAGTAAGTTCACCACGATAGAGGCGTCATCACGACTGATGGACTCTATGGCTATCGCAATCAATAATATGATTGAGGAGATAAAGAAGCCAGTAGACCCAGAGGTTAGCGGTAGCGCACGTAAAGCAGAGCTTCAATCAATCAAGCAGACCGCTATAGACTGCAAGGAGCTTATTGTAGAACGGCAAAGGCTAGAGCAGATGGTTAAGGACCTTAAGCAGAACGGAGAGATAGAGGCCGATAGAGACTACTCTAGCGGATTTGCAGAACGATTTAGCAAGTGATGCCTTTGATATACAGGGATGAGGAGGCCTATATTTCAATCTGTCCGAACGGGACTTCGGGTGACACAATAGAAATCGCTGGATTGTCAATCATACTTCCAGTGCAGCCTGACGAAAAAGATATCGTGGGGCATGGGAAGCCGAGTGAATCTCAGTGTTGGGAAAGAGTTCAGATGCCAAGGGAGTTGGCTAGGGTGAAGTCTATGGATGAGTGGGCAGAGATGCCACGAGAGTTTAGGGAAAAATTCCACCCATATATCGAAGAGGAGTTTCGCCGTAGACGCGAGGGCTTCTGGTTTTTTAATAACGGTATTCCTACGTATATTACAGGCAGGCACTACATGATGCTTCAATGGACGAAGCTAGATATAGGATATCCAGAATATCTAGCATTCCAAAGAGACATCTTCTTGCATCTCGCTGCCTGTGAAGCGGACCCTCGATGCATGGGGCAGCTATATACGAAGTGTCGGCGTAGTGGCTACACAAATATCTGCTCAGCGGTACTCCTCGATGAGGCCACGCAGATTAAGGACAAGCTCTTGGGCATTCAGTCGAAGACTGGTAAGGATGCGCAAGAGAACATATTCATGAAGAAGGTTGTGCAGATGTTTAGGCATTACCCCTTCTTCTTTAAACCCATTCAGGATGGTACCACTAACCCACGCATGGAGTTGGCTTTTCGCGAGCCGAGTAAGAGAATCACGAAGAACAATAAGACTTCGCAGAAGGGCGAGGCTCTTAATACGGTAATCAACTGGAAGAACACAACAAACAACGCATACGACGGTGAGAAGCTTCACATGCTATATCTTGATGAGGCTGGTAAGTGGGAGAAGCCAACGGATATACGTGAGGCTTGGCGCATTGAAAGAACGTGCCTTATTGTTGGGCGGAAGATTATTGGAAAGGCTCTGGTGGGTTCTACTGTAAACCCCATGGACAAAGGCGGTAGTCAGTTCAAGCAGCTGTGGGACGACTCTGACGTGGCAAAGAGAAATGCAAACGGAAGAACCGTCTCTGGACTGTACAGGATTTTTATCCCAGCATACGACGCATTGGAGGGATTCTTCGATAAGTACGGTAATCCAATAGTAGAAACTGACGTACCAGTAGAGGGGTTGGATGGTGAGATTATGCAGTTCGGCTCTAAGGTTTTCCTTAAGAACGAAAGGGATGCGTTAAAGCACGATGCCCGCGAACTCAATGAATTCATCAGGCAGTTCCCATTCACCACCGACGAGGCATTCAGAGATTCTGTCGAAGGCAGCCTCTTTAACATCGGGAAGATATACGAGCAGATAGAGCACAATGACAGCATGTATCCCAACCCAGTTGTGCGAGGAAACTTTATGTGGGCTGGTGGGGTAGAGGATTCTAAAGTTGTATTCAACCCCTCAAGTAACGGTAGGTGGAGAATATCGTGGATGCCAAGCCCTAGCGAGAGAAGCATTATACTAGAGGAGCGTGGACGCAAGGTGCCCCCACATAGTCACATAGGATGCGGAGGCGTAGACTCCTATGACATCGACGCAACCATTGATGCGACACGAGGGTCTAAGGGCGCGTGCCACATGTACAACAAATTCAATATCGAAGGTGCAAGCAATATGTTTGTTGCTGAATATGCCAGCCGCCCACCTCTTGCCAAGATATTTTACGAAGATGTCTTGATGGCTGCAGTCTTCTACGGATACCCCCTCCTTATAGAAAACAACAAGTATGGAATCGTAAGATACTTTGAGTCAAGGGGTTATGATGGGTATGTCATGGATAGGCCAGAACACCTTAGAAACAATACGTCATCATCAAACGTCAAGACTAAGGGTATCCCATCTAACTCTCAGGACGTCATCCACGCTCATGCTCAAGCCATTGAGGACTATATACACAACTACGTGGGTCTTGACGAAGATGGCAACGTAGGCAACATGTATTTCAACAGAACGCTTGAGGACTGGATTGGGTTTAAAATAGACAACCGAACCAAGTATGACTTGACAATAAGTTCTGGTCTCGCATTGCTTGCCGCTCAGAAAGTAAAGCCAAAGGATAAGAAATCAGACTTCTCAGAGAAACAGTTCTTTAGAAGGTATAGCAATAAGGCGGATGGATTGTCAAGGCTTATAAAATAGTCATTTCTGGTATTGCTATATTTGCGTGAGCCCAAATAGCAAGAAATGACTGACGATAAGAAATACGGCAACTTCCCAAATCCTTTTGCGCAGCCAATAGAAAAGTCCGCTAAGGAGTACGGGTTGAAGTATGCCAGAGCTATTGAGGGTCAGTGGGGTGCAGCAGATGATAGCGGGTCTCTGTTCGGTAGCAGGAGAAGAGACTTTGAGAAGAATCGTGATTACGCAAACGGAACTCAGGACACTTCAATCTATAAGCAAATACTAAGCTCCCTTGACCCAAATAGCGGGGACGGTAGTTTGCTGAATCTTGACTGGAGCCCAGTACCCATTGTACCTAAGTTTGTGAAGGTTGTCGTCAACAAGATGTTGTCACGTAAACCGTACCCTTCAGTTGACGCCATCGACCCCGTGTCTCGCGGAGAGAAGGATGAGAGGAAGGCGCTTATAGAGATGTCTATCGAAAACAAGCAAGCGCTTGTTGAGGCAAGGACGCTTGGCCTTCAGACTGAGATTGACCCATCACAGCTTCCAGATTCTACTGAAGAGGCAGAAATCTTTATGGACCAAAACATAAAGACGAACGCCGAGATAGCGGCTCAGGTGGCTACGTCGTTGACGTTGGACTGGAACGACTTCGATGACAAGACATATCGTAGGTGTGTCGAGGACATCGTGGTTTGCGGGATGGGTATTGCCAAGAGACGCAACGACCCAAACTATGGTATTGCTGTAGAGTATGTAGACCCTATGAATTTCGTTCACAGCTACACGGAGGACCCGAATATGTCCGACCTGGTGTACGCTGGGCACGTCAAACGAATCACCATAGGAGAGCTCAAGAGACTTGCTGGTGATGAATTTACAGAGAGCGAGTATGAAGAGATGGCGAAGAAGAGTATGCATCGCTCATACAACGACTCTTCAAAGTTCAACTCAAGAAACTACGACAGGCTTTCGAATGATGTCAAGTACGGGTATGACGATTACTTCATAGATATACTTGACTTCGAGTTCATTTCTGTAGACTGCGTGTACTACGAAAGCAAGGAGTCTAGATTTGGAAACGTAGGGTTCTACTACAAGGGTAACGAGTATAAGCCAATCTCTGAATCCGTCTACGACAGGCAGCCATATAAGATGGAGATTGAAACCGTATATGGCGGTTCGTATATAATGGGAACCAAGAAGCTTTTTGGATACGGTATCAAGAAAAACATTCCTAAGAATGTTCATGACCTAACCAGAGCTCGGTTGTCCTATAGCGTGGCATGTACGAATATTCGCCGCATGAAGCCTAAGTCCATGGTTGGTTCTGTCATAGGATTTGCCGACCAGCTTCAGCTCACCCACCTCAAGATTCAGCAGGCTATCGCTAAGGCAAAGCCAGACGGAATCATTGTAGACATCGAGGGTCTAGAGAACGTGCAGCTCGGAAGAGGCGGAGAACTACAGCCGCTACAGATTCAAGACATATACGAGCAGACTGGTGTCTTCTACTACAGGAGCAAGAACCCCGACGGCTCAGGCCAGCAGCCACCGATAAGGCCTATAGACAACACAATCAGAAACATCCAGCAGTATGTGATGCTTTACAATCACTACCTCACGATGATTCGCGATGCAAGCGGTGTCAACGAGGTGATGGATGCAAGTACGCCTAAGGGTGACGCTCTGGTTGGGGTGCAGCAGCAGGCTATAGCGGCGGGTAATAACGCGCTCTATGACATCACGAACGCGGCACTGGTATTGTACAAGAGGGTCTGCGAGGATGTTGTCAAGTGCCTGCAGATTATACCTAAGGAGTCTGTGCTCTATCGCGTATATGAAAAGGCTATCGGTAAGTACAGCATGGACATACTCTCTTCGTTTGAGGAACTCCCCATGTACAACTTCGGTGTGCGCGTTGTAAAAGAGATGAGCGATGAGGATAGAATATTCCTCGAGCAAAATATCCAGCAGTCGCTAGCACAGAAAGAGATTGACCTTGAGGATGCGCTGGCCGTCAGAGATATAAAGGATATCGACCAAGCCCAGAGGCTCCTCGTGGTTAGACGTAAGAGGCGCCAAACGAAGATGCAGCAGATGCAGCAGCAAAACATGCAGATGCAGCAACAGATGAATGCCCAAAATCAGCAGATGGCTATGCAGATGCGTATGCAGCAGTTGCAGGCAGAGGCTCAGGTTGAGGCACAGAAGATTCAGCTTAAGGGTCAGGTAGAAATACAAGTCGGCCAGGCCCTACACGCACTGCGTAAAGAGATTGAAATGATTAGGGCTCAGGCCTCCCTTGGATTCAAATCATCTGAACAAGAGTTTAGAGAAAAGATTGACGTCCTAAAGGAGGACAGAAAGGATGAGCGCATACAGAAGCAGGCATCTGCTCAATCAAAACTTATAGCGCAGAGAAAGGGTGAGAGGCCAGTGATGGAGGACGCTCCCGATGCGCAGGATGATATCATATCTCAAATCTTAAACAATGGCTAACTCGGTAAACTTAGACTCATCAACGCGGCTTGACATCACCTGCAGGAAGGGCGATACGTTCAACCTAACCATGAAGGTTAAGGATTCCGATGGTAGCGACCTCACTGTTAGTGACATCACATTTAAGATGGAGGTGAGGGATAGCGACACCGCGACGAATACGGTCATCGCCTCAACAAGCGTCTCATACTCTCAGTCTACTGCTGGCCAGCTGACGGTAACCATAGCAGACTCTGTTATGGACGATGTCGATGGGGGTCTTTACGTTTACGACCTCCAAGCCACCACCGCCGCTGGCGTGGTGTCTACGTGGTTGCATGGTTTGTTTATAGTCAATGAGGATGTCACGGTATGAGCGATGTCCAGATAACGATACAACCAACCTCAAATGTTTCTGTTGAGGTAACGGTTCCATCTGGGGCTGTGACGGAATATCACGTCCCAGTAGTTCCTCAGATTAGCGTTATCGAAAGGGCTTCGGTGACGTATGAAAGCGGCACGTCCATCAACTCACTCGATGACGTACCAGATGTTACCATCACTAACGTATCTGACAATCAAGTTCTTGCGTACATAAACGGAGAATGGGTCAATGTCGACGGGTCTGAAACACTTGACACAGCTATTAACGTGTTTCTTCCAGACGGCGGAAACTTCGGCAAGTTCTCTCACAACGACACCATTACTGTTGGGGATGGGACGAAGACTGCTTTAGATATTATAAGGGAGGCTTTGGTTCAGCTAGGGACAATCCAGGCTCCGTCAATATCACTGAATCCAAGTAACGTAGGGTATAGCGACACAGCCATCACGGATGCCACGGCTCAGATTACAGCGTCAGTCACAAACCCTAACACGTCTCAGGGCTCAACTATTACGTTTAAGTTTTACAAGAAGATTGGCACTGGCTCGTTCACACTCGTTCACACAGAGACTGGGGTTCCTGGGTCTTCTGCAAGCTACACTCACAGCGAGCTCTACAGCTTTGCCTTTGCTACGGAGAACCCTACCAATGAGCACATCACTTGGAAGGTAAGTGCTGAGGAGCCAGACAATGGGCAGGGGGAGGTGTTTAGCTCAGAGGTTGTTTACAACCCAGCCTACACCCCACCTCGTCTGCTAAACGTCAGCAACGGAAACGGCATCAGTCTTCAAAGAGCAACCAACGCTACCGCTACCGTAT
>Ga0196905_1000379_pt1 | contig 18083 bp, 19 predicted proteins | sample CB_VirMetaG_3_FD_169098 | JGI IMG/M metagenome (GOLD analysis project Ga0196905, IMG submission 169098) | Freshwater to marine saline gradient viral communities from Chesapeake Bay - CB_1508_1S Viral MetaG (v3) (version 3) | ecosystem: Environmental > Aquatic > Marine > Coastal | place: USA... | reverse complement strand
TTCGAATCTCTCCTCCGGCACCACTAAAAAAGTTTGAAAAATCTATTTACAAATAATGTAGGATGTAGTAGTATATAAACATAATGATTAATCAATCTGTCTCTGATGAGTCCGTAGGGACGAAACCCCGAAAGGGGTCAGACAGCAGCCGACCTTGTGGTGTAGGTGTTAGCAGTGTAAAGGTTCTGAGGTTAGATGTATCCGATAGGAACTCGCCGCGGCGGTCCGTGTAGGCATCCAAGGATAAACCACATTATTTTAAAACTGAAAAGGAAGTGACTTATTATGACTAAGACTGAAAAGGTACTAACTGCTCTTCGTAATGGTGAAGAGCTTACCGCAAAGCAGATTGAAGCTCGCTTTAGTGTGGGCAATGCCCGCGCTGTTATTAGCGATCTTCGTATGAAGGGTTTTGCTATTTACAGCAATCCCTCTGTCGACAGCAAGGGTACTACCCGGAACTTCTATCGCCTCGGCACTCCTTCGCGGGCTGTCGTTGCTGCTGGCTATCGCGCCCTAGCGGCTGCTTAATAATATTTGGGGCGAGGGATTCATCATTCTCCTTACATCTCCTTACCCTCGCCCCAATATTTTTCTTAAAAGGAGATAAACGATTATAAATAATTTTGAGAATGCCATAATGGGTTCTCAAAATTTTAACTTTGCTTTAATAGGAGGTTACTACTATGGTTAGTTTCACAAACGCTGATATCCGTAAATTTGATCCATTCTTTGTGGGTGTTGACCGTCTCTGGCGTCATATGGACGACTTGAATCGCATGGCAGCAACACCAGTATCTAATTTTCCACCATACAATATCCGTAAGGAAAGCGACGACGATTATTCAATCGAGATGGCAGTCGCTGGTTTTACTGAGAAAGATATTGATGTGACACTTGAAGATCGTAAACTCACAGTCACAGGAAAGGTCGAGAATGAAGAAGAAGGAGAAAGACTTCTCCATAGAGGTATCGCAAACCGAGCATTCAAACGAGAGTTCACACTCGCCGACACTATCGAAGTGGAGGGAGCAGATCTCCAACACGGAATGCTCAAGATCACTCTCAAGAACATCGTCCCAGATAGTAAGAAGCCTAAGCAAATTCCGATCACGAGCGGAAGCAAGTTACTTGAAGGGAAGAGTGAAAAACAACTCCTAGTTGAATAATTTTAGGGGGACTTCGGTCCCCCTTTCTATTTACTTTTGATGAATTTGATAGTAATATATAGAGCATGAGTGACTTTTATACAAACGTAACACGATATGGTAACCAAATCTTATACGTTGGTTATGAAAATGGTCATCGGGTAAAACACGCAATAAAGTTTACCCCAACTCTTTTCATACCAACTAGAAACGAAACCAAATATCGTACACTGGATGGAGTTTCTGTTGCTCCATACAAACCTGGTACAATGCGAGAGTGTAAAGATTTCATTGAACGAAACTCCGCAGACAACTTTCAAATCTATGGTAATCTAGATTATGTTTCACAATTCATCAACAAGAAATTTCCGGATGGTTGTGAATTTGATCGTAATGAACTGAATGTCACTTTCATCGACATCGAGGTTGAGTCTGATCAGGGATTCCCTCACCCAAAAGACGCAGCGTTTCCAATTACCGCAATCACTCTGAAGAACAACGTCGATCATGTGTATCACACATGGGGAGTGGGTGAATATGATACTTCAAAATGTATCGTTGATGTCAAAGTAGATTATGTTCAATGCAAGGATGAATATAACCTTCTACAAAAATTTCTAAAGTTTTGGCAACTCAATTGTCCAGATATTCTCAGTGGTTGGAATTCAGAGTTCTTTGATTTGCCATATCTTATTAATCGAGTATCCAAGCTATTTGGTGAAGAGGAGACAACCAAATTCTCTATTCATCGCATTGCTCCATCCAGTAGAGAGGATAGGTATACTAAAGAAATCTTTTATGATGTATCTGGTCTTTCTCATCTTGATTATATCAGACTGTTTAAAAAGTTTGGATACACCTATGGAACGCAAGAGTCATATTCTTTAAACAATATTGCCAGCGTAGTCCTCGATGAGAAAAAAATCGACTACTCTGAGTTTACGACTTTAAATGAATTATATTTAAAAGATTATCAAAAGTTCATTGACTATAATATCAAAGACGTTCAGTTAGTTGAGCGACTTGATGATAAGATGGGGTTGATTTCTCTTTGTATGACTCTGGCGCATAAAGCTAACGTCAACTATGAGGTTGCGTTTGGTTCAACTAAGATTTGGGATACCTTCATCTATAATATTCTTGTCAAACAGAATATCGTTCTTTCCCCGCAAAAACCAGTCGTCAATGATCGTCGCATTGAAGGCGCGTTTGTAAAAGAACCAAAGAAGGGGATGCATAATTGGGTCGTGTCATTTGATTTGAATTCGCTGTATCCTCACTTAATCATGCAGTATAACATGTCGCCTGAAACAATTATGCCTGGTGTCGTTCATGGCGCAAATGTTGACTCCATGCTTGCTCAGCAAAAATTGGACATTCCGGATGGAGCTTGTGTTGCTGCTACAGGTCAAATCTTTTCAAATCAGAAACAAGGTATCTTTCCTCGTATTGTTGATGAAATGTATGCTGAACGAGCAGATATAAAGAAACGTGCTCTTGATGCAAAACAACAACTCGAAAATCTAGACAAATCCAATAAGTTGAAGAAGTTTGAACTTGAAAAACGCATCACTCAATATGATAATGAGCAGATGGCGATTAAGATCCTTATGAACTCACTCTATGGTGCACTTAGCAACACTTACTTTCGCTACTATGATATTCGTATGGCTGAAGCGATTACCATCTCAGGTCAGCTCTCTATTCGTTGGGCTGAGAGAACAGTCAATGAATATCTGAGAAAAATTCTTGGCACCAAGAAAGATTATGTTCTTGCGATTGACACTGATAGTCTTTATGTAAACATGGGAGACTTCGTAAAGAAAACGATTGGTGAATCTAATAACAACGAAAAAATATCTGAATTCATTGATAAGGTTGCTGAACAAAAATTTGAACCACTGCTTGAAAAATCATATGAAGAACTTCGTAAGTATACTCATGCGTTTGAGCAGCGTATGTTTATGAAGCGCGAGATTATTGCCAGTAAAATGATTATCACTGGCAAGAAAAGATATATTGCTAACGTGCTGAACAGCGAGGGTGTACAGTATGCGAAACCTAAGATTAAGATTACAGGTATCGAATCCGTTCGTTCATCTACTCCGCTAGTTTGCCGTAAACTAATTGAAAAAACATTGTTCATCATTATCAATGATGATGAGGAATCAGTTCAGAAATTTATTGAAGATGCCAGGGTTGCGTTTCAAAAACTAGCAGTTGAAGACGTTGCCTTTCCTCGTGGTGTCTCTGATATTGAAAAATATATAGATAAAAAAAACCTAGATGGATATAAAAAAGGAACACCGATTCACGTTCGCGCAGCGATTCTGTACAACAAAGCAATAATAAATAATAAACTAGAAAAAAAGTATCGGTCTATACAAAACGGTGATAAGATTAAATTTTCATATTTGAAAACACCAAACCCTGTAATGGAAAATGTGTTTGCGTTTCCTGATGTTTTGCCAATTGAGTTTGATTTGAAAAAATATATTGACTACAATATGCAGTTTGATAAATCTTATGTTGAACCTATCAAACACATACTTGATGCTATCGGCTGGTCTGTAGAAAAACAAAATACGTTAGAGGACTTCTTTTCATGACAGAGATTCCTGCAGAATATGCAAACTTAGACTTTGGTTTTAGTGCAGTTGATGAAGCTACGTTTCAAGCAAATCAAGATACAGCTGAATCAACCCCACCATCTATTGATGAGAATGATTTAACCAGAGTTGTACTCAATGCTTTGGCACCACTCGAAGATAAGCTCGATGTTCTTTTGACAAGAAGAAATATCGAAGAGTCTGACGATGTGCAAGTTGCCATCGCACAAGCACAGGAAGAAATAAAAGGTAAAGTAACAGAGCTTGAAAAATTAGTAATGCCTCTGCTCGTTAACCTACTTAAAACTTCCGATAAAGAATACATCTATTGGCCAGACAGGGCATCAAAGGTACAAGCTACAATCGATAAGGTTCTAGCAATTACCAGAGGCTAAAATGTTTTTTGCAATTTTAACTCTTATTACAGCCATTGGCATATCAGTCGTTGCCGCATGGTACTCAATAGTTGGTCTGATGGCAATTTTCGCTGCCGCAGCCATTCCCATTGCTATCATGGGTGGAGTGCTTGAGGTTGGTAAACTCGTTACAGCTTCTTGGTTGTATCGAAACTGGAAAACATCAAATAAAGTTTTAAGAACATATTTGACTACGGCAGTGGTAGTGTTAATGTTTGTTACATCAATGGGAATTTTTGGTTACTTATCCAAAGCTCATATTGATCAGACGTTGGTTGGGGGAGATAATACTTTAGAAATTCAATCACTTGATCAACAGATCGAACAAGAGCAGAGGGTAATAGATGATACGAAGAAAGTTATTGCACAACTCGATTCAGCGGTCGAGACGCTCACTAAGTTCAGTAGGATTAGTGGACCAAACGGCGCAATCGCCGTGCGCCAGAAACAGACTATGGAAAGAGAGTCACTCAATAACATCATTTCTGAATCTAGCAAAAAAATTAAATCAATTAGAGACTCAAAGAAAGAGCTAACGAAACAGCAGTTAAAAGTTGAAGCTGAAGTAGGTCCTATCAAATACATTGCAGCTCTATTCGTAAAAGATCCAAAGAACATTTTAGAGGATGCTGTTCGTTGGGTTATCATTACGATTATCTTTGTATTTGATCCATTAGCGATTGGATTACTCATTGCCGCAAATTCTTCTTTGAATAAACCAAAACCTATACAGAAAGCAGTCAATGTATCAGATGATTGGAAAGAAGTAGATGTCGAGACGGAGGATGAGTTTACTTTTAAAATTCCAGATGAGATAGTTCAATCTCCAGAAAATACAGTAGAGATTGCTGAAAACTATATGTACGGTGACCTAGAAACTCCGGTTGTTCGAACAGACCAAAATCCATTGATGAGCGAATGGAAAGAACCACTTTACAATGATAGAGATTTCAAAAAAAGAGAAGAACAAAATCAAGATGCGTTTAAACAAAGTGGTGCATACGGTCCAACAAAATTATAATATCTATTTACTTTTATATAATTTTATTATATAATGCTTTAACACTTGGTTTAACAATAGAGGAATGCGATGACTGATTTTTTTCGTAATATCGTAAAAGAGTTAAATGACGACAATACACATATCGCAGCTGATGGATTGGGTTCAAGTGAGTTTAGCGGTACTATTGATACCGGTTCTTACATTTTTAATGCCCTGCTTTCTGGGTCTATTCATGGCGGTGCCCCAAATAATAAAGTACTTGCTCTCGCTGGTGAGAGTGCTACAGGAAAGACGTTCTTTGCTTTGGGTATTGTTAAGCGTTTCCTTGACGATAATCCCAATGGTGCTGTTTTCTATTTTGATACTGAAGCAGCTGTTACAAAGTCCATGATGGAGGAACGAGGCATCGACTCTAATCGAGTGATCGTCTCTGAACCAGATACAATTCAAAAGTTTCGCCATACATCTATTCAGATTCTGGATAACTATGCAAAGACTCCAGAAGATAGTCGCCCTCCAATGATGATGGTACTCGACTCTCTTGGTCAGTTATCAACAACAAAAGAAGTTGAAGATACCACAGAAGGTAAAGAGACTCGTGATATGACAAAGGCTCAGTTAATTAAAGCCACATTCAGAGTTCTCAATCTAAAACTTGCTAAGGTCAACGTACCGCTTTTAATCACGAACCATGTTTATGACGTTATCGGCGCTTATATTCCAACAAAAGAGATGGGTGGTGGTTCTGGTCTCAAGTATACTGCATCTCAGATCGTTTTCTTATCAAAAAAGAAAGATAAAGATGGTAAGCATGTTGTAGGTAATATCATTCGTTGCCGACTGATTAAGTCTCGGTTTACAAAAGAGAACAAAGACGTTGAAGTCAAGTTGAGTTATGATAGTGGGTTAGACCGATACTATGGTCTACTTGAACTTGCTGAAAAGTATGACATCATTAAAAAGGTATCTACTCGCTACGAGTTACCAGATGGCTCAAAGGTATTTGGTAAAGCTATCAATGAAGATCCTGAAAAGTATTTTACTGATGACTTATTGCAACAGCTAGAAGTTGCTGCCGCTAGAGAGTTTAAGTATGGTCAATCAGGCGAATATTCTGATTATGAAGAGGCTGAAGATGAACTTGAAGAAGTATGAAGTACTCTGGGATGAGTATAAAGGTGAAGAGTTAGCTAGAATTAGATTGACTCATGACAAGTTTAATGGTATAATTTATAATTACAATACTGTAAGCGTCATTGAAGAAGGGGATGATGATGGGGGAGCAGTATTAAAATTTGATTATGATATTGTTTCTTCACCTGAAGATATAAACGTAGAATCTTTGACTGAAGAAGATCATAAAGAGTTTGAACAATTGATTGGCGATATTTTAGTTGAAATCATAACGGAGGCGATGGAGAGTGAGGATAGAACAAACAATACTGGCGAGTCTAATTTATGATGAACCTTATACAAGAAAAGTATTGCCTTTTCTAAAGAAGGAATATTTCCAAGATCAAACGGAGAAGGTTCTGTTTGTTTCTATTGAAAACTTTATTCAAAAGTACAATAATCTCCCTACAAAAGAAACATTGCAGATTGAAATTGACAAGCAATCTTCAATTCCAGAACAAGTTTATAATAATGTTGTTGAATATCTAAACAACATCTCATACGACAAAAAAGATCTACAATGGATTGTTGATAATACAGAAACCTTCTGCCAAGAGAAGGCAGTGTATAATGCTATTATGGAGAGCATATCAATTATTGATGGCAACTCCAAAGATAACAAAGGGTCTATACCAACAATTCTATCTGATGCTCTAGGCGTCTCGTTTGATAATCATATTGGTCATGACTTTTTAGAAAATGCTGATGAGCGATATGAATTCTATAATCGTAAGGAAGACAGGATTCCTTTCGACTTAGATTATTTTAATAAGATAACAAAAGGTGGTCTGCCAAACAAAACACTCAATGTGTTCTTGGCAGGAACTGGTGTTGGTAAGACTCTTGCTATGTGTCACATGGCAGCGGCTAATCTTCTATCTGGTAAAAATGTGTTGTATGTGACACTTGAAATGGCAGAGGAACGTATTGCCGAGCGTATCGATTCAAATCTACTGAATATCCCTCTTGAAGAAATTGAAGGATTCCCCAAGAAGATTTATGATGATAAAATCAATCGTTTGAGATTGAAAACCTCTGGTAAGCTAATTATTAAAGAGTATCCTACTGCTACAGTTGGCTCAGGTCATTTTCGTCACCTACTCAATGATCTGAAACAAAAAAAGAATTTTGTTCCAAACATTCTGTATGTTGATTATCTGAATATATGTACATCAACGAGATTGAAGTATGGTGCAAACGTAAACAGCTATACATATGTCAAATCCATTGCCGAAGAACTCAGAGGATTGGCTGTTGAACGAAACATTCCTATCGTCAGCGCAACACAGACAACAAGATCTGGTTTCACTAACAGTGATCCTGGTCTTGAAGATACTTCTGAGTCGTTTGCGTTACCTGCAACTGTTGACTTTATGTGCGCTTTAATTTCAAGCGATGAACTTGAACAGCTTGGTCAGATAATGGTAAAACAGTTGAAAAATAGATATAATGATCCTACAGCCAACAAAAGGTTTGTCGTTGGTGTTGATAGAGCTAGAATGCGTTTATTCAACGTCGATAACTCTGCACAGAAGGATATTGTAGACGACCGCCCAGTAATGGATAAATCTGACTTTGGTCAAAGATATGATGAAGAGGAAAACATGAAATGGATGACGAAAACAGCAGGTCGGAAAAACTTCGACATATTATTCGGTTCTTAGAATCAATGGATGAACAATCTAGAAAAGAATATCTAGCGCATTGTGAGATGGAAATACGATATTCGGATGGTTGGTCCGCTGAATATTATAGAGACTACTTGGAGGCAGCAAAATATGTATGAGATTCGTAAATCGGGTAAGACCTTTCGCGTATATGACAAAGAGAGAAAAAGGTACGTATGCAACACCAAAAGCGAAGACACTGCTAGGCTTTATGTCACCAACTATCTTTTGAATAGAGGGTTTGAGGGCGAGATTCCGGATTTCTTCCTTCGAGACAGCAAATTTGGAGTTGCTATAGACAGCCGACCGCCATGGGAAATGTAACCTATTGAAAACAAACAAAACTTTTTTGAAAAAAAAATATTGAAGGATTTCAATAGGTTGGTGGTAAGCTATTGATTTAAAACAAATCTTTTTTGTTTACTTTTTTGTCAATATAACTTATGATGTTTATATATGATGATGAAAAGGAGAACATCAGAATGATTCGCGTAATTGAGTTTCTTTCGTTTGTTTCGTTCTTTGCGTTTGGTTATTTCCTGATGGTGGTCCTATGATCACTGTCAAGGGTGGCCACAAAACCCAGAAGAAGTTCATCAAGCAAGTTGCTGATTGGGCTTCTGTTTCTGTACTTGGTCCTCGTCTAGCTCGAGTTGTTGATGTGAATATCAACATCATACGTAATCTCGATGCTGATGGCTGGTGCATCTGGGAAGACGAAGGAGTTTGTGGACGAGAGTTCACGATTGAAGTTCGCGCTGAGCAAACATATCCTGAGATGCTTATCACGATATGCCATGAAATGATTCACGTTCGCCAGATGGCTCGTGGTGAGTTGAAGGAAGTTGGCATCACTCGTGGTGGCAAGCATCACTATCAGGTATGGAAAGGCAAGAAAATTTCCAAAAGTCTAGCTTACGCAAAACACCCTTGGGAGACTGAAGCATACAAGTTACAAGACAAGTATGCAAAACAGTATGTCACTGAAGGTCGTTTCGTATACACCAATCAAATGATTGCCAGAGATAGAAGGATAGAAAAATGACCGAGTTTGAAGAAGAAATCCGTGAACGTGCCTTACTATGGTGGGGTGACAATACCTTTGCTCCTAAGACTGAGCAAGAGATCATAGAGCATTTCTGGGACTGGTACCTTGGTTATGAATACCGATCGCGACCGTCGTATCATTAATAATCTGTTTCGCCTAGCGCAAGACATAGAGCCGATCAAGTCCTCGAGACTTGCGGCTTGTCTTGTTTTAAAAAATAATATTATTGGATTTGGTTTCAGTCAGATGAAGTCGCATCCGTTTCAAGCAGAGTTTGCGAAGAACGAGGATGCGATATATCTTCATGCTGAGACTGATGCTATTAAGAATGCACTGAAGCGAGTCAGTCAGGATGACGTGGCTCGCTCTACGTTGTATGTCGCTCGCGCAAAGATGCATATTGATACGAAGAAGTGGATGTATGGTCTGGCAAAACCATGCCCTGGTTGTGCTCGTGCTATTGCTACATTTGATATTCAAAAAGTGGTTTACACGTTAGATGGAGAAGATTATAAATATATGTAAATCATACTTGGTTGGGATAATCTTATGAAAACATTTAAAGCATATTTGGAAGAAGATATGGTAGCAAAAACTGTAGATCAAGTTTTAAATGAAGGTACCCGTAGAACTTTTATAAGAGAAGCAGTCACAGCCCAACAGGGATTTGCATACGAAAAAAATGCTGCAAATGTATTAAAAAAGTTTAATATAGTACCAAAAGAATTTACTCCTGCGGGTGCTGGTTCGGATATACCGGATCTTATGCTACAAAAAAATAACGTGAAAGCGGGTTGTGAATTAAAAATAACAGCCGCATCTGCGGGTTCATTAGTAATGAAATACAATAAAGGAAACTGGTCTATTGGTACAGATAATGAAAAGAACGATGAAAAATTATTTGTGATAAATCTAGCAAAAGAAGTTGGTGTTTTAAATCAGATTAAATCTATATGGAAAAATGAACCATATAAATTTACTACAAACTCAAAATTAAAAAAAGAAATTGAAGGTCTTGATAAAAGGGCAATTTATTCAAAGGAACTTTCAAGATTTCCAGAAATTAAAGGCAATATTTCAGCTGAAAAAATTGAAGAATATTATAATAAAAAGAAAACTTATTATGTAAATATAGGAACACACGGTTTTTATTTACTGGGCAACAAAAATCCTTTAAAACTTTCCGGCGTCCCTAGATTTGGGACTTCTGCAAATGCATCATATAGAGCAAGAGTACAAGCAAAAGGTGGTGGTTCATATCAGTTTACCTTTGAAATGAGTTTTTCAATTAAAGCTGCTTCAAAATCACCCTTTAATATTGCACCAATTGTAGGAAAGAAAAATGTAAGTATTGATGGTGATAAATTAGAATTGGATTGGTTTTTAAAATAATGCTCAACCTCAAATCATTCATCGTCGAAGAAAAGAATACGCACATGACTCACATCGAGGAGCTGATGTTCCTTGGTGGTGTCGATGGTACACGTCAGGCGATTAACTTCCTTCGTGATCTCCGTGATATGCTGAAGGGTAATGCTACCTCTGCCGTTGACATTACAGTTAAGTGGGATGGTGCTCCTGCTATCTTCGCTGGTGTTGATCCTGCAGACGGTAAGTTCTTTGTCGCTAAGAAAGGTTTGTTTGCCAAGACTCCTAAGATGTACAAGACGAACGCTGATATCAAAGCAGAGTTATCTGGTGAACTTGCAAAGAAGTTTACAATCGCTCTTGCTGAGTTTTCCAAACTTGGCATTCGCTCTGGTGTCTATCAAGGCGACATGATGTTTACGAAAGGCGACGTGAAAGTAGAAACGATTGAGGGGCAGAAGTATTATACATTCCAGCCCAACACGATTGTCTATGCTGTTCCTGTAAACACACCTCTTGGTAAGCAGATTGCGAAAGCAAAGATTGGTGTTGTTTGGCATACAACATATACAGGTAGCACGATTCAGAATATGTCTGCTTCGTTTGGTAAGGGTATTGTTTCTAAATTAAAACAATCATCAACTATCTGGATGGACGATGCTACATATCGTGATATCTCTGGTAAAGCAACATTCAGTAAGAAAGAATCTGACCAGTTTGATACAATGCTATCAGGCGCTGGTAAGTTGTTTAATAAAGTTAATGGTGATGCTTTCCGAACAATCACAGGCGACGATGAGTTGCGTCAGAAGACATTGACGTTTATCAATACATATGTTCGTGGTGGTAAAAACTTCCCAGATAGCAATAAGATGGCAACTGGTCTTGTAATGTATCTCAACGATTGGTTTCAGAAAGAAATTGATAAGAAGAAGACAGATAAAGCAAAAGCACAGTGGAAAGAACGCCGAGATGCTTTGGTCAATAAGGTTGTAATGAATAAAGATCAGTTAGTTGCTATGTTCAGTCTGATGAAGATTCTTGTTGAGTTAAAGGGTATGGTTATCGCTCAGTTTGATAAGACTCAAGAAGTAGATACTCTACTGAGAACAGCAAAAGGATTCCAAGTTACTCGCCAAGAAGGCTTCGTAGCGATTTCAAAACTTAAAGGTGGTGCAGTTAAACTTGTAGACCGTCTTGAGTTTAGTAAGGCCAACTTCAGTCCAGAAATTTTAAAAGGCTGGCAGAAATGAAAACATTTAATGAATATCTTACAGAAAAATTACAAAGAGTTAAACTCAAATCTAATCCCTCGACCTGGAAGAAGGGTTGGTGGCTTGATAAGGATAAGATTCAATTTTTTCATGGTACACATAAACGTAATTTAGAATTTATTGAGAAAAATGGTATTGTAGCGCCTACAGAAGGTTCAACTGCTGGATGGGTTTCACTTGCTCTTGAACCTTCGACTGGTCATGGTTATGCTGCTATGTCCGGTTCAGGAGGTGAGACTGGATTTAGAGGTGCGGGACAAAAGGCCGTTAATGTACCCCACGGAGATAGAATTACTTTCGTTATAGAGATTCCTAAAAAAGAAGTATTATCAAAAATGGCGCCTGAACGAGGCGCCATGCAATCAACAAGCGGTAGATTAACAGATAAAAAAAATTATGAATCTGCTAAAGCTAAAGGCATGTCAGATACTGAATATTATGCTCTTACTGAAATTAGATTTCCCAAAGTTGTCCCAGTAAAATATATTAGAGGATATATGTTTTACAAAAAATAAAAGATTTAAAAATTATAAATAATCCATATCAGTTAGTTGCTATGTTCAGAAGGAAATAAACAATGTCACGTATTCTAACACCAAAAGGTTGGAGAGAACTCAACGAAAAAAGAGATGATGTACTTGAATCAGAGGAATACTCCGCCACGAGCGCTGTTTTAAATGAAAATATTGTTGACCAACCTGCACATTCAAAGAACTTTGCAGGCGATGAGCATTATAAGCACGCTCCTTATGGCGCTGGCGAGCATGCAGATAAACCAGCTAATCTTTCTGATAAGCAAGCAATGGATCATCACCGTGCATCACAGGCCCACGAAGATGCAGCGGCTCACCATCAAAGAATGGCTGCTAGAGCTACTTCTGAAAAATCTAAAATAGCTCATTATAGCGCCGCTCAAGCACACAATGAGGCAGCTAAGCACCATGACAATGCACATTATGTTGGTGCAACTAACCATGATGTACACATGGCTCATCATATTGGCAATTATGCAAATGACCAAAGTAAATATGTTCAATCTAGAATAATTAAGAAAAAGAGATAATTATGTTTTTAAAAGAAGGTATTGACAAGAAAGCATTCGCTGCTGGAGAAAAGGCTCTTAAATCATACGCTATAAAAAATGGCGGTGTTGATAAAGCCGATTTCATGGATGTGTCAAAAATGCTCGGGCAAATTTCTCGTGTCAATATCCTTCAGGCAGGTCAGTTAATAACTACCTTAAATCGTAAAGTATCTGGTATGGATCACGATGCAAGAGACCATGCAAAAAAAGACGGTAAAGATTATGATGGGGATGTCTCTGTACAACACAAGTATGATGCATACCATATGAAGAAAAGAGGCTATACTCATTTTGAACCAGGAAGTTATGGAACTCGTAGATACACCAAGGGTTCAACAGGATATAATTCTACAAAAATTACATCGGATCATCACAGCGGTGTAAGTGAATAATTTTTTTATAAAAAAATAAACAAAACTAACTACTCCCAGTTAGTGTACGCAAAACCTGAGGAGAAAACTGTATGTCAAAAGCAGTCATCACGTGGGGTCGTCTCAACCCAGTTACTATTGGTCATGAGAAACTCGTAAATAAAGTCAAATCTGAAGCGAAGAAACGTGGTGCAATGCCACACGTTTATATTTCGCATACACAAGACGCTAAAAAGAATCCTCTTGATTACAACACGAAATACAACTTTGCTCGTAAAGCATTTGGTTCTGTTGTAACAAAGTCGAACGCTAAGACAATCATTCAGGTTCTTCAAGAAGTTGAAAAGATGGGTCACAACGAAGTGACCGTTATTGTCGGTTCTGATCGTGTTTCAGAATTCAAAACATTCACATCAAAATACAACGGTAAAGATTACACCTTCGATAAACTCGAAGTGATTTCTGCTGGTGAGCGTGACCCCGATGCGGAAGGTGTATCGGGTATGTCTGCTTCTAAGATGAGAGCAGCAGCTCAAGCTGGCGACTATGATAGTTTCAAGACAGGAACGCCGAGCAGAATGTCAGAGAAGGACAAGAAAGCAATGTATGATAAGATTCGTTCTGTAATGGGAGTTAATGAAGAGATTGAAGTTGATGATTCAGACTTCGACATTAGTGACCAAGAACTTGATGCTTTTGTAGAAATGATTGACCTCGAAAGCCTCGATGAAGAAAGCGAGCTTGACGAAGAGTTTGAAATGTTCCTTGAAGAAATGGAACTTACTGAACGCAAGCCATTGACCGTCTCTCAAAGAATTGCTATTGGTCGACGTATGAAACGTCTCCAGCCAAGAATCCAGCGCAAACGTGAGATTCAAAAGAAGCGTATGGCTGATCAACCACGGCTTGAAAAGAGAGCAAGAAAAGCAGCTATCAAGTTGCTTCGTAAACGTTTTGCTGGTAAACAAGGTGCTAACTATGCGTCACTCTCTCCTGGCGCTAAAATTTCTGTTGACCGTATTATCCAGAAGAAGATGGCGATGGTTGGTAAGATTAGTAAGCGTATGATGCCAAAGATTCGTAAGGCTGAAATTGAAAGATTAAAAGCTGTTCGTAGTGGTAAAAAAAATGTCGGTACTGCTAACGAATCGTTTGAAGCATATCTTAATGAAGCATGTTGGGATGGGTATAAACAAGTTGGCATGAAGAAGAAGGGCGATAAAATGGTACCGGATTGCGTACCAGAAGAAATCATCTTCGAAGATGACGATCAGATGAATACAAGACTTCTCTATATGCTTCGGCAAGCATTTACGAATGACATTGAAAGACAACTTGTTATTCGTGCTCTCAAGGGCGGCAGTAAGAGTTTACAGAATCCTAAGTTACGCCCATTCATTCTCAAGTTACTCAATCGTTTGCTTGATGCTACTCAGCAAGATCCAACAATGTTCAATAAGATGAAGGATCGTCTTCGTCGTATGAGTCAGGCTGATGATAAAGAAGTAAAAGAAGCACAAGACCCAGACATTAAAGACCGTGAAGGGACTCAACCAGCCAAATATCATGCTGGACTCAAGAAGTCAACCAAAGCAAAGCGTGATACACACTTTAAGAAAATGGCTGATAAACCAGACGACCAGAAAAGCGCATATAAGCCAGCCCCTGGTGATGCTCGTGCTGAAACGAAGCCATCAAAGCATACACAAAAATATAAAGCAATGTATGGTGAAGATATGAATGCTGCGTTTGAAGCATTTATCACAGAAGAATACATTGAAGAGAAAGCACTTGATGGATTAAAGAATAAAGCAGAGAAGTCTGGCATTTCTTATGGCATTCTCAAAAAAGTTTATGACCGTGGAATGGCTGCATGGAAATCTGGTCATCGTCCAGGTACAACACCGCAACAGTGGGCATATGCTCGTGTGAACTCATTCCTTACTGGCGGTAAAACTCGTACAACCGCTGATGCTGATTTATGGAAACAAGCAAAGGGTCAGAAAGAAGAAGTTGAAGAAGCAAGAAAGTCTCCTCTTCAGCGTTTAAAAGACTTTGATAAGACTCGTGCTGCGGTCGGTAAGAAACCTATTTTTAAAGATAACGAGAAAAAGAAAGAAGTCAACGAAAAAGTTAATCAGTCACAGATTGACCAACTTGAAAAGTTCGCTGATCGTATTCTCGCAAAGTATGATATCGATGTTGAGTTCACAAGACATTTTGTAGATAGACTCAATGATCCACGTAATAATCCTGAAATCAAAGTTGCTGAACTTCAGAAGTTCTTTAAGAAAATACAAAAGAACAAGGGTAAAGATATTAAGTCAAACCCAGATACGCAAGTTGTATTAAAAGACCTTACTACAAGTCTCAATCTACCTGTAGTAATTAACTACAAAGATGGTGAGTTTGAAGTTGTCAACAAGACGATTATGCGTAAGAAAGATTTCAAGACTCCTGACAAAACAATACAATATGAAAACGCTGTGGCTGCTGCAAGAGAAAAAATTAAACGTGAGAAAGAAGCAGACAAAGTGAAACACGATGCAATGCTTGACCGTGCAAGATTACAAAAAGCACAGAATAAAAATCGTGCAACCGAGTCTGTTGATGAAGCATTTGAATCGTACCTTGAAGAAGGTATTAATGACCCTGCTATTTTCAAAGCAGTATTCCTTGCTGGTGGACCAGGTTCTGGTAAATCATTCGTAGTGAAAAAAACAGGTCTTGCTTCAATGGGATTTGTCGTTATTAACTCCGATGTCGCATTTGAACGAGCATTGAAGAAGGCTGGTCTTTCTACAACACCAGAAGATATATTCTCTGTACAAGGTCAAGAGATTCGTGGCGGTGCAAAGACACTTACTGCAAAGAGACAAGAAACTGTTCTCAAGGGTAGACTTGGTGTTGTTGTTGACGGCACAGGGCGTGACTACGATAAGATTCAAAAGCAAGCGCAAATTCTTAAAGATATTGGTTATGATGTTGGAATGATTTTTGTCAACACAGACATGGAAACTGCTCTTGAAAGAAATCGTCAAAGAGAAAGAACACTGCCTGACGATCAAGTAGAAAAAATGTGGAAAGACGTACAAAAGAATATGGGTAAGTTCCAACGATTCTTCGGTCAAAATTTTCAGATTGTTGATAACTCCATTGATTCTAATTTTAAAAGCGAAATTCAATCTGCTTATAAAATGATGGGCAAGTTTGCAAAGAAAACAATTATGAATCCAAAAGCAAAGAAATGGATTGAACAAGAGAAGAAAAAAAGAGGAATCAACGAAGCGTTTGAAAGTTTTTTAGAAGACGAGCATAAAGACTGTGGTACACCTGAATGCTGTGGTCAATGTCCAACTGCTAATACAGTTTCTGAATCACTAACTGAAGGATTTACTGCTGGTATTTCTGATACAATGTTTGCTAATGAATTTGAAGAGCATAAAGTTCATGGAGGCTTTGCATATCATCCATCAGTCACTGAAGCTGGTGGTGCTGGTGAAGAAGGCACTACTAAACTGAAGAAGAAATATCAAGACGATACTCCAGGTCAAACTTGTGAAGAAGAAGATTGGGGTTGTTGGTGTTCTGAAGAAAATCTTTTAGAATCAGAACTACAAGAAGCTGAGTATCAAGGCAAAAAAGTAACACTTAATGATCCAGTTCGTTCTAGTGATGGAAAGAAAAAGTTTCATGTTTATGTGAAAAATGAAAAGGGCAATATTATCAAACTTGGTTTTGGTGATCCAAATATGGAAATCAAACGTGATGATCCTGCTCGTCGTAAATCTTTCCGTGCTCGTCATAACTGTAGTGATCCAGGTCCAAAATGGAAAGCTCGTTATTGGTCTTGTTATCAATGGCGTGGCAGTGCAAAGGTTGATAACTAATGTACGAATATAAAGTAAACATAATAAAAGTAATTGATGGTGATACAGTTGATGTAGATATTGACCTTGGCTTTGGTGTGTGGATTAAAGACGAGCGTGTTCGTATCATGGGTATTGATACACCAGAATCTCGTACTCGTGACAAAGAAGAGAAGAAGTTTGGTCTTGCTGCAAAGAAAAGACTTCAAGAACTCTTAGGTAAGTCTGCTGTTCTTGCTACACAAGTTAATAAAAACGGTGAAGATATGAAGGGTAAGTTTGGTCGTATCCTTGGTGATTTTAACGTCTATGATGCAACTACAGATTCGTGGCGCAAATGTGCTGATGTTCTTATTGGTGAAGGTCATGCTGTTGCATATCTTGGTCAGAATAAAGATGAGATTCAAGAAGCACATATGATTAATCGTAAGAGATTGTTAGAAAGCGGAGTTGTAAAATGAGTTGTAAGAACTGTGGGCATGAATCGCATTGTGGTGAATCTCTTTGGAAAGATTACCGTAGAGAACCGTATAATCACGGCATTGAAGGAAAGATTGAAGTCTGTAAGCAATGCCGCTGCGACAAATGTAGCAAATAGATATTATAAATAATAGAAATAAAACTTATCAGAGGATAGATAAATGACAAACTATTTCCGTAAACCAGATGCGCTTGTAGATGCTGTTCGTAGTATCCTGTCCGGACAACCAACAGAAACTCAAGAAGACATTCAGCGCAAATCAGACGTTAAAATGGTTAAGTTAAAGTTACCTGATGGTCATATGGTGATGCGTAGAGAAAGACCAACGATTGAGATTGGTAAAGGTAAGAATGAGTCACTCGATCCTGTAGATCAGAAGGCTCTCAAAGGCAAGCATTCTGACCGCAAAGACAAAGACATTGACAACGATGGTGATGTTGATTCCTCTGACGAGTATCTCCACAAGCGTCGTAAAGCCGTTTCAAAGGCAATGAAAGAAGAAGTTGAACTTGATGAAAAAGTTGCTGCATATGATAAAAATGGTAAAGTAGTTGGTCTTTACAGAAATATGG
>Ga0196905_1000374_pt1 | contig 18146 bp, 19 predicted proteins | sample CB_VirMetaG_3_FD_169098 | JGI IMG/M metagenome (GOLD analysis project Ga0196905, IMG submission 169098) | Freshwater to marine saline gradient viral communities from Chesapeake Bay - CB_1508_1S Viral MetaG (v3) (version 3) | ecosystem: Environmental > Aquatic > Marine > Coastal | place: USA... | reverse complement strand
GAGACCCACACATCCAAGAGTACTTGAAGCACGAAAAAGGAATCAAAATATGGTGATAAAAAATATATGTGACAAACACAAGGATAACACATTAAACCAATTATTTCAGATGATCTTAGTAAGTCAAGATGACACATTGACATTGGAGATAATGGATAAGTTTGGACAACGATTAAAAGAATTGGAAAAATGAATATTATATTAGGTAAAAAAGAATACGAACTAAAAGGGGTTACCATCAACCAATATCTTGAGGTTCAGAAGTTAAATAAAAACAAACAGTCAATATCCAACGCAGAATACATTGAGTTATTAACAGGTATTGATAAGAAGTTGATAAGAGACGCTACCGTACAACAGATTGGGTTTGTAGCGAAAGCCTTAAATTCATATTACAATAACTCCACGACAAACAGTCCTGTACGTCCCCTTATCAACTATAAGAATAAGATGTATGGATTGTCACGTCCATCGACAATGACGTGGGGACAATGGAGTGATTTGGAAGTCCTAACGTCACAGAAAGAGTTGGACTTAAAACACATTGCCAGTGTGTTATATCTCCCTTGTGAGAAGTTCAACGTGGAGACAAATGAATATACCACCATCACATACGATCACACTGAATCATTGGGAAGAAGTGTGGATTTCGGTGATTTCTTGGTTAAGGATATTATATCCTCGCTACTTTTTTTTTTGAAATACGGAAGATTACTTATCAACAAGCAAGCGCAATATTCGGAGAACAAGAAGAAGACGATGGAAGAGTCGCTCCACCAGATAATAGAACAAGAGAAGAAAAACTCAAAGGATTGACAGATTTCTATTATTCCACGTATATGATATTGAGTAATGAAAACCCCTTAAAAATGGATGAGGTATTGAATCTTAATCTTCACGAAGCCTTAAACTATTTATTATACGTGGTGAATAAGAGGAAACGTGAGAAGGAAGAAATTGAAAAAATGAAAAAGAAAAACAGATGAATAATTTTAAATCCATAGTAGATAGTTTTGAGGCGTTCGCTTCACAACACCCTGTAATCAAAACATTTACGTTTGGTAATTTGAGTGATACGGGACAGGATGTTGAACCCTTGTTATATCCACTATTTCACGTCATCCCATTACCATCTCAAGTAACCGATCAATATACAGATTTTTCATTTAACATTATATTTGGTGATATGTTGGATGATGTTAAAACGAATCAAGTAGATATTGTTGAAGAATGTTATATGTTATTACAGGATTTCTTGGAGTATTATACCAACCAATTAACAACATATAATTTTCACGTGATAACACCAGTTACATTCACACCATTCTTGGATAAACTTTCTGTATACATAGCAGGTGTTGAAGCACAAATCGTATTCAGAGCCGAAGGAACATTCTGTTTATGATTGAGAATCTATTAAATGAGGTTGGTGTTGAACTCGAAAAGTGGGTGAGAGATATGTTGCGTTCAAAGAAATTTGAACGTAGAAGTAAGTTAGGAGGAACGATCAACCCATCACCAAGAAGGTTATATGGTTCAGGTAATTTGGAACGTTCTGTCAGTGTCGTAATTGAGGATGATGAGATTCTAATCTCAATGAATGACTATGGGGCAGACATTCTATTTGGTGAAGGTAGAAGAGCAGGAGCAAAACCACCCCCATATCGTCCCATAAGAGAATGGGTTAAGACGATACCAGCCTTTGCTGGTTTAACGATGACACAGATGACAGGGTTATCTATAGCGATTGCTAAAAACATTGGAAAGAGAGGATATGCCGCACTTGATTTGTTCACACAAGAGAGTTTTGAAAATGAGACATTTGAGGTATTTGAAGAAGCGGTGGATAGGATATTACAAAAAGAACAGTATCAAGATTTGGGGTTAGATATAGATGATATAATCGATAGAATAGTATTATTATCAAATAATAGTTTAGAAATAATATACGAATAATGGCAGTAAACGCATTAACAACACCAGGTAGATATTCAAACGCATACGGGAATATGGTATATCAGGTGGAATCTGATAAGATGAATACCCAATACAAATTCCGTTTTGTATTTGATGTTTATATGAATAATGAAAGGATTGCTCGACTCAAGGTAACCCCACAGAATACGTATTGGGGACAAGTAGACATAGCCAGAGTGATTCAATCATATATGGAGTCCAACCCAAGAAATCAGGGGGTTACAGGAGACGCAATTCCATTAACACGTTCTGATTGGGGATGGATGGATGCTGACTGGTTATTGTATTCGGTTTTGATTGGTGAAGAGTATTCAACAACACAAGATGGAGATCCTGTTTTATATGATGGACTTGATAATACTGGTGATCCTTTATACGATCCAGCAGGTGATAGATTTGTTAGTAATTCAGTTAAAGAATGGTTCGATAAGAGTACAGATTTAAGTCCGTTCTTTTTGGATACATCACCACCAACAGAAATCAATGGTGATACACATAGATTCCTTACGAACGCACCGAGAATACAATATGTGAGAGATACAGATTGGGGTGTGTTAGCAGGACTTAATTTTCACACATATCCTGAAGATATTGTATCAGATCCGATATACGGTTTGTTGGTGGAATACTTCGATAAGGATGATGCGTTAATTACATCAGGTATCACATATAATGTGATGTATAATGGTGGATGGAGATATAATTGTGATGAGGATACATCAGTTCAACCTGTTGGGGTTGATTGGTATAAGAAGATGGTTAGTTATGTTGGAGCGTATCCAAAGAACCTATATGAGAATGTGGGAATACCATCAGGTGTGAAGTATTATAGGGTTTCATTTGTCACGAGTATAGACGATCCTATACCACCAACTCCAACACCGAGTAATACACCATTACCGTCAGGTTATTCACCTCCTACTCCACCTCCTACCCCGACTCAAACTCCAACTCCATCATCAAGTGCGAGTTTAGGTTGTTCACCTTGTAATAAGTATAGTGTTTCTAATACTGACAGAGACAATAGTTTACAAATAACATATACTGATTGTAATACGTCAACTACAACACCATTGACGATACTCGCTAACACATCAGTTATTGTTTGTTCTTGTACTACTCCTGTCAGAACAGGTGGTTCGACAAACTATACAATAAACTATATTGGATTATGTAGATAAGATGGCGGATACAAATAATTATACATTTTTTACAGCCCTCAACAGATGTGATAACAAAACATATATGATGAGGAATGACTACGGTTCAGGATTTGGACAAGTAGGGGAGTTCTTTTGTTGGAATAACGAAGTATATGAAATCATATCAATGGGAGGTGGAGGAACAACCGTTATTATGGTTGCGACGTTCTATAATGATTATGTGACAGCGTATCCAAATTGTCCTTGTGGATTGATTCCACAACCTCCAACAAATTGTCAGGACTTCACAAGAATATCAGAATATTTCTATTTCTATTTCGATGATAATTGTTCTGTTAATTCACAACAGGTATGTTGGATTAACTCATTTGGAACAATGGATCAGTACACGTTCAGAGGACGTGAAGATTCAGGATATGATATACAGAGACAGGACTACAAATCGTCCCCATCGTTGTATACTGATGGATGGACTGATATAAGTTATTATGGTTGGAATCCAGAAACGAAAGTATGGAACAACCAACAATCCTTAACGGGTATATTACATACGGGTATAATTCCAAAGTCAGACGCTGACTGGTTAACAGAGGAGTTATTGAGAAGTTCAAACGTATGGTTAATTGACGATGAAGGAGATTTATACCCCATTATATTAACAAACTCGGAGGTGGTGAAACCCAACTTCCAATTACCAACACAAGTATCTTTATCAATAGAATATAAGGGAGCATTTCCAACCTTAAGACAGAATAGATAATGGTTCAGTTATTAGGAAAAGATAAAAACGATGAATGGGTTATCCTCGACTTGACGGATGACTTGGCAATATCGTTAAATAAATCTATTTCAGAAATAGAAGATATAACTCAACGTAAGGGGAGTTATTCAAAGACATTTACGATTCCTGGTACCATCAAAAATGATAGGTTCTTTCAATCGGCTTTTGATGTAAATACCACAGATTTTGATTCCACACTAAAGACAGATTGTATGGTTCAGAATTATGGTGCTGATATATTCAGGGGTTCGTTAAGATTAAATAAAATATCAAACTCACCAAATGGAACACTATATGAAATTTTTATTCTTGAAGAAACTTCAAGCCTTTCTGCTGCTCTTGAACGATTTACATTGTGTGATTTGGAATTCACTGATATTGATCATACTGTAGATTATGACAATATCGTATCCACTTGGGATTTCTCTGGTGGTTCATATTCCAATTATTCAGGTATCGTAGGTAAAGTATTATACCCCTTAGCACATACAGGATATGACAATAATATTGGATACTCCAAATGGGACTTCTCCGCTTCAGGTGTCACCAATTCAGGAACACCCATTACAGTAGGACAGTTCAAGCCTTGGTTCAATATGAAATATCTGTTGGATAAGTGTTTTGAAAAAGCGGGATTCACATATACATCAGATTTCTTTGATTCAGATTATTTTGAAAGTATCTTTTGTTTGGGAGGTTCAAGTGAAACCTCAGCGACAGCAGTATTGGGAGATCGTCCCACAAATCAAAACGTATTTAGAGTCAATTACGATGGGGTGTATTATGTATATCCACCTGAAGACAATTATACAACGTATCAAACACTTGTGTTTAATAACAAAGAATATGATTATCTTCAACAATATACGATAAGTGGATTCCCCGATACAGGACCTGGTACTGGTGCTAACCATTTCACAGTACCGATTGACGGGTTTTATAGATTCAGAGTTAAACAAACAGCATATTTGAGTGGTTATTATCCTGGACCGACATATCTAAATTTCGTATTGAGAGATATTGATACAGGTACGGTGATAGATAATACCAATCAAAATATATTATTACCAACAGGTAACCCCACCCTTTATACGTTCATATTTGAAGGTACGTTGACAAGAGGACAAAGGGTATCCATTCAATTCAATCGTGTTACGACTGCTGGTTTCCCATCCAATACAATAGGGTTCAATGATACAGATTCAGATTATGAATTATTTGTATCACCAACGGTTATACCGAGTTTGGGTGAAATCAGTGTTGTAGACAACCTTGAATGTATGAGTGGTTTGGACTTCTTTAGGAATATCGTCACATTGTTCAACCTCACGTCCATATCTCAAGGGGAAAGGAACTTCAAAATAGAACCATACACGACATATCTCTCTTCAGGTGATACAAGGGATTGGACGGAGAAATTAAACTTAAATCAACCATATGAAATTGAGCCGTTGGATTATAGTTTGAAACAAGAAATCAACTTCACCAAGAAACTTGGTAAGGACTGGTTGAGTGAAAGATACTTCAATAATTTCGATGAGATATTTGGTGATAGGATATATTACAAACCATCACAGATATTGTCAGGACGACAAGAGGTAAAGGTTAGTTTTGAGAGTATGCCTTGTCTGTCAGTTGGAACGTCAGGGACAACGATGGTGATACCATCATTATACAAATATGTTGAGAATAATGAGATTGAAGAACAACCTACTTCTAATGGAATGAAGATAGGTTTCTATACTGGTTTAGTTCCATTCTATACAGGGGATACTGATACGGTAGAAACACAATTTTATATTCAGTCAGGTGGTACAACATCTGTATCACATACCTTTTATCCGTGTATAAATCACTTATCACAGTTGGTTGAAGATGGTACTTATGAGTTTAGTGATTTGAACTTTCAACCAACGTGGGATTTCTTTAAGGCTGACGCATTTACAATAGACATATACACAGAAAATAACGTGTATAGACAATTTTATAAGGAGTATATCGAACAATTATACTCCAATGAAGCCAAGTTCTTTACGGGTATATTTAAGTTAACCCCTGAAGACATAACAGATATACAGTTCAATGATATGGTTTATTTCTTGAACTCGTCTTGGAGGTTATATCAGATTATAGATGGTGATATAACTGAAGAGAGTATGGTTAAATGTAGATTCATAAAGTTCCCTTATAGACCTGGTGTTCCAAATTTGGTAGCCCCAAATAAAACAGAACAAGAAAATATGAGATAACTTATTAGTTAATAATTATAGATATGGCAAAGACATTAGCAATAAAAGTTAAATATAGTTCCGAAGGGGAAGGTAAGGTAATTAAGAATATCAACGAACTTGAATCTGCGATAGAACAATTATCAACAGAACTAAAAACCCTTGATTTCGGTACAGAAGAATATCAAAAGACGGCTGCCGAACTCAATAGGTTAAAGTCGGAATTCAAAGATATAGAAAAAACCGTAGAAGGTTTGGATACTGAAGCCAAGTTATCCGCATTGGGTGGAGCACTTGAAGTTGTAAGTGGTTCATTCCTGATAGCCTCATCGGCTGCCAGAACATTCGGTGCTTCAGCAGAATCTGTTGAAGAAATAGAAGCCTTGGAACAACAAGCCCTTGAAGCCGTAAACATCGCATTGGGTGTAAGAGCGATAAGTGAAGGATTGGTTCAGGCAGCGAAATTGAAATCGATTGCTGTTGAAAAAATAGGAATATTACAAACGAACTTATCAACAGCCGCACAGACGGCTTATGCGGCAGTCGTGGGAACATCGACAGGTGCGTTGAAAGCGTTTAGAATAGCACTCGCATCCACAGGTATTGGACTCATCGTAGTAGCGGTGGGAGCACTCGTTGCGAATTGGGATAAATTAACAGCCGCAATTTTTGGTTCAAATGAGGAGGCTGACAGGTTCAATGAAATCAACAAAGAAGCACAGAAGTCCATAGCCAAGACAAATGTGGAACTTGATTTCTATGCGGGGATTGTCAATGACGTAACCAAGAGTGAAAACGAAAGATTGGAAGCCCTTGACGAACTCAATAAGTTGGGTGTGATAACAGAGGATATAACACTCGATCAGGCTGACGCATTGGAGACACTAAACGAGAGGTTGGAAATCACAAGAGAGAACATTCTCCTTAAGGCACAGAGTGAGGCCGCTGCGTCCCTATTATCTGAAGCGTTTAAGAACCAAATAGAGGCTCAAAGTACATCACTTGAGGATAACGTCAGTTGGTGGGATACAGTGGTTAATTCGGTATTGTCTGCGGGTAATGCGTATGTGTTCGCTTCAAGACAAGCACAGACAGCAGCACAAAATCAAGTGGAAGCCTTGGAAGAGACAACATCAGAGGTTGAGAAATATGAACAGATATACTTGAATATACTTGAGAAGTTAAATGAGAATGAAGCCAAGTTAAGAAAGGAGAGAGAGACGGCTGATAAGAACAGAGAGAAGAGAAATAAGGATAAGGAAGAGAGAAATAAGATTGATTCTGAATATACAAAAATTATTCAACAATTAACGGATAATCTTAAACAAGCGACTTCCGCTACGAAGACACTGGCTACTGCGACGAGAGATGAGGTAGCGATTGTTCAAAAATTGACAGATATACGTGACAAACAAAATGAACTGTTAAAAGAGAGGTTGGAATTACTTGGTGATGAAACTGGTTTGACTAAAGAACAAGTGGAGTTGAATACACAACTTGATAGACTGGTAGGAGGACTTGTAATACCAAAGGAAGGTATTAAGTCCATTGAAGATTTTACAGACATTTTTGCGAAATTATTGGGGGTTACAACAGAAGCGGCTGAAGTCACATCAAGTGCCGCTTCATCACCTGTTGAGGCTTTAAGAGAAGAGGCAGAAGAGACGGGTGAAGAGTTAAATAGATTACTTGATATACAACAAAGGTTATCAAAGATACCTCCAACTGAATTCTTTACGGAAGAACAACAGACAATATTGATTGATTACTTCCAAAAACAAGTTCAAATACAAGATAAAGCGGATGAATATAACGTTACATTACAAGAATTGATAGATAAACAAGAACTTGTAAGGGAAAGTTTACAAAAACAACTCGATCTTGGACAAATTACGACAGAAGAATATAACGAACAAATCGCAAATCTTGAAAAAATCGTTGATTTGAACCGAAATAACGTGGCTCAAAACGTGGATTATGAGAGATTGGTTCAGGAAATATTCAAAATTCAAGAAGAACAGTTTAAAAATAGACAGTCAACAGCAGAAATTGATGAGATGATATTACAAACCATTTCAGAACAGGTATTTGGTGTGAGTGATTTGAATGATTTAACGGTTGAACAGAGAGCACTTGTTGACGACTTAAATACAGATTTAAGAGATCAGACAAAAATATACAAAGATACAAAGGAGGCTGCTGACGCTTTGAAAAAATTACAAGAAGAAATCACAAAAAATGCTGATGAACAAACAAAGAAATTCAGTGAAGCACAATTTGAACAACTACAATTATTTATTAAATCCAATGAATCACGTATTGGAGAAGTTCAAGCGTTTTTTAACAAATTAAAATCAGAAAATTCAAACCTAACAAAACAACAAATCGAGGATATTCAACGATTGATTGATGGTATCGCATTTAATAAAAAGTTTGAAGAGATACAAGAATTCGCAGGTAGAATAATTGATGAGTTCAACGCACTTGCGAGTGGTATTCAGAACGTTCTCGCTTCATCTATTTCATTACAGTTGGAACAACTCGCATATTACGAGGAACAGGAACTGGCGAGAATTGGTGATGAAACAGAACGTGCTAAAGAGATACAAGAAGAGACAAGACAAGAGATAGCGAAACAAAGATTTGATTTGGAAAAGAAAGCCAGACTTCAAGAACTTGGATTTTCTCTTGCGGGAGGTATAGCGAACACGGCTCAAGCGATATTAAAAGCACTCGCTACCGTACCACCCCCTGGCGGACAGATTCTGGCAGGAGTTTATGGAGGTATTGGAGCAGCCCAAACCGCAATCATTCTCGATCAAATAAACTTCGTTAAATCGACTGAATTCATTGGAAGAAGGGGTGGACTCATTATGGGTAACGATCACGAAAATGGAGGGGTTATGATGAACGGAGGATTGGTATTGGAAGGTGGTGAGGCTGTATTAAATAAGAACGCTGTGGCACAGTTCAGTGACTTGTTGTCACAGATTAACATACAGACAGGTGGTAGAGCCTTAAGTGTCGATGACTCTGCGTTGGTTCAGGAAATTAGAAAACAAAACCAGAACCCAATAAAGACGTATGTGTTGTATAACGACATTCAAGATACAAACAAAATAAATTCAAGATTAGAACAAATAAGTAGATTATGAAGATAGTTGAATTATACATAGATGATAATGATGAGGAATCAGGAATTGATCGTTTAAGCCTCGTCGAAAATCCTGCTACACACTACAAGTGGGAGATATTTGAAGATGAAACAGAATGTGATGGTGACTGTCAATTACGACACCACTTCTCTGATAAAGGTGAGGACTTGGATTGGTTGATACACAACTCGGCTGGTTTTAAGGTATCAGATTTAACGAAAGAAGATTTCTATACAATCTCATCCACCCCAACGGATATATCTCCTTCAGAGGACGGAAATGGACAAATAGTGAGGTTTTACTTCGCTGTTGGAGTAGGATTGGGACCGACATTGATTAAAGAATCACGGAAGTTATGTCGTGAGATGATTAGAAAAGATTTGGTGTACAGAAATGAGGATTTAACACGTATTTCACAAGAATTAACAAGTGATGGAAACTCATATAAGTTAGTTCCAAGAACTGCGAACACTTCAGTAAATCTGAAGGTTTACAAAAATGGGAAATACTGTAGACATCTCTTCAAAAAAATAGTTTTCAACATACCCGAAGGTATAACACCACAGGAATTTGTTAAAAAAATACCAAAGAGAGCTAAGAGAACAATCAATTCAAGAACATTGGGTACACGTCCAAACATAGAATTACAAACAGGTAGGGGAGGACAGACAGAATATTCAATTTATATGTCCGAAGATTATGAAGGTCCGATTGATTTGTTGGAAGGATTGGTTGTGTATAATACCATTGACGCTTTATTTAAGGGTGAACCTGACGCTGAAGCCATCTGTTTAATAGAATATGATGGAATAAAAGGTTATATTGGTGGTATCCCTGAAAACGACAACTATTTCAATGCTGATGTTAAAGTGTTAAACAGTGTTAAAATAGAGAATTTTGAATCATATAATGATTACCCCCAAGCCGCTTCAGATGCTGCTTGTAAGGTATTAAGATGGAGAGACGAACACGGTGATGAGGTTAAGGGGATGACACGTGTTGGTTGGACAAGAGCGAACCAACTATGTAACAGAGAACCCATAAGTGAAGAAACGATTGCTCGGATGGCGTCTTTTGCTCGTCATAGACAGAACGCAGAGATTAGTGAAGAATACAAAGGAACGCCTTGGAAGGACGCAGGATACGTCGCATGGTTGGGATGGGGTGACACTGCGGGTATTGAGTGGGCGCAGAGAAAGTTAAAGTCCATAAGACAGGAAATGAAGTTCCGTTTTGGATGTGTTCAAAGATTATTGAATGAAGGGTATGGTGAAGATGAAGCCAGAATCAAATGTTATAGAAATCAGTATCCCGATACGGAAGGATACCCTGATAATCTATTACCATTGTCAGAGAATATGTCACAGAACTCATTTAAGGACGAATTAAACTACGAGGTTACAACTGTTGTAATGGAGCCAAATCGTTATATCGTAAGAAGAGATGATATGACAGGTGAACTTTATTACGTTTTCTTCACAAAGGAGACGGTAAAGTCGATGTTAAAAAAGTTCTACAAACAAAACAAACACAAGTCATTTAATTATGAACATTCGGGATTAAAATTAAATGGGGGATATGTGTATGAATCTTGGTTAACAGATCCTGATATGGACAAATCCAAGAAGATGGGGTTCAATGTGAATCCTGGTACTTGGATGGCTACAATTAAATTTGATAATAAGAAAATGTTTGAAGAATATATCTTGTCAGAAAAGACGACAGGAATCAGTTTGGAAGGTTCGTTCTTATCAAGACCTGGTAATCTTAATTCCATTGGAATGACAAAGATAGGTGAAATTGATGGACTTCCAATATTTGATAATGAAGAAGAAGCGAGAAAATACGGTGTGGATAAATATGGATGTGTTGGAGTTCATCAACACAGACCTGGTGAGTTCATGCCGTGTGAATCACACGATATTCTAATGAAGGGTATAAATAATTTGTATAAGAATAATAACGAAGTATTTATTGATGAAGTTAGAAGTATAATAAACCAATTAAATAATCAAAATAATGCCAAATAACTATAAAGACGCATTGGAAAAGATTGCTGAACTTGTTGGTTATAAATTCAATAACGAAGAAACAACAAAAGTTGAGTTCGAGAGGGTTGCTCTTGAAGGTGGTGAGGTTTTCATATCAAACCAATCAGAAGGAGAATTAACACTCGGAGATACAATTTACATTGAAACAGAGGAAGGGTTTGAACCCGCTCCTTCTGGTACTCACCGTTTAGACGATGGTAGAGAAATTGTATTGGACGAAGAATCAATTTTGGTTGAGATACGTGAAGAATCATCTGAAGAGGAAGTAGAAGAAGTTGTTGAGGAAACGTCAAGTGACGAAGAGGAAATGTCGGAAGACACAACCCCAAATCCTACAGCACAAGAAATTACTAAATTGAAAGAGGCTATTCACGATTTGTTAATGACATTTAATCAAGAGGTTGAATCAATCAACGAAAAGTTTAATTCATTCGTTCAGGATTATAACGAATTCAAACAATCAGAATCCATCACTCCACTCAAAGAAGAGAGTAAAGTAAAACAAGATTTCTCAAAAATGAGATTGGAGATTATAAATAAAATGAAAAACAAAAAATAATTAAAATGAGTAAGTTAAGAAAAGAAAACTTCAGTTTTGACATTTCTGCGATGGTAGATTATATCGCCGCTAATGAAACTGAATTGATGAGTAAAATCGTCATAGGCTCAAATATGACAGAGTTTGTTTCTGTTTTCCCGAATATCAAGAACGCAGAGTGGGTACCCACCTTCGAGACTGGAGACATAGATTCAATCTTGGCTACAGGGCACTGTGACACGTCTTTCGGAGACATTGTATTGGATGAGGTTGAGTTGAGAGTTTGTGATTACAACATCCAAAAAGGATATTGTCCTGAAAAATTGGCTTCAACAATAATGGGATTGAGACTGGCTCCAGGTTCATATAATGAAGAAAGTGGTGCTGAAGAGAGATTCCTTGAGGACATTGTCGCTAAAGCCGCAGTTGCGACAGAAAGAAAAATATGGCAGGGTACAACAGAAAGTGATTGTGTCGATGGTATCAACGCACAGTTGGACACAGCGTCTGCTTCAACAGTAAACGTTACGTATACAGCGATGACACCATCAAACGCTTTAACGGTTGTTGATACTTATGTATCAAATTTACCTGAAGCGTTACAGTTCTCACCAACTGTATTGTTCCTTTCAAGAGGTGATTATCAATCATTGTTATTGGCGTTAAGAGATGCTAATTTCTTCCACTATTCAGTTGAGGGACAAGAGCAAGCGCCTGGCAGTGTTATGATCCCAGCGACAAATACAATCGCAGTTTCAAGTGAGATTGGAAGTGGTAGAGCGTTATTAACATACGGTAAGAACATCGCTTACGGAACTGATTTGTTGGAAGACACAAACAACGCTGATATGTGGTTTTCAAAGGACAACCGACAATTACGCATGTCACTTCAGTTCCGTGCGGGAGCAACTGTATTCTTCCCATCATTGTGTGTAAGAATATCGTAATAAACTTAAACAAAAAAAGAAAAAGATATGGCAAATAATTGCGTGATTACCAGCGGACTTACCTTAAATTCATGCGTTAATAACGTTTCAGGACTCGAGAGCCTCCATGTTTTGACAACGACTGGAACGTCAATTTCATTGGCGAGCGTTACGTATGATGCGGGTGGTAAAGTAACCGCTATCTCTGGTTCAACGACCGGAGAATTGAAGAAAATAGATCTTGTAAGAAACAGTGCTGCCGTTCTTTCTGAAGAAGTTAATGTTGTTACTCAATCATTGAGTTTCACATTTATCCCTACTCTCACTTTTCAAATTCCTGGGTGGAATCAAGAGTATACTGAATTGTATCAAGAGTTGGTTAAGTCAGTCGGAACAGTATTCGTTGTTAAATTAAAGAGTGGAAAGTATTTCTTGGTTTCACCAAGTGGTATGTATATTTCCTCAGCGACAATAAATTCAGGAAGTCAACCTGGGGATTCGCAGATTTACGAACTTTCATTTACTTCTGATGAAATTATTTCAGTTCCAGAGATGGACGTTAGTAGTGACTTGGCGACATTCTTGTCGGGAAGTAACATTACAGTTGACAGAGAGTAATATCTCTTAATAAAAGGGGAGGGGGAGTAGTTTCCTCCTCCCATTATTATATTATAATTTAGTATATGCCTTATATTGATAAAAATGGTAAACCTGTCTTATGGGAAGAAACTGATTATTTCAATCAGTATCGAAAAGCGTTAATATATTATCCTGTTAAGGCTAAAAGAATTTCGGGTATTCCAGATTGTGATTTCACTTATGAGATATTGGTGTCCCCTACACCTACTCCAACACAGACTGGTACCCCTACACCTACTCCAACTCCGTCAGCACCATCAGTTGATCCTGATGCCGCAGCCTATCTTGCTGATGTTGTAATTTCAGGTGGAACAACCAATCCAACCATAGAAGCAGCGGTTAATACATTATTTACAGACCTTAAGAGTAATGGATTGTATAGTAAGATGTTGGCTATGTATCCTTATGTTGGGGCAACAGCCGCATCACATAGTATTAACGCATTACTTAACAAAACTTATGATATTACTTGGTATGGTGGTATGTCTCATAGTATAAGTGGAGCAACAGGTGATGGTATAAATGGATATGGTGATACTAATTTCTTAAGTGTTAATTTTACTGCGAGTGATGATTACTCATTTGGTCTATATCAAAACACAGAGAATACTCCAGCAAGAGGTGAAGAAATTAGTATGGGAACATTCTTTGGTTCAACTTATTTCCAATTAGCAACAAATGTAAATAGTGTTAATTGGTTTATGAGGAGTAATTCAAACACAGCAACACAAGGTGCTAATAGTGGAAATATAGATGGTAATTATATTGTTAATAGAACGGGAACTACTTATACATCATTATCAAGAAATGCGACTACAATATTAAGTAATACAACTGCTCCAGTATCTTTACAAGGAACGAATAAAATATTTGTATTTAATATGGGTTATAATAATCCTTCAATTCCTTATGGTAATGGATATGCTAATCAAACATTCGGTTTTACATTTATGGGAGAAGGACTATCAAATAGTGAAATAACCACATTAGACGGAATAATAAACACATTCCAAACATCATTAGGAAGAAATACATATTAAAATGTCAGGAATAAGAATTAGTAGTAATAACTTTAACGGAAAGAGTGTTGAAATTACTTTCAATCCTTTTACAGGTGGAACAATCAATTTGGGGACACAGACAATCCCTTATGATTATCTTTCATCAAATTATGAGGGAAATTATTCAATCTATATTCCTGAATATGATAAGACGTGTCCTTTAACTGTTGGAGTTCCTCCAACTCCAACTCCAAGTCCAACTCCAACACAGACTGGTACTCCTACACCTACTCCGACACAGACTGGTACTCCGACACCTACTCCAACTCCGTCAGCACCATCAGTTGATCCTGATGCCGCAGCCTATCTCGCTGATGTTGTAACTTCAGGTGGGACAACCAATCCAACCATAGACGCAGCAGTTAATACATTATTCACAGAACTTAAGAGTAATGGTTTGTATAGTAAGATGTTGGCTATGTATCCATATGTTGGTTCAACAGCAGCGTCACATAGTATTAACGCATTACTTAACAAAACTTATGATATTACTTGGAATGGTGGAATGACGCATGGAATATCTGGTTCAACTGGTAATGGAACAAATGGTTATGGTAATACAAACTTTGGTAATGATATATGGGCTCAAGATGATATATCTTTTGGTATTTATCAAGTTAGTGAAAATGTATCTACTCAAACTATTGAATGTAGTTTTGGAACAGTAACCAGTGGTTCATTACCTCAAATACAACTCGCAACTAATTTAACGCAAGGAAACCCTATAGGAAATACATATTTACGTATTGGTTCAACAACTCAAGTAAATAACACAAATGGAGGTAATTATAATGGTAATTATATTGCGACAAGAACAGGAAGCACTGAAGGTTATTTGTATAGAAATACTAACTTAATTTTAACAAATTCAACAACATATACAAAAGGTGGTTCTATTACTGATAATTATGTTTTTAATGTTAATGTTAGTAATGCCCCGTTTGCTCAAGGATATGCTAATCAAACTTATGGATTTACATTTATGGGTGAAGGACTATCAGCATCAGAAGTATCAACATTAGATGGTATAATAAACACATTCCAAACATCATTAGGAAGAAATACATATTAAAATGGAAGTAAGATTATTAACATTAGTAGAAAAAGAAGCAATTGAGGGAAAACAATACGCACCCTCATCATATTTTAATCCAATAGAGGATTGTAATGATAATTGGATAATATCCAACCAAGAGTGTGAAAACTGTGTTGAAACAGATTATCTATGGGTTAAAGATTTACCCATTATTGAGTACTGTCCAAAACCAGTACCACCAATAGATGAATTATAATGATTAAATACAAATTCAAAGAGTTCATATACAACTTGGAATCCAATAAGATTCAGGTTGTTGTCGCGCATCACGAATTTCGTAATAAATGGGTGTTAAAGAAGTATGATTTTGAACCAACCAATGAAATGATGGATATTGATTATTACGTCAATAAGATAACAGAAATAATTGAGTCAGAAATAAAGAAATAATATGGGAGATGCGAGAAAGTTTTTGGGATTAAAATCTCACGTTCGTAGTAAAAATACAGTATATTTTTATGATAAAGATTCACCCTTGAGTCCAGGTTCTCCATTGCCGAGTGCTACCCCAACTCCGACTCCAACTCCTATTCCGTTGTATATGTCATTCACTATTGATACAACATTAGGAACACCAAATGATACGTATACATCACCAAATATAAGGGCGTATAGTGGTATTACTTTTACCGATTTGGATACTACAAATTATCAATATACTATAAAATGGGGAGATGGTAATCAGGATACATTATATTATGTGAGTGCTTCTTCCTTTATTTCTCTTACAACACATACATATTCATCTCCAGGAACTTATAATATCACTATTGAAGTTCCTTATGGACAAGTATTCCACTACATAGGTTTTTATACTCCTGGCAATGATACTAACCTTAAAATTACATCTGTCGATGATTGGGGAAATCAATTTGAGGTTAGTGGGTTTGGTAGATTAGATGATGCCTTCTTTAATTGTTCTAATTTAGTTTCTGTTAGTAATAATTTGAATACTACTAATATGGTTGATACTGGTGATGGTGGTCTTGCTGAGGTATTTTTAGGTACAACATCATTTACTGGTGATGTTACAAATATGGTTGTTAGTGGTTTAACAACTCTAAATAGTACATTTAGAGATTCGTCATTTAATCAAGATATTAGTAGTTGGGATGTTAGTAACATAACTTCAATAAGTTCATTATTTAGAGATAATACAACCTTTAATCAAGATTTAAGTTCTTGGGATACAAGTAGTGTTACAACTTTTTTTAATATGTTTAATGGTGCTACATCCTTTAATCAATCTTTAGCCAGTTGGGATATTACTTCAGTTTTACCATTTCAAGCATACCCTACTACTCAATTATCAATGGTTGGAATGTTGGATGATTGTGGTATGAGTACTACAAATTATGATGCGACATTGATAGGGTGGGCGGCTCAATCTGTCCAATCAGGTGTAACATTAGGAGCCAATAATTTAACATATACATTAGGTGGTGCTGCTGAAGCGGCGAGAACTACATTAACTACCACATACGGTTGGAATATAGTTGGAGATTCAGGAATATAAAAAAATCAAGATATGTTGTATATTACAGGTGGTGAAAATTTATTGTATGTAAGTGTTAGTCCTCACAAGACACTTCCGAACCCATACTATCTATTGAGTATGGAGCACTTACAAACAGGTAAGAGGTATCAGGTAATACCAGAGAATGTAACAAATGTCTCTGGTACTCCCTACAATCAACGATATGATATTTTGAAGGTGGGAGTATACGAATCAGGAGTTAATCCGACTGGTGGGACTATAAATATCGATGAGCAGGGACAGTTCTTCTATAGTATTCGAGAACAGGTTAGTTCAACCAATCTCAATCCTTCTTTATCAGGTGATAAGTTGGAGGCGGGTATTTTAATCATATCAACTGATTTCACTGATACTTATTATTATAGTGGTGGAACTGGTGAGGTTTATTATCCTGATACACAAACATATCATATATTACAGGAAGATGAATTTCATTTATTAACAGAAAATAACGAGTTATTAACACAAGAGTAATGGATAAAAAAATATCAGAATTAACAGAATTAACGGCAAGGACAGAACAAGATGTTATTGCGATAGTAAATGGAGGAACAACCAAAAAAATAAGTGTAGAAGATTTTATACGAGAGCCCGTCATAGACGCTGGTAGTGTATCAGGTGGAATATCAGTTGATTTATCATTAGGACACTGGTTTATCTTCACTTTAACAGGTAATGTATCCGTTTCATTATCAAATGAAAAAGAAGGTGAGGAGTTCTTATTTTGGGTATATTCAAATGGGAACTACTCAATTAATAGTATGACTTTAACATCAGGTGGAAATATCTATTGTCAAGGTGGAACTCTTCCAAATCCTGCCAACAATAAATGGAACTTGTATAGAGGTTTTGTGATAAATGGAGGAATGGTATTAACAGAATTGGATAATTTTAGTGCGATATGAAAAATTTTGAAGCGTTTAACATACAAGGAATAGAGATTCAACCCAACGTAGAAGTCGTAAACAAACGATATGACTACGTTTATTGGGGT
>Ga0196905_1000365_pt1 | contig 18401 bp, 29 predicted proteins | sample CB_VirMetaG_3_FD_169098 | JGI IMG/M metagenome (GOLD analysis project Ga0196905, IMG submission 169098) | Freshwater to marine saline gradient viral communities from Chesapeake Bay - CB_1508_1S Viral MetaG (v3) (version 3) | ecosystem: Environmental > Aquatic > Marine > Coastal | place: USA... | reverse complement strand
GTTTAAGGTGTTGGAACTTCTAGCAGATCGCTTTGGCAATGTAGAGAACAGCGCGGTCAGGTCATCTATCGCACAAGACTTGTTCGGCGGTCGCGCGTCTGAAATGCTTCTGGTCTTAGAAGAAGGCGCGGAAGGTTTAGCGCAAATATCTGATGAAGCGGAACGCTTCGGCCTATTGCTGTCAGCAAGCGCGGCGAAGGGCGTTGAGGACGCTAACGATAGCTTCACGCGCTTGTTCGCATTGTTCAAGGGTTTGCGCGATACGGTTGTTTCGTTTCTTGCTCCAGCTATTCAAATGGCGGTTGAGTCAGCGCAAAAATATATTGAACAATTAATTAAATCCTATGACGGTGCTGGTGGGATTAAAGCATTTGCGAGAGATATTAGCCTTTCACTTGTAAGCGCAATTCAAACATTTGCCGAAACGATGGCTTTCATTATTAATCTATTAGTTGGCGCGATTAACGCATTGATCAACGTAATTAATTTTGTAACGGAAGCATTATTAAGAACGACTATGAGCACCGAAAGATATGCTAAAGTCACTAAAGATGCTTTGTATTATATTGAGTCTTTGCGCGATACATTTGGCGATATTAACCCACGCGTTCAAGGTCTGATAAAAAGATTTGAAGAGCTTGCTAAGGCAGAGCAACTAGATGTTGAAGCGATGAGGGAGTTGGGGAAAGAGGCTCAATATTTATATGATAATTTTAACAATCTTGGGCTTAGTGGATTTGAAACTGCAAATGCTCTTTCCACTATTAGTATTCAAGCGGAAAACTTAACAAATGGCTTTGAGTTACTTGGCACATCTATTAATAATATTGGCTATCTTCCAGATGATTTTGAAATTCAGTTCTTTCACATTAGGCAAGCCATCGATTCCGCGTATCAAGCCGGAGAAAACTTAAACGATGTAATGAATACTGGCACAGACAACAGTTACGAGTTCGGAACTGGTCTAAAAGAACTTGCGAAGAACGCACGCAACTTCGGTAAGAATATGGAAGATGTTGTTATTCGCGGCATCCAATCGTTTGAAGATGCGCTTCTAAGCGCAGTAACCGGCACGATGAAGTTAAAGGATGCGTTTAAACAAATGGCGGCATCAATCATTAGCGATATTATTCGGATGACGATACGGATGCAGATTAGCGCACCGATAGCGGAATTTCTTTCTAGCGCGATGCCATTTGGATCAACTGGCGGCACAAGCAAAACTGGCGCAAAAGCAATGGGTGGTTCTGTTGCGGCTGGGAAGCCATATATGGTTGGCGAAAAGGGTGCAGAACTCTTTATCCCCGGCGGTTCTGGGACGATTATTCCAAGCAACCAGCTAGGCGGTGGTGGTGCTGTTGTGCATCAAACCATTAACATTTCAACTGGCGTATCGCAGACCGTTCGCGCTGAAATAATGAACCTGATGCCGCAGATCGCAGAAGGCACTAAAGCGGCGGTGCTTGACGCTAGACGGCGTGGTGGTACATTTGCATCAGCATTTTCTTGAGGTGACAGATGACCATATCATATCCGCTAACACTTCCAACCGCTTCGGGCATCGCTAGGGTAAATCTTCGCGCTGTTAATGCGGTTGCGATTACAGAAAGCCCATTCACATTTAAGCAACAAGTTGTTCAACACTCTGGTCAGCGTTGGGAAGCAGAAGTCACAATGCCGCCTATGCAACGCGCAGATGCTGAAGAATGGATTTCGTTCTTGCTGTCGCTTAATGGCGTGAAGGGGACTTTCTTGCTGGGCGATCCTAACGCGGCAACGCCACGCGGAACAGCGTCAGCCACGCCGGGAACGCCACTGGTCAACGGTGCTGATCAAACAGGCGAAACGCTAACGATTGACGGATTGCCGACAAGCGAAACAGGTTATCTTAAAGCTGGCGATTATATACAGATAGGCGGTGGCTCTGCCGCAACACTGCACAAGGTTCTGGTTGATGTTGATACGAACGTGCTGGGTCAGGCCACGCTAGATATCTGGCCTTATATCAGAACTGCACCGGCTGATGACGCAACGGTTGTGGTATCAAGCGCAAAGGGGCTGTTTCGACTAAGCACAAATCAAACAGATTGGTCAATTAACGAAGCCGCTTTCTATGGTGTAACTTTTGCGGCTATTGAGGCGATAGTATGAGCAGGTCACTTTCTAGTGGTATTATCAGCGCAATATCATCGGAATCGATTAAGCCGTTTTTCGCTATTGAATTGCGTTTTGATACGCAGACGCTTTATTTCTGGACAGGTCTTGGAAATATTACAGTTGACGGCATAACCTATGTTGGCACTGGTCAATTTCTAAAGGTTAGCGAAATATCCGAAACCGCAGAAATATCAGCTAAAGGCGCGATGATAACGCTTTCTGGCATACCGTCAGAATTGCTATCGCTTATCTTGTCTGAACCGTATCAGGGAAGACTTGGCATTATTCGCTTCGGATTAATGGATGCCAACCGCAGTTATTTGCTAGACGAAGATGGTAACTATGTTTTGCAGGAAGATAGTTCACGCATCGATATCACAACTGGCGATCCTAATGATCTGGTCGAAATATTCAAAGGCTATATGGATCAAATGAACATCGAGGAAGGCGCGGAAACTTCGACTGTTGCGCTGTCGATGGAAAGCAAATTAATTGACTTAGAAAGGCCGCGCGTTTTGCGCTATACTGACGCAAATCAAAAATCACGATTTCCCACAGATCGCGGATTTGAGTTCGTTGAAGATTTGCAAGACAAACAATTTAACTGGGGACGGCGTTAATGTTTTATGATTGGGATATTCGGCTTGCTGATTACATCGAAAGCGTTAGGAATAGGCCGTTTGAGTGGGGCAAGTTTGACTGCCTCATTTTTGCTAATGAAGCGGTGCGTGTGCAAACAGGCAAGGGTTTCGCTAATGATTGGATGGGGCGATATGATAGCCCACAATCGTGTTATAAGCACGCTCTAGGGCTGTTAAAGGCTAACAGGTGGGATAATATAGTCGAAGCAATAGATACGCGTCTGACGCGCTTAGATTCGCTTATGCCGCATCGTGGCAATATTATCGGTCGTCAGCGTGAAGATATGTCGGTTACTGGGATTTCTTTAGGTGTCGCTGTTTCTGATCAGGTGGCATTTCTTGGGCATAACGGAATTGAATTTTCCGCACCACAAGAGGAAGATATTTTCTGGCTAATCTGATGCGCTATTTTCTCTTATTCTTTTTGATTTTCTATCCCACGGTTGTTTTTGCTGATCCGGTGTCAATCGCTATTGCGGCGGCTACTGCCGCTTCTTCAACTGCGGTTGCATACGTCACTGGCACTTTAGCAATTAGCGCAATGAGTTATTTTGCCTTAACTTTTGCCGTAACGCTTGGCCTATCTTACATATCATCATCATTACAACCAAAGCCGAAAATGCCAACCTTTTCTGGTCAGCAAGGATATCAGGTCGCCGGTATAGGCGCGGCTCAAGACCACGCGATTATCTATGGGCAAACAAGGGTTGGCGGTGTTGTTGTTTATAAAGAAGCAACAGATAATAATAAATATTTGCATCTTGTTGTTGCGATTGCCGGTCACGAATGTGAAGAAATCACAAGCGTTTATCTTAATGATGAAATACTAACTCTTGATGGTGACGGAAACGCAACTGCGCCATCTAAGTATGACGGTTATGTGCGTGTTAAGACGCATCTAGGCACTGATACGCAAGAAGCCGATGACACGCTTGTTAGCGAGTCAGATGGCTTATGGACGGTTGATCATAAGTTGCAAGGGATATGCTACGCATATATCCGCTTGCAGTTTAACGCAGATAGCTTCCCTAACGGCGAACCGGCGATCAGTTTCTTGGTCAAGGGGAAGAAAATATATAATCCAAACACCGAAACAACCGCTTGGTCAGATAATGCGGCGTTATGTTTGCGCGATTATTTAACGGCTGACTATGGTCTGGCAACTGACGACATTGATGAAACGCTGTTCGCTACTGCCGCAAATATCTGCGATGAGAGCGTTGCGCTTGCGGCTGGCGGCACAGAAAAGCGATACACAATTAACGGATCATTTACCACAGCCGGGACACCAAGAGATATTATAGATGACTTGCTTCGCGCTATGGGTGGGACAATATGGTATGCTCAAGGCTATTGGCGCGTTAAGGCGGCGGCTTACACGACACCAGTCTTATCTTTTGATGAGGATGATCTTCGGTCAGCCATTAAGATTAACACAAGACATTCGCGGCGCGATAACTTCAATACGGTTCGCGGTACATTCAGAGGCGCGGAAACCAATTATCAGGTTAGCGACTATCCAGAAGTGTCATCGGAGTTCTTTATTGATGTTGACGGTGGCGATAAGAGCGTTATTGATTTTGATTTGGGATATACCAATACATCAACACGCGCACAACGTATCGCTAAGATTGCGCTTTATCGTCAGCGTGAACAGTTAAGCGTTTCCGCTTCATTTGGGATGCGTGCGTTTCAAGTTCAGATTGGCGACATCATTAACTTAACAAATACACGCGCCGGCTGGGATGAAAAGACTTTTGAGGTTGTGAATTGGCAGTTTGTTCCAGAGGCTGATGGCTCGCTTATCGTTAATATGGATTTGCGTGAAATATCTTCTGCGGTGTTTAGCTGGGCGGCAGAAGAAAGCGCGTTTGAAACAAACAACACCACGCTTGCCGATCCGTTCGATGTGCCGCCAATCGGTGTAAATATCTCATCCGAAGCGCGTGTTATTAACGAGCATTTGACCAATGTTATTATCGCAACGGTTTCATCTGACGCGCCAGAGCGTATTGATCAGGTGGAAGTGCAGTTTAAGAAGACCAGCGAAACCGATTATCGTTTAGCCGGTTTTGGCGATCTAGGTATAACCGAAGTGCTAGATGTTGAAGATGCGGAATACGATGTGCGTGCGCGTGCGATCAATACGTTCGGGATTAAGGGCGACTTTGTTACGATCACTAATATCACGGTTGATGGTCTAGCCGACCCACCGGCTGATGTTGAAAACTTTAGCTTCAACGTATCGTCTGCCGGTATTCATCTTGAGTGGGATGCTGTTCCTGATCTTGATCTGTCTTTCTATCGCATTAGATACACGCCTGATGAAAGCGGCGGCACTTTCGCTAATGCCACGACTGCGGTTGATAAGGTTGCGCGTCCGGGGAATAGCGTCACAGTTCCACCGCGTTCTGGCACTTATCTTATTAAGGCATACGACAAATCTGGGAACCAATCCGTCAATCCGACTTCTGTCGTTGTGCGTGAAGAAGATTTAGATGTATTCGCAACAACATTAACGCAAGCTGAACATACTGCGTTTAGCGGCACAAAAACAGGTTGTTCCGTTTCATCAAGTCGTTTAAGAATAACTGATCCATCAACTGCGCCATCGACCTCGACTTATTTGTTCAGTAATTACATTGATACAAGTTCGGTTCGGGTTGCGCGTGTTAATATGGATGTTAAGGTGCTTCGGATTAATGATGCGGCAACCGATACATTTGACACGTTGACAGGATTGTTTGATAGCTTGCCGGGCAACTTCGATGATCTAACCGGTAGCACATCATTTACCGATACAAATGTTATTCAGTTTGTATCGACAACAGACGATGATCCGGCTGGTTCGCCAACTTGGTCAGATTATAAGCGTTTCAAGTCTGGTGACTTTTCTGGACGCGCGTTCAGATTTAAGGTAGAATTGCAATCGACTGCGGATGACATCACTCCGGCGATTGAGGAATTAACCGCAAAGGTGAGATATAACTAATGGCAACACACGATTATGTTATTGACAATCAGACCACACCGGCTTTTCGGTCTGATCTAAACAACGCTTTATCCGCTATTGTGACAAACAATAGCAGTTCATCTGCGCCATCCACGACTTATGCTGGGATGTGGTGGCTAGATACGACAAATAATTATCTTAAAATACGCGATAAAAATGATGCGAATTGGATTACGATTGGCGAGTTCGATGTTGCGAATAGTCGCTTTGAGTTGATTAGCAATAGCTTAACTGCGGCATCTGCGGCTGGGATTGATATATTTAATTCATCCGGCACGAAGATTATCGACTTGCAAGTTGCATCGCAAGCAACTGCGGAAACCGGCACGAACAACACAGAAATAATGACACCGCTTCGAGTGGCGCAATCTATTGCGGCAAATGTTGTCGGCTATCCGCAAGTTATTACGACATTAACAAGCGGCACAAGTTACACCATCCCATCTGGCGCACAGGCGATCTTAATTCGCGCTTCTGGTGGCGGTGGAGGTGGCGCGGTACACGCTAACCCCGGCATTGGCGGTCTTGGCACTAATAGTTATACTCAGGGTGGTGCTGGCGGCGTAACAACGGTGTCTAATGCAACACTTGGCATTAGTGTCAATGCGCCGGGTGGTTCGCGCGGCAGTGTTGGCGGTTCTATGTCAACATCTGAATGGCACACAAATCAGGGGACACCCTCTGGCGGTGATGTTTTTTGGAACGCTGGCGCGTCCGGCGGCAGAACAACAGGGAACAATTTCGATAACTCACAAGAAGATGGCGGTGCTGGTTGCGTTGTTCAAAAGTATGTTACCGGGGCGGCTGTTGGCGGCAAGACATTAACTTATTCTTTAGGTGCTGGGGGTACAGCAACAACTAACGGTGGCTCTATTCAGCCAGAACCCGGTCGTCCGGGCTATATTGAAATCACAGTGTGGTAGGTGGAAAATGCCTGATAAAAAGATATCCGAACTTGATGCGATTACCGGTTCAGCTACTGCGGCTGATGACTTCTTTATTGTTGTTGATAGTTCTGGCGCATCAACCAATAAGATTAGTCGTGCTGAATTAAATAACGCGATTGAGCAGGATGTTTTAGAGAACATCAGCATAACTAATCTAACAAGTGATCTAAACACCAACGGCAACGACATCAAATTCGGCGACAACGACAAGGCTATCTTCGGTGCTGGGTCTGACTTGCAGATTTATCACGATGGAAGTCATAGCTACATAACTGAAAATGGAGTTGGTAACTTATACATTCAGTACAATGATTTATTTTTGCAGAGTAACACTGGTGAAAACTATATTTATTGCAACAATGATGCACAAGTTACACTGTACTACGACAACTCCCCCAAACTATCCACCACCGCCTCTGGAATCGATGTGCAGGGCAGTGTGACGGCTGATGGGCTGACTGTGAGTGCTTCTCTTGCAAGTGCAGATTTAGCTTACTTTAATAACACCAATGCTACGGCTTCAGATGTGTTGCGCTTGAACACTGCTGGGGTTGGTAGTGGCACAAATATTCTTGATGTACAATCGGGTGGCACGACACGCTTTTTGGTTCGTGGTGATGGCAACGTTGGCATTGGGACTTCGGCACCTTCATATCCGCTGGAAGTCCACCGTTCATCTGGTCAGATTATTTATGCACAAGCAGATTCTGGTGACGGGTATGTGCGAGTGGATTCAAGTAACGCTGGCTCTGAGGCTATTTTTTGGGCTAGAGCCACAACCACAGGCTATTCTACGCTACAGTTTGGCGACCCTGATGATAGCGATGTTGGCTGGATAAAATACCAACACTCTAACAATTCAATGGCTTTTCGGACAAACGGTATTGAACATATGCGCATCGACAACGTTGGTAACTTGCACGTTGGAAAAACCGTTACAGGAATTGCAACCGCTGGTTTATCTTTGCGTGGTGACGTTAACGTGGCACAATTCACTAGAGATGGCGGTGACCCACTTAATTTAAATCGTTTGACTTCCGATGGCGACATAGTAGGTTTTTACAAAGACGGCACGATTGTGGGGAGTATTGGGAACAGCGGAACTCAGCTCACAATTGATAGTTCTAGTAATCTAGTTTTAGAGGCTAACTCAGGGGCTTCAAATGTTATTACACGAGGAAGGTTAAGACCGCTTGTAGATAACACAGATGACATTGGTTCAGCTGATAGACGCTTCAAAGACCTCTACCTCTCTGGCGGTGTCTATGTGGGCGGCACTGGTTCGGCTAATTATCTGGATGACTATGAGGAAGGGACTTGGACGCCAGCGTTTAATCTAGTAACCGTAACCCACACAGCGCAATATGGTCGCTATGTCAAAATCGGAAGGCTAGTCTATTGCAAAGCAAGAATTGAAGTGTCTTCTATTGATAATCTGGATGGGTCTGGTATTCAGATTACTGTACCTTTTACGGCAAATAGTGGTACGGCTCAAGGTGGTGCGGCAACTACTTTTGCTTACGATAGTCAAAATTCAACACTAATGGATGGCTCTCACGCTGATGTTCACGGGGCTTATGTTTCTGGAACTACTTTTGCCGTGACTAATGACAGTGGCGGTAATATGACATATTCCCAATTAACACAAACTAGCGGCATCTTTCAATTTGCATTTACTTTTGAAGCAACAACCTAACCTGATTGGATATCAGGTCGGACAGTCCAACCATCACAGGAGATAAACAGATGGCATTAACAGAAGAAACAATTCAAGACAAAATCGAAATCGTAGGCGACTACAAGCACGTTCAAGTACGCACCGCAACGGTCATCAAGCGTGATGGCGTTGAGATTAGCCGTAGCTTTCACAGGCACGTTGTAGCACCTGACGCTGACATCACAGGCGAAAGCGCAGAGGTACAAGCTATTTGTGCGGCGGTGCATACACAAGCAGTCAAGGATGCTTATGCGGCGCATCTGGCAGAACAGGAGTAAATAAATTATGGCAACCTACACTTGGGATTTCCCACAAATCGACACAGCCCCCACAGAGGGTTCTTTAACAGATATAGCCAAAGCTATTCATTGGCGTTTGATAGCTACACACGACACAGCCACAAACGATGAAGGCCAGCCGCTTTCTGTCAGTGCGTATGGTAGTGCTGGTGTTGGCGAAGCTAATCCCGACAGCTTTACAGCGTTTGACAGCCTGACTAAAGAACAGGTGAAGGGCTGGGTGTTGGCAAGTCTGGACAAGACCGAAGCTGAATTACAGGCTATGCTTGACCAACAGCTAGACAATCTCATCAGTCCACCCACTGTGGGCAAACTTCCAGCAGGGTGGTAACAATGGAAATGGGTTTCTTAGCTGACGTTCTTATAGGTGTTATAATCGGTGGTGGTGCTTGGTACATTAATCACCTGACCGCAAGGATTGGTCGGCTTGAGGAGCGCATCAATTCCACCAGAGAAACTTTCATCCACAAAGATGAGATGTCAACTATGATGGGGCGTATCGAGGATAGGTTTGCTAGGTTAGAAGACTTGTTGCATCGGTTGATGGAAAAGTGAGCCAGTTTCTTGTCATCTTTGTTATCCTGACGCAACAGATGACATTTGTTATAAAGCCTTACGACTTAGATTATTGCCCCAGTTACGAAGAAGCAAAAGCAAATATGTCACATTTATACCAACAATATGATGTGGGATATTGGTCGTACCAGTGTTTCAATCGAGGCAGTAATGTGTAATGTCAAATTTTGTAGTGGCATTTTCGCTGGTGATGTATTTGGGGACAGGTGATGCTAGAAGAGCTATTGATACAAATCTCCAATTTTATAATGTGGATGATTGTAATTATTTTGCATCTCGCCTCGCTAAACGATACGGCAATTACAGCCATATAGATTTTATTGACCCAAGAGATAGGGTTACGACATACTGTATTCCTAAAGCATACGACCCTAGCTTAGTGGAGATATTCTGATGTTAGCTGAGTTAGCCGCCGCTAATGCCGCCTTTGCTGTTATCAAGCAAGCCGTTACCAATGCCGGGGATGTGGCTAGGGCTGGCTCTGCGCTTACCTCTTTCGCCACAGCTAAGGAAGACTTGGAAAAGAAACTGCGCGGCAAGAACAAGGCCGCCGCAAACCAGTCAGACCTAGAGGCCTTCCTTGCGTTAGAGCAAATCAAGCAATATGAGAAAGACCTCAAAGAGATTATGATTTATACAGGTCGCCCCGGCTTGTGGGCAGACTGGCAGGGGTTTCAAGCTGAAGCTAGGAAAGAACGCCGCGAGGCAGAATTAAGGGCAGAACGGCGCAAAGAGTTTATCACTGAGATTGTTATTGGTTTTCTCGCAACGATAATATTTATTGGGATAGTTGGAACGGCGGTTTATGTGCTTCGGGGATAAATGATAACAGAAACCACGGTCGGCTTAATCGGTGAATATCTGACTGCCGCATCGCTCTTGCAGATGGGCTGGCGCGTATCGCTGGCGGCGCAAGATAAGGTTGATCTGCTCGCGTGGTCTGGACAAGAGTTTATCCGCGTTCAGTGTAAATCATCGCAATCGTATCAGCGCAAGAGTTCTAGCGGCTATCAGTTTCAGTTAGGATCGGGTTCAAAAAAGAAGATACTGCCAACGGTGGAAGATTATGATATGCTTGCTTGTTGCGCGATTAACCAGCGCAGAATTGTGTTTTTCGCAACCGAACAGGTTCAACAATACACGAAACGTTTCACATACCGCTATTTTGAAAATCCCGATGTGGAAGAAGATAGCTTTAACAAAGCGATTGAAATCATAAGAGGTAGATAATGGATTGGTCTAAATATCCGAACTTCACGAAAAAAGAGTTCGATTGTCAAGAAACCGGCGAAAACCATATGCAAGAGGCGTTTATGGATAAGTTACAGGAATTGCGAACCGCCTATGGTGCGCCTATGCGCGTCACTAGCGGCTTTCGTGATCCCCGACATAGTATCGAAGTGTCTAAGTCTGCGCCCGGAGTACACACGCGCGGTTGCGCCGTTGACATAGCTTGTGACGGTCAAGATGCTTACGAAATAATGAAGATTGCCTTAGAATTAGGCTTCACCGGCATCGGCGTTCAGCAACGCGGCTCATCGCGTTTCTTGCATCTGGACACCTACACCGGCGATCCACGTCCTAACGTATGGAGTTACTAAAATGTTGAATGTACTGAATAGCATCTTAGGCGGTGGTGATGTCATCAAGAAAGGTCTTGATCTGATCGATGATATGCACACCAGCACCGAAGAAGAGATCAAGGCTAAGAGCGATGCGAAAATAGCCCTAATGAATTCGTACGCACCATTCAAGATTGCCCAAAGATACCTTGCTCTTATGTTTGGCGGCACGTTCTTGGGCAGTTATATGATCGTGCTAGGAATGACGATATCCGGATATGGTGATCCGGATGCCGTCACTAAGGTGATGGAACAATTCAGCATCAATTATGCGATGCTGATTATTCTTGGTTTTTACTTCGGCGGCGGTGTTGTCGATAGCTTCAAGGCTAAGAAATAACCTTCAGCGTTAACGTCTTTTGCCGCGATATGGTTTCAGGTTTAGCCGGTACAATCTTTTCCGGTTGCGCCCGAACCTTTCGCATAGGCCATTTGACGATATAACGCTTGCCAGCTATTTCCGCTTCACCTTCAGCCGCTTCGCCTAGCACCTCTTTAATAGATGCTTCGAGTTCATCGATGCGGCGTTCCGCTTCTTTCTTATCGTCTTTCGCTTGCGCCAAATCTAGCAATAGCTTCTGACCGCCTTGGATCGATGCGAAATCTATCGCTGGAACGCTTTCAGAGGCCGTAGGATAGGCGTTATTGCCATCCTCGCTAGATACTACCGGATAAGGTTCTTTATCGGTTCTGCGGCGTTCAAACACGCTTATCGCATCGATAATGCGGCTTTGCATTTCAGTATCAGCTTTATAGACAAATATCCGAAGTGCCACGCCTTGATAGAGCGTTGCGATTGCGCCCCAACTGAAGCCGGTACACATCATCTGCGCCTGTATCTGCCAAAGGCCGCGATAGGCGGCTGGACGTTCTTCTGGTGGCGCGCTGGTTAGTTTAGCCTCTAAACAGCCCCATCCATCAACATCAATAGAACCGTCTTCAGTCATAACATAAATACCGTTATTTGGATCGGTCTTGATCGTGCCGGTGAGTTTTCCCATACCGTCAAGCGATGCGGCAAGCATCACGCCTTTACAGAAGAACGGTTCATTAAGGTTTAGATCAGCCTCGATGATACCTAAACGCTGACAAGCGGTCTTTAGGATATACGGTTCAAGCGCATCGCCGTGATGCGTTGCCTCATTACCCTTAAAGGTTTCGGGATCAGGTTCACCGTTATCTAAAGCGATGATCCGCTTCAGATGTTCGTTTTGCGTCTTATAAGGTGATAGCCCCATAATCACCGGAACGACCGATGCGCTGATCATATTGTCAGGTGTTAATTTACCGACCATTTTACATACCCCCAAAGTAAGCGATTGCGCCCCACCACGTCAGGTAAGGGTTTCCAGTTATGTTAAGCCAGCCCATCACGAAGACAGCCCCGGCAAGATAAGCGATAAATTTAAGCATCTGTAATCTCCATAAAATCACTGATGAAAAAATCATCGATGTTGTCGCACAGTTCTTTATTGTTCATATTCTCAATAAGTAACTGTGCGCGTTCTATTGCTAGGTCGTGTTCAGGTGCGCTTATGCAAATGCTAACAGTCGCCTTGACTTCAAACGTAACAATAAACTCTTCTTCTGGCCTGATAATCATAGCAGTTTTACCTTTATCCAGTTAATCATTGAACTTTTGTTGTTGAAACGCACAAAGTAACCCTTGAAGTCAATGCCGCGACCACCAGCGGCTTTCCAAGCATTCAACGCCTCTTCGCGCGTTGCAAATATTTCAATCGGCATATCATTGCCAATACGATACTCCGGGTCTTCTAATACGAAGATCGAAGCGGATACTTTTGGAATAGGTTCGCTCATAATACCGAATGACCCCGACCGCTAAGGCAGTTATTAATCATTTCTTGAACCCAAAACTCATCACCCATCGTCCAGAAGGATTTAGCCGGGTCGACTAGCTGTCGACATTCGTTAAGATCACGCTGAAATAACTGTGCGTTTTCTTTTGATGCGCGTAAATCCACAATCGGTTCATAGCGCGTGCAACCGGCTAATGCGATTGCGGTGGTTATAATAAGTGTTCTAATCATTGTGCGACCCTCTTAGGACGGTTAATAACCGTCTGTTTGATTTTTTTATACACAGCGTGTTCTTTGACTGTGCCTTTGATAGTGAACGTGTCACCCTTCTGCCCAAGGCGATTGCCACCCTTATAGACAATCACATTGCCGTCAGCATCAACCATTGAGTTAATCCAAGTCATACCGTAAAAGCCTTCAAAGCCGTGTGTAAATGTCAGAGTGACATCGCGCTCAATACGTTCACCGACAGAACCAATAAAGTCACTGACCTTAGCTATTCTAATGCGCTCAATATTGCGTAAGCCATCACGCACTTTTTTCTTGATGCTACGCAACGCATTAATCTCGGAATTGGTATTAGCAGTCTCAACGCGCTTTTTTTCTTGACGTTCATAACGCTTAAACTGGGCGTCAACTTGTTTGCTGGTATATAGCTTATCGCGCAAATAACCCCTTCCCTTGCAATCATAGCAAGTGTCATCTGTGTTACTGCGTTTAATTCTAGCGCATACACGGCCTGTGCTATTGCACTTGACGCAATCATACAGAGCATAATTGCCATCAACACTAATGCGGCCTGTATATGGCTCTATGGACATATATGTGAATTTTTGTTCAGTTTCGATCTTATTCATAATCATTGGTTTGCACCTTAAACTGTTGTTGCGCCAGACGCATCTTGCCACCGACAAATTGTTTAACGCCGTCATATGCACCGCCAGTTTTGCCGGTGATACCAAAAATTGCAGAACATAAATCAATAACCTTTTGTGGGTTGTCGTTGATTGAAACTGCTTTTAATTCAGCCATTTTGATTTGTAATTTAGTCATCAGATAATCTCCCTTGTGGGTGGCTTATGCCACCCTATATTTTTTAAGAAAACGCTCAAGCTGTCTGGCTTCCTTTTTGTGGATAGCCAAATCATATGGGTGGCCTGTCGAGCCATCTGAACAGGTCAGGTCACGAATATTGTCATAAGCAATATCCAGCCTATTTTCCGCTTGGGCGATAATAGCGTCATCGTGATATTCGGCGTTAACCTCTGCCATAACATCAACTCCAGCCAGTAAGCCGTCCTCGACATCAATTTCCCCAAACTGGTGAACCAGTTCGTCACACTTGAAAGCGTCTTTAACAATTTGGCGTAATTTAGTCATTTTACAATCTCCCTTTCGGGGCGGCACTAGGCCGCCGACCCTAATTCGTTAATGTGTCTTTCAAAGATGCTATCAAGATCGCTTCTAACATCTGGATTGTTAATATATGCGAAGCGAAGAGTGTCGAGTGATACGCCAAGTTCTTCAGCGCACTTTTCCATAATCGCGTTAATGAAAGTTGAAAAAAGTTTTTGTGTTTGTTGTTCGGTCATCGCTTTATCTCCCTTGTTTGCGTTGCCTATAACCTTAATATATAGCATTTTGATATCATTGCAACAAAAAAATGCCTTTTTTTGAAAAAAAATATCAGGGGTATTGCCAGACGATATCTAGTTGATATATAGAATGGCTAAAGGAGTCACCATTATGTCAGACGATCTAAAGAATTTATTCATCCGCATCAGACCAGAAACCTATGATCTGATAGCGGAATATTCACGCAAGAACCGCAGTTCGATGGCGGCTTTTGTTGACCAAACGATGCTGAATGAACTAAAGCGCATCCGCGATGAAGAGGATCGCATCGATAATGCAACACGCAACGCTGGGGCGATTAGCTAATGCGTCCGGGTGGTGGGCGCGATAAAGGACACGCTTGGGAGCGTGAATGTTGTAAGTTGCTCGAAGAGGCACTTGGCATTAAGTTCCAGCGCATCTTATCGCAAACGCGCGAAGGTGGTCTTGCCGATATCGAACCGGTGGAAGTCAGTAACTTCCCATTCGTGATCGAGTGCAAGCGGTATGGCTTAGGCGTACAAGCAAAGCCGGAATGGTGGGATCAGGTTTGCGTTGCGGCGCGTAAGGCCGGCGGAAACAAATTACCCTGCCTGATCTACCGTTACGACCGGCAACAGCCACGCGTGCGTTTGCCGCTTGAGGCGGTTGCAAGTATTAAAGACTTCAACGTGTATTCCGGCGGCGGTATGCCGCACGACTGGCGTTATGCGTGCGAAATGGATATGGAAACCTTTTTCTATGTGTGCAGGGAGTTGCTATGACTTGGTATGAAGCACCAGAAGCAATCGCACGCGAAAAGCAACTTATGGCGTCAATCGCTGAACGCTATAAATGCGAGTGCGTTGATCTTCCGCCTAAATACATTATGGATGCGTTATTGATGCGTGGTGATAAAGCGTTAGGTTTTATCGAAATAAAGACGCGCAGTTTCGCATCAACGGAATATCCATCGATGATGGTCAACTTGCACAAGGTCTTAGCCGCGTCTAATCTTACAAGCGCAACTGGGCTAAAATGCAAGTTACTAGTCGAATGGACGGATCGTATCGGCATCATTAATTTTGATGCTGAACACGATATCGGGTTAAGCAGACGTACTGATAGGGATGATCCGGTCGATCTGTTTGCTTATTACCCGATTAGCGGCTTCACCTTCGGTGAGGTCAAATGCAACTAATGTTATTGTTAAGGAGTTATTGTTATGGCATTAGGTTTTAATCTTGAAGAAAGCACATCTACTGGGGATATCCTTCCTATCGTTAAATACGATGCGAAGGCTGGGGACTTCATTAAACAGGATCGCGTCCAAGACGCGTCTGGGCAATGGATCAAACAGGAAAGCGAAATGCAGTTTCCCACTAAGTTTGTGATGGATATGGATAATCTCGAAGTTGGCTGGTTATCGTTTGAGACTGGGCGACCAGACTTTAGAACGGTAAAGGTTGGCGAAGCTGTTCCAGCAAAACCCGAAGGCGACTTTAAGCGTGCTTTCCGTGTCAGGATCGCATCTAAAGAGTTGGGTTTGCGCGAGTTCTCACATTCTGCTAAAACAGTATTGAGGGCATTGGACGAACTGCACAACGCTTTCGAGGCAACCAAAGCACAACATCCCGGTCAAGTTCCGGTTGTTGAGATTACCGGCACAGTTCCGGTAAAGGTTAGCACGCCTCAAGGCGAACTTCGTTTCAAAGCACCGGAATGGAACATATCTGGCTGGGTGGATAAACCGGATATGTTGACAGGTTCTGCGCCTGAACCTGTCGCTCCTGCGCCGACCCCAGCGGCTCAGTCTGATGACGACTTGTTTTAGGTCGTAGAAGGTGGCGGTCTAGCTTTCTCCCAGCTAGGCCGCCATCGTTTCTGGCGATTGGGAGAACTGGGAGCAATTAAAATGACAACAAATTATGCGGCATATATAGAACCGGTTGCAACGCATTATCTGGGGACACCCACGAAGCGACAGGGTGACAAGATTTACTTCGGCAATAAGTTCAGCAAGGTCGTTGATCTCAAGGCTGGCACTTTCTATGACCACGAATTAGGTCAAGGCGGCGGCGTTATGGAAATGATACGTCTTCACGAAGGCGCATCGCTAATGTCTATCGCTGATATAGCCGAAAAGAAGTTCAACATATCAAAGCGAGTACAGCCGGCGTTAGAACGTACGCTAAAGCGTACAACCGAATTTTCATATTATGACGCTGACGGCGTTGAAGCGTATCAGGTCATTCGCATTGATGAGGGCGGTAAGAAAACATATCGTCAGCGTAGGCCAGACGGAAATGGCGGATGGGTATGGTCGGTTAAAGACATTGATCCGCTTCCGTATAATCTGCCCGATATCCTAACCAACCCTGACAAAACGATATATATAGTCGAAGGCGAAAAGGCGGCAGAAGCGTTAAAGCGTTATAACGTCATAGCGTCAACGAACCACGGCGGTGCTGGTAATTGGAAACCAGAGTTAAACAAGCATTTTGCTGGGCGTAATGTGGTCATCATCCCCGATAATGATGAGGCTGGCGATAAGCACGCGATAAAGGTCATCAACGAACTATTGCCAGTCGCTAAAGCGGTTAAGCGCGTTGATCTACCTAATCTGCCAGATAAAGGCGATGCGGTTGATTGGCTGGACGCTGGCAACACCATCGAACAACTGCGTGAGTTAGTTAAGAACGCACCGAAGATTGAAACAAAGGTGGATGAACCGCCAGCGAAGATACTGCCTATCTTGGGGCTAAACGAATTGCGTAATATGCCGCCAGTTAAGTGGCTGGTTGATGGCGTAATAACTAAACACGGTTTCAGCGCGTTATACGGCGCACCGGGCGTAGGCAAATCGTTCATCGCGTTAGACATAGCGTTATCGGTCGCATATGGGCGTGCGTGGCACGACAGGCCGGTTGATGGCGGTAAGGTATTATATATAGCTGGCGAAGGCGTAGGCGGCCTTGGTAAGCGCGTTAAAGCGTGGGAAACCCATTATGGTCTGAACGAAGATGTGCCGCTTCAAGTTGTGCCGAAGGCGGTGCAGTTTCGTGATGAGGCGGACATACAGGAACTAATCGACACCATTGACCATTTCGGCGGTGGCTATCGGCTTATCGTTATCGATACTGTCGCTAGATCAATGGTCGGAATGGAAGAGAACAGTAGTTCTGAAATTGGCATCTTCGTTGAGGCGTGCGACAGGATACGCACACACGCCGATTGCGCGTTGCTGGCGATACATCATTCCGGTAAGGACGCCAGTCGCGGTATGCGAGGCAGTAACGCGATGGTAGCGGCCGTTGATACGTCACTGCAAGTTAAGGCGGCTGGTAAAGAAAATGTGCTGATGCACGTTGAGAAACAGAAGGATGCTGAACCAGTTCCAGATATGCAGTTTGCTTTCGAGAAGGTTGCGCTAATCGCTGACGATAGCGCGGTGATTAAAAAAGTTCAGGCTAAGGCGCAAAAAAAGGGCATAACCCTGAATCCTCAACAGTTAAGTGCTTGGGAAAATATATTGGCGGAATACTCCGTAACAGGTAAAAATCCAGTTAGCAGACAGGCTGTTTTAGAAAGAATGAAGGCCGAATGGGTTAACTTTAATAACTTTGGCGTTAAACATCCGTCAAACGCCAGAAATAAGGCGGTTAACTATTTGGATGAAACGCTAGGGTTAATCACGCAAGATCAAGGTAAGAATTTTATTACTCTTATCAGGAACTTAGAAGGTGAGGCGTTTGATGCTGATTTGTTTTAAGGTTAAAAAAGTTAAAAAGGTTAATGTTATGGTTAATCCGCAGAAAATTAACTATTTTAACCACCACCCTATAGGGGTGGTTAAATAGGTTAATCTGGTGGTTACGAAAAGAGTTAAACAACCAATGAGAGGATGGTGGGGAATGGTAAAGCGTATCGCAAGAAATGATGATGTTAATTATCGGCGCATCGAAGGCGCGTTGATGGATCACGATGCAACGGTTCGGTCATACGAATTACGGTGG